>ERZ773142.398-NODE-398-length-42349-cov-33.6137_pt1 | contig 42349 bp, 42 predicted proteins | sample MGYA00580853_ERZ773142 | MGnify/ENA primary metagenome ERZ773142 (study PRJEB29015, sample SAMEA2737862) | human gut metagenome | biome: human gut; feature: human-associated habitat; material: faeces | place: China | collected 2012 ... | reverse complement strand
CCACTGTAGATTTGCGAGGCGTCACGTATATACCGGGTAGCATCATACTCCTTTCTGATTTGCTGTATTGCTTCCATTCCTGCACGGTCATTGTCAAAGAAACAGTGGATGCGCTCATAGCTTCCCAACGGATAGAGTGCCTTGGGAACATTGGCTACGGAATTAAGAACTATGTAATCCTGTCTGTCGAAGTCGGGTGATTGCGGACAGCTTTCCAGTCTTAAGGTCAGAAAGGAAAGGTAATCCATAAATCCCTCAAAAACGTAACATGCACTCCTTGGCTTTCCTGACTGTCTGATATGGGATATTTCTTTTGGTGCGATACATCCCTTGAAATATCGGTTGCGGATTTCATATCCACCCGATATGTTCGGAAAAGCAATGGCGAAATAACGTTTGCCGTTGTGGGTGAAACGGGCTTCCTTACATTCTCTTTTCGCCAGTGCCGTGTTTATCCCTCTTTCCTGTAGATAGGCAAGCAGGGCAGGAGAAGTCAGCTGTACAATGTCCAACTCCTGAAAACTCGGTTCGGAAAATGACTGCTTGCCAAAAGAGAAAGATACGGGACGGATGTGCGGAGTCTGTTCCTCGATTTTCTGTAGAAGATAAGGTACATAGTCGGAATAGTAGAGTTCCTGTGCCAGTGCAATGATATTTCCACCTTTACCAATTGCAAAATCATACCATTGGTTGCGTTCGGTATTTATTTTGAACGAGGGCTCTGTCTCTTCCCGTAACGGGGATTTATACCACAGGTTGATACCTTGCTGCTTGACGGGAGAATGTCCCAAACTGTACAGAAAATCCGCTATCCTGATTTGTTTTGCTGTTTGTATATCCATAATAAGATGAGTGTTTGAATAATGGTTGGAATATTTATTTCTCTTTTCGCCCGTACCTTTTTATGAAGTACGGTCTGTATAATCACTTCACTTTATTTTCGTATATATAGGATACGGTAATAAAGTGAAGCGGTTTTACATTCTCTGCAATCGCTTCGCTTTATCCTTAATATATAGACCTGCCGAATAAAGTGAAGTGATTACAGGTTAGACGGTCTAATAGTGAAAGTCTGGCTTGAACGTGTATTTCCTGCCGTTCTCCTGTACTATCATCCGTTTGTTCCGGAGCATGGTGATAAGTGATACCGCCTTTTGATGGTTCAGTTTTACACCTACTGACATATATGCCTTGATTAAGGCGGTTTCCAGATCCTTGTAGCCGTATTCCTCTTTCAGTCCGAAAGCCGCTTCTAGTGCTATGCGGTGCTGTTGTTCGGTAATATGCCTGTAAGGGTCGAACTTTTCCTCTTCCGGTCTTCCGGGTTTCTTCGCTTCGGGTCTGTACCCCTCTATGAGTTCAGGCAATGCATTGTCGTTGATACGGAAAGCGAAAGGCTCGAAATCCATTGCACGTATGTGCATGGCCGAAACATTGCTTATATCCCCGTTGCTCTTGTCCTTTTCCACGAGAAGAACGGTTTCCGCCTTGTTGTTCAGCTCCGTACCGATATGCCCTCTTGCGTTTTCATCGCCTTTGTTCTGGTGGAGTATCGTATGGATGTGTATTTGCCTGTCATCCGTCCACTGCATCAACTTGGATATGATGCGTGTCGATTCTCCCGGACTGTTGATGTCATATACCATATCACGGATGCCGTCTATGATTACAAGCCCTATGTCCGGTGTATTATAGATAGCCTGTTCGACAATCCTGATGCGCTGTTCGGGCGTGTATTTCCTCAAAGCGAGAAACTCCAGATGTTCATTGTCCCTGTCATCAGGAAGACCGGCCAGCCGTAAAATACGTTTCATGACTTTCAGGCAGTGATAATGGCTTTGTTCCGTGTCCACATAAAGGACTTTCCTTTTGTTCTCCGGAAGTTCTGCCACATACCGTAGTACCGTACCGTTTTTCAATGAGGCGGCTACAATAGCCGACACATTGAAAGTCTTTTTACTTTTGGCTTTGCCTATGGATGCACTGAAATTGCCCAGTGTGCCAATGACCGAACCTTGCACTTTTAAAATCTCAGGTGCTTTCTCATAGATTTTCGATAGGCTCAGACGTGAGGCTTGCCAAAGGATTATCGCCTGTTCTGCAGATATTTCCTTTATTTCTCTCATATAGTCCATAAGCATACCTCCCATTATTTCCGTCCTCCTGTTTTCTTTCCGGCAAGTTCAAGAGCCAGTTCTGCATCAACTATAATCTTGCGCCCTATCTGGGTAATCGCCTTGTCTATCTTACCGCTTTTCTTTATGCGGTTGGCAGTGGGCAGACTGCACCCGAACAGTTTGGCTATACCGAGTATTCCGTACACATACTTCTTTTCCGTGTCTGTAACGGGTTGCGGCAATGCTTCGGCCTGACCTGAAGCGTGCTTACTCAGGAATATGAATTCTTCGCCTGTCATTTGCCAGACGGGTTTTGATAATAATTCTTGGATATTTGTCATCGTCCAATCTATTTAGTCGTTAAACAATCAGCCCTGCGCACTGGCTGTTATTTCTGTTCTCGAACGATGCAAAATTAGGTAGGGTTATGAGTGGTAAGGATGGGGACGGTACAAACTGAATATCATTGTATCTTATTGAATATCAGAAAACAAAAATACCACTCAAAAATTATTTTGAGTGGTAAAAGTGGAACTTTCGTAAAGTATCAGGATATATCACGGATTATCTGAATATATGTTCCATTTCCTTGGCGAAATTTTGGTTGCTGTCACTGGGGAAATCTGAAACAGGCTCCTTGTACTTGGATTTGTAGTAGCTGTCGTCAATATCCAGCAGTTTCAGTATTCTGTCTTTCCATTTGTCCCTGTCCTGTTTGGAGAGTTTCTCGCTCATCAGGAATATCAGATAGCATACACGTATTTTCTCTCTCGGTTTTATTTTCAGCTTACAGTTGCAGGGGTGAAGATTCATATTGGCATAGAAATCTGGTGCGGAAATTTCTTCGAACTGTTCTCCTTTGCACACCTCATGAATGAGCGAAAGTAATTTCATGCTGAAATATTCCTGTTGTTCTTCTGTCGTTTCCTGCTGACTGATTGGCTCGCTTGATTTATTCTCTTGCTTTCCGTCAGGAATGTATTTCTTCAATATATCCAGAAAAAGGCAGCTTTGACGGTATATGTCCGCACAACAGTTCTTCATATATTGGAATGCCTCTGTTCTTGTAGCCTTTTGCTGGTCATAGAGTTTGTTCAGTTTGGCTTTTTCCCTGTCATATTCAGCCTTGCAGCGTTCATATTCTTTCTCTGCCTGTTTTTCCTCTTCGGCTGTATGCTCCCTGTAACCAATGGAATCATACCTGTTGTTGGCTTCATTCAGCGGCTTGCTCAGACTTCTTGTAACATCCAGCTGGGCTTCAATTTCCTGAGAATACCTTTCCATGTGCTGATAGCAAGCACGTTCTATGGCTCTGTCACTTAACGGGCGTATCTCATAAGCCTGTATGCTCTTTTCTATTTCAGTTTTCAGACTGTTGAGTATCAAGGTGTATTGCTCTTTTTGCTTGTCAAGCACCAGTTCAAGGATAGCGGCTTCAAAGGATTTCATGTCATTATACTCCTGATAGAAATCCGATATGAATTTCTGCCTGTCAAAAGAAAAAGCGTAATTATCTATATAGTCTCTGTATATTCTGTTAAGTTCTCCATATTGGGGAATCATCGTCTGTATCTTTCCTGCCATATACTTTATATTATGGGTTCTTGTCCTTGTCAAGGAATAAGGTCAGTTCTTCTTCCACTTCTTCTATACTCGGTAGGGCAGATTTCAGATTTTCGGGTACTGCCTTGCTCAATTGATAGTCGCTGATACCTATCGGCTGGTCATATCCAGCCAAGGCATATTGTGCCACGACCTCATCCTTACCCCTGCACAGCAAAAGACCGATGGTCTTGTTATCATTTTCTCCCCTCAGTTTATCATCTACAACATTGATATAGAAATTTAACTGCCCTGCATATTCCGGTTTGAATGGCGTTGCTTTCAATTCCACGACGACATAGGCGTGGAGCTTGATATTATATAGAATCAGGTCGGCGAAAAAGTCACTGTCCCCAATCTGGAAATGTTTTTGTCTGGCAACAAAAGCAAAGCCGTTACCCATTTCCAGCAAGTAATGGGTTACATGCTTTACCAACTGTTCTTCTATATCCCTTTCGTCAGCCTTTTCCTTTGCTCCTGCCAAGTCAAAGATATACGGGTCTTTTAACAGATAATTGGCAAGATCGCTTTGAGGTGCCGGAAGTGTGGCAGTGAAGTTGTTTACCTTGTTACTCTTGATTTGTCTGTCATACAGATTACTTTCAATCTGCATTTTCAGCACATTACTGCTCCAACCCATTTCTACAGATTGTTTCATATACCAATACCTTACACCTAATGGTAGCGGATTATTGAGTATGACCATATGGCTTGCCCAATTTATTCTTGCAATCGGTGACGCCAAGAATAAATCTTCTATATCCTCTATTTTTATTTTATAGATGGTTGCTACTGTTTTTTCTACATTCTGAAATTGCGCAGGAACCTCCTGCGTAATTTCTAAAGATTGATTATCAGCTGATTGTATTTGCGCAGTAAGCTCCTGCGTAAATTGCCCGCTGTTGAGTTTAAGGACTTCATTAGTAATGTTTTGAATATTAGGGACTGACAGTATTGAATCTGTTTCAATAAAACTACGAAGTACATTTAACGGATATAAACGGGCAAACTGGCACATATAAGTAAGATTACGCTCCGAATATCCCTTCTTTTCAGGATAATTGAATCTGATTGCCTGTGCCAACTTCTTGATAATTTTACCACCCCAGCCATGCAGGTTTTGGTGGTACAGTATATAATTGCCCATTTTCCAGTAATGGAACAACATCTGGGCATTGGCTGCGGTAATGAGCCGGACTTGTGCCTGTTCTATTTCCGAACCGACAGCATGGACAAAGGCATCAAAATGACCTTTCTTTATATTATGTTCGTTGTTATTTTCCATATTACTAACTATTACTTAACAAAGATAACTCTAATAATGGATAATCTGTGAAACAGACTGATACTTTTATAGTTGGTTAAACTTGTTCATTGCATTAGCCTTAATATCATCGGCTATGTCAATGTAGGGCTTCATGGCTTTATAATCACTGTGTCCTGTCCATTTCATTACAACCTGTGCCGGAATACCTAGAGCCAGCGCATTACAGATGAATGTTCTTCTTCCTGCATGAGTACTGAGCAATGCGTATTTCGGGGTAACTTCATCTATGCGCTCATTCCCTTTATAGTAGGTTTCACGTATAGGTTCGTTAATTTCTGCCAGTTCTCCCAGTTCTTTCAGATAATCATTCATTTTCTGATTGCTGATAACAGGCAATACCATGTGGTTTTCAAAATGGATGTCCTTGTATTTTTCAAGTATGGCTTTACTGTACTTGTTCAGTTCAATACTCAGACTATCTGCCGTTTTAACGGTGGTGACTTCTATATGGTCGGACTTGACATCACTTCTCTTTAGGTTACGAACATCTGAATAACGCAGACTGGTAAAGCAACAGAACAGGAAAACATCCCGGACACGTTCCAGATACTGTTTGTCTTTGGGTATCTGATAGTCTTTAAGTCTGTTCAGTTCTTCCCATGTCAGGAAGATTACCTTCTTGGGGGTGGTTTTCAATTTCGGTTTGAACGTATCGTATGCTATATTCTGGTGATAGTCTTTCTTGAAGCTCCACCGCAGGAACCATTTGAGGAATCCCATTTGTTTACCGATGGTACTGTTCCTCATATCCTTTTTGTCGCGCAGGAAATTGACATATTCGTTCAGTCCGAATTCATTGAAATATTCAAAGGTTAAATCTTCCTTGAACTCCTTGAGGTGATTTTTAACGGCTGCAAACTTTTCGTATGTGGATTCAGTCCAGTTATTCTGGTTGCCGCATTCTTTTACAAATTCATCGAATACCTCCCAAAAACTTATCTTTACGTCTTCCTGGTCTTCACTTGTATCTTTCATCCGCAGGTTGAATGCGTCCTTTAGCTGTTGGGTAGTGGGCATGGCTTCCTGTACCTCAAATTCCTTGAACACGTTTTGAATTTCGGTATAGTATTTCAGCAGATCGGCATTGATTTCAGATGCACTTTGCTTTAGTTTGTTGGTACACCCGTTCTTCACTCGCTGCTTGTCAGCATCCCACTTGGCTACATCAATGCGGTAACCCGTTGTAAACTCAATGCGCTGACTTGCGTATATGACACGCATACGGATAGGCACGTTCTCCACGATTGGCACACCGTTCTTCTTCCGGCTTTCCAATGCAAAAATGATGTTTCGTTTGATATTCATAATTGGGTGTGTTTGAAATTCTACACCCAAATATACACCCAATATTTGGAATAGCAAAAGATATTCAGAAAGATTTAGATTTACTATGTACTCCAAATAGTGCTTGATTATTAATGATTTGCAATTTTATGATATTTCTTGAATATGTAGGTTCGAGAGCCTATCTCTCCGCTGAACGTGCTGGACAGAAATGGTCAGCAAACGGACAAAAAGCTACAAATCAATGATTTGTGGCTTTTTTTATTGCCCGAAAGTCCTGCTTCCAAGACTTCAAAAGTACGGTAAAAGACAAAGTTTCGTTACTAAATCGTTACCTATTCCCTGCCGGACAAAAACGGTAACGATTTGTCCATAAATGACCTGATAATGACTTGATTAGTCCACAGTCTGCATAACTCAAAAACGAGAGGTAAAAAGTAATTTTGCAACTAAAAAAAGTGAGTTATGAAATCGACATTCAAAGTGCTTTTCTACCTGAAAAAAGGTTCGGAGAAGAAAAACGGTGAAGTTATGATTATGGCACGCATTACCATTGACGGTAAACTGTGCCAGTTCAGTACGAAACAAAGCATCCAGACGGAGAACTGGAACGTGGCTGCTGGCAAAGCCAAAGGCAGGGATGCCGGGAGGATAAATGCCCTGCTGGACGACATACGAGCATCGCTGAACACCATTTACCACGAAATGCAGCGGCGGGACAATTACGTTACCGCCGAGAAAGTGAAGAACGAGTTCTTGGGACACAACGAGAGCCACGAAACAATCCTTTCCCTGTTCCAAAAGCACAATGACGATGTGAAACAGCTTGTGGGCATATCCAAGACGATAGCCACCTACCGCAAGTATGAAGTTACCCGCCGCCACCTCGCCGAGTTCATACAGAGCAAGTACAACCTTTCGGATATTTCCATAAAGGAGATAACCCCGATGTTCATTACCGATTTCGAGTTGTACTTGCGTACAGCCTGCAAGTGCGGTTATAACACGACCGCCAAGTTCATGCAGTTCTTCAAGCGCATCATCATCATTGCCCGCAACAACGGCATACTGGTAACAGACCCGTTCGCCAATTATAAAATCCGGCTGGAAAAAGTGGACAGGGGGTATTTGACAGAGGACGAGATAAAAATCATCCTCAAAAAGAAAATGGCTTCCGAGCGTTTGGAACACGTCAGGGACTTGTTCGTCTTTTCCTGTTTCTGCGGTCTGGCTTACAGCGATGTCGCCAACCTGCGGCAAGAGAATATCCGCAAATCCTTTGACGGGAAACTTTGGATAATATCACCAAGCGTCAGAAGACGAACACTGACGTGAATGTTCCCCTGCTGGACATTCCCAAGATGATTTTGAAAAAGTACAAGGGCAAGCTGCCGAACGGCAAGGTACTTCCGGTTATCAGCAATCAGAAACTGAATGCGTACCTGAAAGAGATAGCCGATGTTTGCGGGATTAAAAAGAACCTCACATTCCACCTTGCCCGGCACACGTTCGCCACGACTACCACGCTTTCAAAGGGAGTGCCCATTGAAACCGTTTCCAAGATGCTGGGACACACGAATATCGAAACGACACAGATTTACGCCCGCATCACTAACAGCAAGATAGGCAGCGATATGCAAGGACTTGACAAGAAATTTGTCGGTATCGAAAAAATCTACAAGGAAGCAGCCATGTGAATTTTCAGTTACCTATATACCGTTCGTAACAGAACAGGTAACGATTTCGGTAACGAAATTCCAGCTAACAAGTTATATCCCAGTATTGTACATTCTTTTATCTTGCGGGCAGTCGGCAGGCTACCCGCATTTTTTATATCCTTTTCCAACTGGCACATTCCCCGAAACGCCAGCCGTGCGTGGCATGGCTGACTGTATTCCGTGAAAAGAGCCGTTGGAAACCCGCACAAGCGTATTGCAAGCAAGCCCGCAACACCCTTGCCTTTCCCGCCCGCATAAAGCGTTCCCTAAAAGACGAAAGGGAACAAGCACTTTTTACCCGTTTCTCTCCCCGTAAATCTTCCTCTCGTGGCAGTCATCAGCCGGGACAGCCGTTTTTACCGTTTCAATAGGCAAAGGTAGTTACGTGTTCTTCACGGTTTCGCAAGGTCGAGCCTTTCAGGTTTGGCGAAAAAATCTTCCCTGCGACATTCGTTGCGAGGTATTTTTTGCCCAAAACCTTGCGCATCCTAAACACTACCCTTTGAAGCCTATGTGAAACGAAAACGACCGACCCGACCGAAAGACGCATAAAAAAAAAGTCGGATTTACGAGAAACAGGAAAAAAGTTCAGTGAAACTTCAACTCCCTCACCTCTCAAATCCGCATAAAAATTAAAAACTTAAAAAATTACAGCAATATGGAAGTAACAACATTATCAGCAGCAAGCGTTTATGTAGGCACTTACGCCAAGTACAACAACGGTTCATTGTCCGGTGCATGGCTCGACCTGTCGGAGTATTCGGACAAGGAAGAATTTTACGAAGCCTGCCGGGAACTGCACGGGGACGAGGAAGATGCGGAATTTATGTTTCAGGACTGGGAGAACGTACCGGAGGGCTTAATCGGCGAAAGCTGGATTTCTGAAAACTTCTTCGCCCTGCGTGATGCGGTGGAGAGTTTGAACGATACCGAGCAGGAAGCCTTTTTCGTGTGGTGCAACTACAAAAGCCATGATTTGGGCGAGGAAGATGCGGACGACCTTGTACGGGACTTTCAGGACGAGTATCAGGGACAATATGACGATGAAGAAGATTTCGCCTACCAAATCATTGAAGAATGTTACGACCTGCCGGACTTCGCAAAGACCTATTTCGATTATGAAAAGTTCGCCCGTGATTTGTTCATGTGCGACTACTGGTTTGACGACGGTTTTGTGTTCCGGGCGGCATAACTGGCTACTAATCCGGGCGGGAACTTGAAAATTTCCGCCCGCAAAACCTGAAAAAAGGATGAAGATAAAAGCGATATATAAAACGGTTTTGCGGCTGGCGGTGTCCGGCATGGTCTGCCGCTGGGCAGGTGTTGAAACGGCGTTTTTTCTTTGGCTGGGATTTTCCATGTGCTGTTTTATCCTGCGGTTGTGCTTTTCCCTGCTATACCTGTTTTGCGTGGTTGCGTTTTTCTTCCTGCTCCTTTCTTTATTAATCCTCTAAATTTCAAGATATGGCAAAGACAAAAGTTTATCAGGTGGAAACGGCTTTCGTTTCTCGTGGCGTGTTCCACGTTCAGGCGGACAGCCGGGAAGAAGCCCGGCGGCATGTGGAAACCTCTTGCGGGCTTGTATTGGGCGGGGACATACACACGACCCTGCCGGATGATGCGGCGGGCTGGGATTTTGACACCCACCCGGAAAAGACATTCGGAAAAATAACCATTAAAAAATAGGACATCATGCAATCATTAAACAAAAACGGGGTAAGCATTACCCGGACACCGGGAGAAGAAAAGTTCGTGAAATGCTGTTTAGGGGCTTTCAGGGGACAGATTTATTACCAGTATGACTACCGCCACTTTGACGGTGAACTGTTTTCAACAGTGGCTAAAACGCTGGACGAGTGCCGCAGGCGGCGGGACAAGTGGCTGGAGAAAAAGAACGGAACAACAAACAAGTAAAATGTAGTGATATGAAAACGACAGAAGTAAACAAAGGGCTTATCGGCAGACGTTGCGAGTGCATATTCACGGGCTTAATGGTAACGGGCGTTATCGAGGACATCCGGGACGACCGACATTCCACAGCGGTAAAAGTCCGTTTCGACAGCCCGCACCAGTGGGGCGATGAATTATATAATGACGTGTGGGCATGGGGGCGCAAAACGGACGAGTTCGGCACGTTGCGTCACCTGCAACTGCTGGAGGACAAACCGGACTTTCAGACAATGACGGTCGTTTTCGGCGAGCCAATCAGCCAGATAGACCGCAGTGTTTTTGAAGATGCGGCGGCGTGGGGTGTCTGCACCCTGCAAGGCTGGGTAAACAGCTATGAAAGTGTCAGGTTTGTAGCCATAAACGACCATACGGCGGTCATAACGGGCGAATACAACTTTGAACAGGTAAAGGTGTGGTTAGAGAGGCATGTGCCTATAAAAAGCCTTAAAATCAGTTGATAGAGGACGGCGGCAACCGCCGCCGTTACTTTCTTCCATGAGCCTGCCTGCGGTGAAGAAAGTAACAAAGAAGCCCGTTTCCTGTTCCCTATAAAAACGCAGCCCGCCGAATACTTTCGGCGGGCTGTACAGATATTCCCACGCTGCCAGCGTGTCAGTCCGTTTCTTCTCCCCATAGTTCCCTGTCAGTCGGGGCGTTCTTCAACCCGTGCCACAAGACACCCGCATACAAGGCAAAATAAGCGCATATTCCCGTAAATATCCACATGGCTACTCCGGTTCTTCCTCGCTGTTGTCGTTATTGAACGATAGCGAAAGTTGTTGCATCTGCCCGAAGCTGTCAATCACATAAATGTCAATCGTCTGCTGGTCGGTCGATGCCGAGGTGTAGTAGAGCCGGAACGTTTCTTTCTCCAGCGGGTAAAGGTCATTGGGCAGGAACACCGTGCCGTTATCCATTTCCAGCTTTCCTTTGCCGTCCGGCTGGAAATAGCGTATCTGATAGGTAGTCGGCTGGTAATAGCCGCCACGCATCAGCTGGCAGCGTATTTCGGCGGTTTCCCCGACTTTCAGTTTCTTGGGTACTGGCAGCGTTTCTACCGTGAACGGGTACGCCTGCTGAATATCCAAGCTGTCATTACAGGCAGTGGCAAGTACAAGGGCGGCCATGATGTAGCAGCCCATGATGATTTTATACATTACATTCTTCATATACATTATTTATATATAGCGGTTAGTTGATTATGAATTTTATCCCGATGCCTGCCTGCGTGTGGAACTTGCCGATGTCCGAGCCGAACAAAGCCCTTTCCCTCACGTTCAGGAGCAGAGCCACCCGGTCGGTCAGGTAGGCTTCCAGTTCCAGCGTCAAAGCACCGCCGTAGATGAAGCAGTCCTTATCCAGCAGTGTAGAACCGTCCGGCAATAACTTTTCGCTTTTGTTGCTCACTTCATACCCGGCGAGTGCCGACAATCCCAGCGAGAGGAAAAAGGTCTTTCGCCTGTCCGATAGGAATTTCAGGTAATAGCCGCCCTCCGCCGTGAACTGTTCGACTGGTATCTGCATATCCTTGTAGTCATACTTCTTGTGCAGGTATTCCCCGCCAATCACCCAGCGATTGGCGTTCTTGGTATAGACGCTGTACGCTGCCCCGATATGGTAGGCGAAATCACTATTGCTGTTCCAGTGAACGCCGTCCGCCATACCTGCCGTGACCTGCAAGCTTTTCATGCCCGGCAGGTATCTTTGTGCGTGTGCCTGGTTGAAATGCAGGCACAGCGCAAAGAGCATCATTATAAAGATATGTTTCTTCATTCCCTACTTAATTTTTAGCTCGTTAATTACTTCTGCGTTCACGATGTCGGCGTTCTCCACCCGTATGGTCTGATGCCGCCCGCCGTTTTTCTCGTAGAGTTCCACCAGCAGCAGTTTGTCGTCCGGTATGGTGAACTTCGGCAGGGCGTACACCGTGCGCACGGTGCTTTTCCCGGCAATCTCTATCACCTCGTTGTAGCTGCGTACTGCATCCAGCACCGTTTCCTGAATAGCCGTGCGTTTGGGTACTTTCTTATCGACTACCTTAAACTTGATGAAGTCGGTATCGAAAGGCACGTTGGAACTGTTCTTCGTCTGCGTGTGTACATAGAGCATCCCGTTGTAGGTATAAATCCCCTTGATTAAGAACTGGATGCCGAAACGCTTGCTGCCCAAGTGGCGCACTTTCCGGTCATTGTTCTTGTAGATGCTCCGCATTATCAGCTTCACCAACAGCGGGCTTTCGTTTCCCAGTTCCCGAAAATGGATGTTCATGCGGGTATGCGAGAAATCGGACGTATCTTCATTTTCCAAGAAATCTTTCATCTCGATGTTGAGCATTTCCGGCTCACGGGCGTATTTGGCGTTGAAACTGTAAAAACTTCCGTCCTCACAGATGACGGAGAAGTTGGTTTCGCCCGGAAATCCCTCTGTCGTGGCTTTCACACGTATCACGTTTTCCGCCCCGTCAGCCTTGCCCGCTATGATGTGGTTGCTTCCCAAGTCCACGTATCGCACGGCGGCTGGAAAAATGATATGCACCGTTTTCGCAAAAGTAACTTCCACACCGTAAGGCGTTACCATTTGTCGGTAAGGGAGTTTCCGGGTAATGCCCCGGTACAAGTCGTTGCCCGCTACATACTTCACGGTATCGGTTTCCTGTGCGTTTGCCGCACACACGCCCAACAAGAGGGCGAACAATACAAAAATCTGTTTCATTTGTCTTTTGGAATTTTAGTGGTTGATAAAATGATTATTGTTGTTTGGTGTAAAGCATCACCTTGTACCCGGCTTTCAGCTTCACTTTCACGGTTCGGAACTTCTTGGCAAGGTAGCCGGATGCCCCCTGCATCAGCCCCCTTGTAACGTCCATAGCGACCTGCTGCCCGGCGTTCTGCGTGAAGGAAATGCTTGTACCCAGCCCGCTGCCGATGTTCGCCATAGCCTCGTTGAACGCTTCCTGTTCCATTGAGGACGGGACGGACAGCCCCTTTTGCCCGTCCGTGTCGAACACGGCGAGTTCCACCGGGATGATGTTGCCCGCATGTTCAATCGAGGACACGGTGATGTCGAGCCTTTCACCCTGCACTTTTGCCACGCCCGCCACAAGGGTGTTCTTCGGCACAACGATGTTTCCCGCCTGCATGGGTTCGAGCAGCCGGAGTTTCACGCTCTGTCCGTCAATCAGTGTCTGGTCTTGGTGGATGCAGGCGGCTACCGTGTTCTTTCCCATAGCGTAACCCGTGCCTACCGCCGTGTTGAAGCCGTAGTTCCGTGGCTGGCTGTAAGCCCGGATGAAGTCGGCATCGCTCATGGGCTGGTTCAGTCCCGATACGGTCGTTTCACGGACAGCCCGCACCGCCACCGCATCCGGCTTGCGTTCAATGCTGCCCGTTACCGGGACTTGTGCGACTTGTTCCTGCCCGCCGTTCATGTACTTTGCCGCCAGTTCGTAGGACTTTTCCAAGAGAGCCATTTGGTCGTCAGCCGTAGGCGTGGCGTTCTGCTGTTGTTTCAGTCGGTCGGTCAGTTCCGCCACCTGCCGTTTCAATTCCTCTTTTTCTTCATCTGCCGCCGGAGTTTCATAGAACGTGCTTAACTGGCGGTTGATGTTCCGGTAAGCCGCCTGCGATGAAACACCGCCGCCCCTTTTCGGCTGCGGCTTTTCTTCGGGTATCGGGGCGATGTCCGCCTGCGGTTCTTCCGTTTCCCCGTCCGGCGTGAAGCCGAAATCCTGTAACGAACGTATTTTGTCCTTTTCCTTGCGGCTTATCATCGCCTGCTCGTAGGCGGTCTGCTTGTCGGCTATAATCCCGTCCTCTGCGGGCAGGGGTATGTCGGCATTGAAGCCGCCCACGCTCTCCACCCTTGCATCCTCTTTGTCGGAGGGTGCGAATATCAGGTACATGCACCCGGCAAAGGCAAGGAACATCAGGGGAAAGATTATCATCTTCCTGCGCTGCTGCACCTGCTGCGGGGTAAGTTCCCGTTTGGGCTTCTTCTCCTTTTCGGGCTGTCTGCCCGGTTCATTCTTCTGTATTTCTTCCATATTCAGGTCTGTTTGATAAGTTGATACTGTCGCTGCCGTGTAGCGGGTATTGCCTGATGTGTTCTATTTGCAGCCTTTGCCCGTCCCGTTTCCCGATGTTGTAGATGGATGAAACGGTGATATAGACGGACAAGCCGCCGAACAGGAAGAACATCACGAGGATAACCGCCAGCCTTTTGCCCGGCGTAATCCGTCCGCACATACGGCGCAGGCGTTCGTCCGTCCAGTCCTGCACCCTTTCGATGCAGCCTTTTTTCTTTCTTGTTTCCATACGCCTATCGTTTAATGGTTTGCAAATCTTTGTTTTCCGTAATGGTGAACGCTTCCATGATGAAGCCGTGCGGGTTGTTGTCGCTGCGGGTGGCGTTGAGCAGGCGGCACGTGGTAACAAGGCTTCTGACCGTCAGGCTGCTTTCCCGGACAATGAGCTGCCGGGCGTAGGTGTCCACCCGGTAGGGGTACTGGTTGAAGTCGCACCTCATGCTGTCTATTTCCACCGTCTGCGTGACGTTGCCCGAAATCACCCGGTTGTAATATCCCTTTTCCGACAAGTCCTTGTAATAGTTGAAGGCACTCTTGTCGGCAAGGAACAGCGAACGCCGGATGTTGCCCTCGATAGCGTCCTTGTCGGGCGAGAGCGTGAAGAAAAGTTCGTGGAAACGCTTCACGTGCGACTTCGCTTCAATCGGTCTGTTCTGCGCCATGTCCTGCGAGAGAGCCAGCATCAGGCTCTTGCCGTTGTCGAGGACGTATATCTTCTGCCGCTGCTTCTCGGCGAAGCTGTACGAGTTCCACACGGCAAAGCCCGTAACCAGTGCGCACAGGCAGATGAATACCAGCGCAAAGAGCCGGATTTGCCGGAAGCTCGTTTCGATGTTCGTTAATGACTTGAATTCCATTTCTTACAGTTCTTTTTTAGTTCTTTTTTTGAGGGTTGATAATTGATGTTTCAGGGCGGTTTTGTCAAAGTAGCACTTTGTGCCCCTCAAAGTAGCACCTTGGGGGTGTAAAAGTAGCACTTTGAGGATGCCAAGGCAGCACCTTGCCGCCCGAAGCACCGGTTATTTGAGAAGTTTCCCGGCGACTTTTCCGGTCGCCGCACCTGCCACCGCCCCGGCGACTGACCCTGCCCGTGCCACGTTGCGGTTGTAGGCGGCAGTCCCGCCAGCCGATACTATCCAGCCTGCAACGGTCGGTATGGTGAAATATCCCACGATGCCGATAATCATAAAGATGATATAGACCGTGTTGCTTCCGTCCGGGATAAAGTTCGGGTCTGAAAGCTGCTCGATGTCCTTTTGGAGCATCAGCGTCTGTATGCGAGCCAATACACTGCTGAACAAGTCCGACACGGGCAACCACAGGTAAATGGATATATAGCGTGCAATCCACCGGGTCAGCGTGCTTTGGAAACCGTCATAGACGGAAACCGCAAACGCCAGCGGACCCAGTATTGAGAGAACAATCAGGAAGAACGTGCGCAGCGTGTCTATAATCAGCCCCGCCGCCTGAAAGAGCAGTTCCAGCAGTTCCCTGAACCAGTCCCGGACGGACTTCTTGATGTTGTAAGCCGTCCTGTCCATGTACATTCCCGCCATAGTAACCATGTCGGAGGGCGACCAGCCCAGTTCTTCCAGTTGCCTGTCAAATTCCTCGTCCGAAGCGAGGTAAGCCGTTTCGGGGCTTCGTATCAGGGCTTCATACTCCAGCCTGTCTTTCTGCTCCCGGTACTCGTTCATGTCGAAAGTCTGTGTTTCCAAAAGCTGGTTGCAGCCCTTTACAACGGGCGACAGCACCGTGTTGATAGTCCCCAGCACGAATGTAGGAAAGAACATGATACACAAGCCCAACGCAAAAGGACGGAGTAGCGGGTACACGTCTATGGCTTCCGCCCTTGCGAGCGACTGCCACACTTTGGCGGCTACATAGAACAGCGCACCCAGCCCGGCTATCCCTTGGGCTACCCCTGTCATGTTGCCGCACAGGGGCATCATTTCATCGTACAGCACCCGCAACACTTGGTGCAGGTTGTCAAAATCCACTGCTGCTAATAACATAGGCATACTGATTAAGTGGTCGTATCATGTTACCAGTAGCGTTCATCCGCCGAGCCGTAGAGAGCCAGCACCCGGTCGGCATCGTTCTTCTTCTTTGCCCGCAGGTAGGACACGGAAATGGTCTTGCGGGTGTAGTAGTTCACGAGGTTGCGGTAGTTCATCAGGCTTTGATAGGCGTTGTCGATGATTGCCAGCCGTTCGGCATCCGTCAGCGACATGCCCGTGATGTTCACCACGTTTTTCAAGTCCTGAAGCACGTCCGAGCTTTCGTCCAGCAGCATGGCGTAGCCGGAGGAAATGGCGGCGAGTTCGTCCGCCGTGTAGTTCCCGTCCGAGAGCATCTTCTGGTAGTTCCTGACGTATATTTCGGAGATTTCCGCCACCAGTTCGATGCTTTTCTTTACCTTAACACCGCCCTTTACCACGTCATGCACCGCTTTTAGCGCATCGTAATAGGCTTTTCCCTGCTGGAAAATCTTCTGCGTTTCCAAAAAGCCGTTCAGCGTGTTGGCTTTCGTGCCTGCCGTTTCCACTATCTGTTTGGTGGTGTTGATGATGCCCTGCGCCAAATTGCCGGGGTCGGATACCACCCACTGTGCGGATGCCCTGCCGATGAAACAAAGGCATACCGCCATAAGGAGAATTGTTTTCTTCATGTTCCTAATTTTTAAGTTGTTGATAATTGGGGATTACGTTTGCTTTCCGCAAGCCTCTTGACAGCCAGTTCGAGGTTGCCGCCCAGCTTATCAGCAAGGGCGAACAGTTCCATTTTCTCGCTTTCTTCTGTAGTGAACGTGTAATATTCTTCCAGCGAAACTTCTGTGGCATACACCGCCGACTGTGTGCCGCCCAGCGAGAAGAACACTTCCTTGTACTTCCGTCCGGGGTGGTTCGCCATGTTGATAGACAATATTTGCGAACGTTCCTTGTCGGTCAGCCCCAAGAGGTTCTGTATGCTGTCAAACTTGTTAAGATATTTCCGTTGGTCTAACAGTATCTTGCAGTCCGAGTTGTTGATGATGCTCTCTTTCACTATGGGCGAGGAAATAATATCTTCCACTTCCTGTGTTACCACAATCGCTTCCCCGAAATACTTTCTGACCGTCTTGTAGAGGTAGCGAATGTAATCCGCCATGTTCGCTGATGCGATTGCCTTCCAAGCTTCCTCAATTAGTATTAACTTCCTTATTCCCTTTAACTTGCGCATCTTATTGATGAACGCTTCCATGATGATGATAGTCGTTATCGGGAATAAAATCTTGTGGTCTTTGATATTGTCCAACTCAAAGACAATGAAGCGTTTGTGCAGCAAATCCAGTTCCTTGTCGGAGTTCAGCAGGTAGTCATACTCGCCGCCCTTGTAATAGGGTTCAAGCACGTTCAGGAAATTGTCTATGTCAAAATCCTTTTCCCTGACTTTTTTCTGTTCAAGCTGTCGGCGGTAATCATCCCGGACAAACTCGTAGAACGTGTTGAAGCAGGGCGTTACCGAACGGTCTTTGCCTGTCAGTTCGATATAGGCACTCACGGCGTTGGACAACGCCACTTCTTCCGAGCGTTTGGGTGCTTCATCGTCCCGTTTCCACAAGGTAAGGATAAGCGTCTTGATGCTCTCTTTCTTCTCGATGTCAAACACGCCGTCCTCTACATAGAACGGGTTGAACGCTATCGGGCTTTCGTTGGTGTAGGTGAAATAAATCCCGTCCTCGCCATGTGTACGGTTGTGGATAAGCTGGCACAGCCCCAAGTAGCTGTTACCCGTATCGACCAGCAGCACGTGCGCCCCCTGCTCGTAATACTGGCGCACCATGTGGTTGGTGAAGAAAGACTTGCCCGACCCACTCGGCCCAAGTATGAACTTGTTTCTATTGGTCGTGATGCCTTTCTTCATGGGCAGGTCGGATATGTCGATGTGTAGCGGTCGCCCGCTTACCCTGTCCACCATTTTGATACCGAACGGTGAAAGCGAACTCTTGTAGTTGGTTTCTTCCACGAACAGGCATAGAGCCTGCCCCAAGAACGTGTAGAAACTTTCCTCTGCGGGGAAGTCGGCTTCGTTGCCGGGTATGCCCGCCCAAAAGAGCGTGGGCGTATCGACCGTGTTGTGGCGTGGCTTGCACTCCATCAGGGCAAGCTGGCTTCCCACATCATTGCGTATGCGTTTGAGTTCTTCCCGGTCGTCCGACCAAGCCATGACGTTGCAGTGGCAGCGCACCGAGATAAGCCCCTTGCTATGCGCTTCGTTCAGGTACTCGTCTATCCACTCCTTGTTCACCTGATTTGCCCGTGAGTAACGGGACAGCGACTGCATGTTCCTTGCGGTCTTTTCAAAGTTTTTCAGGTTCTCGGCGTGGTCGTCCAAGAAGATGTACTGGTTATAGATGTGGTTGCACGACAACAATACCCCGACCGGGGCGGCGAACGACAGGCGGCAGTCGCTCCGGTCAGTGGACAGCTTTTCAAACCGTGTGTCCGTCCCGACCTTTCCGGGCAAATCTTCCACGTCCGAGAGGGTGTGCAGGCACAGGATGTCGTCCCCGATGCGCATTTCTTCCGGGTACAGCCCGATGTCTTTCAGGCAGGCGGTATCTGTCTGCGAGAGCGAGAAGTATTTCTCGATGATGCCCGCCCGTCCGTCCTGCCCGGTGATTTCCGGGGCGTTCAGGCGGGTAAGGCTGACAAAACCGCTGTCGTTCATAATCCGCTCGAACTGCCCGACCGCCTCGATGAATTTCGCTGCCGCTTCCCTGTCCGCTATCTCCTGCGGCACAATCCTGCCCCGGCAGAGGGTGGAGAAGTCGCTCTGTCGGCGGCTTCTCTCCCTTGTCGTCTTTGTCAGGAACAGGTAGCAGTAATGGTTCAGGAACGGGCGTTCATTGAAGTGCCGTTCAAAACTCCGGGACAGGAAGCTAAGCCCGTCCCTTTCTGTGTCGGGCTGGTAGTTCTCCTTGATGAAGAAGTCCTGCTTGTGTACTATGGAGTAGCCGGGCAGTACCTTGATAGCCTTGTACCATGCCGAATGTATGGCTTCGTACTCGGCACTGGTAACGGTGAACAGTTCGGGCAGTTCCACCCGGAAAGCCACCGTGATGTCCGCATCCTTTGAAATGATGCAGCCGTTTTCCACCGCCAAGAGAGGGAATTTCCTTTCCAGCGTGGTAGCCTTTAATGTATTCCTCATGTTTCGTTCTCCTTTCTTCTTTTATAAGTGAATAACCGGGGTATCGCCTTGCGGTTGATAATGAAGCGTGGATGCCGTTTGCGTGCGGCGGCTTTCATCAGCCCGTGCGTGCCGTACTTGGCGTTGAGCCGGAACGTGAGCCACACCAGCGACAGGGCGGCGGTAACGCCGAAGCCGATGCAGACCCACTGGTTCACGCCCGCCATGTACAGGATGATGAACGCCACGAACACGGCGAGCAGCCCGCCCGCAAAAATGAAAAGGTACTGGCTTTTCAGTCCCTTGAACTCCGCAGGTTTCCCGATGCCCCTGTTTACCGGATATTTAGACATAGCCGCCGTTTTAGAGGAAGAACGAACGCAGGATAGTGGCGGCGACAATCAGGAAAATACACGCCCCGAACCAGCTTGCGGCGGTCTTTGAGGTGTCCGGGTCGCCACTCGAAAACTTGTTATAGACTTTTACCCCGCCAATCAAGCCGCAGACTGCCCCGATTGCGTACACGAGTTTCGTTCCGGGGTCGAAGTAACTGGTTATCATACTGGTGGCTTCGGTGATGCCCGCCTGCCCGTTACCCTGTGCGTAGGTACTTACAACGGCGGCAAGGAGAGCCGCCGACAAGAAGATTTTCTTTCTCATTGCGATTTGTTTTTTATGCCGGGCAGCGGGTGGATAGCCCGCCGCTTCCGGCTGGTGAATAATTGAAATTGGAATTTTAGTGGTTGCGGGACACACGCCCCGTTTGGTTTTCAGGTTGCCAATCAACCGTAATCACGCTGTTTCATGTTGTCAGACTTATACCTTATTATATTATACCTTTTATATTATAGGAACTCGTTCATGTCGAATGCCTCGTATTCCTTGTCGCCCGTGTCGGCGGCTTCGGCAGGGGCAGCAGCCGTAACCAGCCCGGCTTCGTTCCGTTTCAGCAGTTCCGCCACCTTTTCCTGCCCGCCGTTGATGTTTTCCACCACCGCATCGAAAAGGTTAGTCCCCTTGATGCTTGCCAGCGTCCCGGCGGCTTGCCTTTTTTCCGTTTCAGTGGGGTTTTCGGCGTTCGCCGTGCGTACCGCTTCGCCCAGTTCATCGAAGCTCACGCCCGAAGCCCGCCCGGTATCATCGCCACCGTCCATGTACCCGGCTATTTCCTCGTCCTCGTAGTCGGGTTCGTCATTCTCGTAACCGGGCGTTTCTTCCGCTTCGGGTGTTGCTCCCGGAATGTTTTCTTTCGGCTGTCCGTCAGCTTGCGGCGCAAAAATAGTATCATTTCCAGCCGCTTGCGGCAGGTGTCCTGATTTGTCCTGTGGTGTCCCGATTTGTCCGCCCTTGTAGCGGCTTTCACCTATCAGCGTGTAACCCGAAATCTCGTTTTGTGGCAGTGGCGCATCATCCGCCCTGCCCGGTGATGTCCGGCTGTCCGTGTGGCGATACCACAGCCACAGGACGATATAGTACACCGCCAGCCCGGTGAGTATGCAATAGACTACCATAACTAAAAGGGTTTTTGGAAGTGGCTTTCGTACAGGGCGTTTATCTCGTCTTGGTATTGCTCGAAGTGGCGCAGCAGAATATTCTCCACGTAGCTGCTTACAGTAACTTTTCGCCCGCCTATCACCGTCACGATACGCATCAGCTTCTCGTGGGTGGTGCGGCTCACATACAAGGGCTGTCGGTCTGCCAGTTCCACTTTCTGAAAGTAGGTTTCCCGGTAGTCGCCCGTGCCGCCCTTGCGCTTGCGGGGTGTCGGTTTCTCCGCTTGCACCGTTTCTGTATGTTGCCCCTCTTGGGTAATAACTTTTTCGCCACCGGGCAGTGGCGCATCATCCGGCTGGTTCTCCCGCTGGGCTGGAAAGCCTTGCGAGATAAGCTCTTTCATAAAATTTTCGTCTATCTTCGGCAGTCCTCCGTTTTGTTTCGTCATATCACTGCAATTTGATGTAATACATAATTTCGTTTACCAGTTCTTCCAAGTTGCTTCCCCTTACCAGCGGGCGGCTGGCGGGAAAGAGCGTGGAGCGGAACACCGCCTTTTTATCCGCCACCAGTTCCTTTTTGTAGCGTTTGGTATCGGGGATAAAGGTTTTCATCAGCGGCAGTTCCAGTTCCTTAATGGTCTTGTCGTAGGCGGTGTAGAGGTCTGTTTTCTCCCGACCGTCCACCATGTTCCAAAAGAGGTACAGCCCGGCAAGGCGGCAGGCTTCATTCTTCACCAGCAGTTTGTGGATAGCCGCCGCAAATGACAGGCTGCTTTCCAGTACCACCCTGTCGGCTGAAATCGGGGTGAAAATGTAGTCCATGCCCGCAAGGGAGTTGATTACGCCCTCGCTGTTCACCGTGCCGGGCAGGTCGAAAAAGATAATATCCGGCACGTGTCCGGCGGCTATGTGTTCGTCCGCCGTGGCTATCGCCTTTTCGGGAGAACTGCACAGCACCGGGTAGGCTTTCTTCCCCAGCCGGGTGAACTGCTCATACGCCATGCGTTTGTAATCTTCATCCGCCCCGACCTGCCCGGCATCCCGTTTGCGCATCCCGGCAATGGAGTGTTGTGGGTAGTCGCAATCTACCACCGCCACATCGTAGCCTTTGAGGTAGTACAGGTAACTTGCCGCCAGCACGGTAAAGGTGGTTTTGCCGACCCCACCCTTTTGGGTGGAAAAGGCGACATAAAGGGGTGTTTTCTCGTTTTCCATATTGCTTTCTTTCATTGTTGGTTGATAGATTTATTTATTGCTTTCAATCAATCCAGCCATATAGCTTTCTTGAAATATTGAAAGGTTGTTTTATTTCAATATTGTTTTCCTGCTTTCATTCTTTCTTGAAAGATTGAAATCCTGCAATCATGTTTTCTTGAAATCATGCTTTCAATCACTCTTGCCTGATTGGAATATTTCTTTCAATATTGCTTTCAATCTTGAAATCTTCTGCAAATAAAAGGAGAAAAAACGTCCGTTTTCAGATGTGTCCCGATTTGTCCTGCGATGTCCCGTTTTGTCCACCAACCACCTATTTTACAGCATTATAAATCACCGTTACTTTGCAGCGGAGTAACGAACCGCAGGGGGCAGAGGTGTAAAACCGGACTGGTGCATAGTAGGGCTTATCGCTTCTCGCTAACCCCAATCCGTCCGTGACGGATTTTCGATTTTCGTCAGAAAATAGCAAGGTGTGTTTCGTGGCACACGAAACCGTTTTCCGTGCCGAAAAACGCCTTGCCCCTTGCAGGGGTAAAAATCACTCCGAAGTCGTAATTTTTTAATTCAAAGAAGTATGGAAACAAGGAAACCCAACAAGGGCGGTCGCCCCGTCCTCGCAGACCCGGCGAAGCACCGCCATGTCCTTTACCTGAACGACCGGGAAAACGCCCGCTTCCTCTCGCAGTGGGAGCAGTCGGGCGTCACGAGCAAGTCCCGTTTCATCGCCGCCCGGCTATTCGGCGAGCCGTTCCGGGTGGTGAAAACGGACAAGTCGGCAGTGGAATATTGCGCCCGGCTGACTGAATTTTATGCCCAGTTCAGAGCAGTGGCAGTCAATTACAACCAAGTGGTAAAGGCGTTGCACAGCAATTTTTCCGAGAAAAAGGCACTGGCTTATCTCTATAAATTGGAGAAAGCGACCACCGAACTGGCGATGTTGAACCGTCAGGTTATAGACCTGACAAACGAGTGCAAGGAACTATGGTTGCCAAAATAAACACAGGCAGTTCCATGTTCGGTGCGCTGGCTTACAACCAAAACAAGGTGGACAACGGGGAGGCAAAGGTGCTTTTCTCCAATAAAATGCTGTTGAGCGAGGACGGGCATTTCAGCATCAGCGAGTGTATGCGCAGCTTTGAAATGCAGATGCCCGTCCAGCTATCCACCAAGAAGCCGATACTTCATATTTCCATAAACCCGCACCCGGAAGACGTGCTGACCGACCAGCAGCTTTCCGACATTGCACGGGAGTATATGCGGAAGTTGGGCTATGGCGACCAACCTTATTTGGTGTACAAGCATACCGACATCGACCGCCACCATATCCACATCGTGGGCTTGCGGGTGGACGAGAACGGCAAACCGCTGAACGACAAGTTCGAGCATCGGCGCAGCAAGCAAATCACCCGTGAACTGGAGAAGAAATACGGGCTTCACCCGGCAGAACGAAAGGAACGTGCCGAACGCCCGGAACTTAAAAAGGTGGATTACACCGCCGGGGACGTGAAGCACCAAATCGGTAACACCGTGAAAGCGGCTTGCTATGGCTACCGCTTCCAGTCGTTCGGGGAATACAAGGCTTTGCTTGCTACATATAATATATGTGCCGAAGAAGTCAAGGGGGAAATAGACGGCAAGCCCTATCAGGGCATTGTCTATTCTGCCACGGACGATAAGGGCGAAAAGGTGGGCAACCCGGTAAAGGCATCCCGCATCGGCAAGTCGGTGGGCTATGAAGCGGTGTGGCGCAGAATGGAGAAATCGGGTGAGGTGATTAAGGACAAGAAACTGAAAGAACGCACCCGGAAGATTGTAGCCGCCACTATACAGACCGCCCGCAGCCGCAAGGAACTGGAACAGCAGCTAAAGAAGCAGGGCATTGATGTGGTGTTTCGTCAGAACGACAGCGGGCGCATCTATGGCGTTACGTTCATCGACCACGACAGCCGGGTAGTGCTGAACGGTTCACGACTGGGCAAGGAGTATTCGGCGAACGTGTTCAACGAACGATTTTCAAGTGAAACCGGAAATATCCGCCAGCCCGAAATGGAAATACCGCAGGCACACCAGGAACAGCCGCCAGAGTTCACGCAGAAGCCGCAACCGACACCCGGCTTTTCCGTTTCACTCCCTGCCAGCGGGCTGGGTGGGTTGTTCGGCGGCAGTTCCGGTGGGGACGAGCCGCAAGATACCACCCGTCCAAAAAGAAAGAAGAAAAAGAAGCGCACAAGGCGCATCGACTAACTTAAAAACATACGATTATGCAACAAGAAGATGATTTGAGGGGGCTTGCAAGGGTCATGGACTTTATGCGGGCTGTCAGTATTTTATTCGTGGGGATAAACGTGTACTGGTTCTGTTACTCCACCCTGAAAGAGTTGGGAGTGACGTTTGAGGTGATAGACAAGATACTGTGGAACTTCCAGCGTACCACCGGGCTGTTCTCGTCCGTCCTTTGGACGAAACTTTTTGCGGTGGTGTTCCTCGCCCTGTCGTGCATCGGCACTAAGGGCGTGAAAGAGGAAAAGATAACATGGGCGAAGATACATTGCAGCCTTGCGGCGGGTGTCGTGTTGTTTTTCCTGAACTGGTGGCTGCTGGAACTGCCACTGCCCCACACGGCAGACACCGTGTTTTATATTGCCACACTGTCGGTGGGTTATATCTGTATGCTCATGGCGGGTACGTGGATGTCCCGCCTGTTGAAGAACAACTTAATGGATGATGTCTTTAACACGGAGAACGAGAGTTTCATGCAGGAAACAAGGCTTATCGAGAACGAGTATTCGGTAAACCTGCCGACCCGGTTCTATTATAAAAAGAAGTGGAACAATGGCTGGATAAACGTTGTAAACCCGTTCCGTGCCAGCCTTGTGTTGGGAACACCGGGCAGCGGAAAGTCATACGCAGTAGTGAACAGTTACATAAAACAGCAAATCGAGAAAGGTTTTGCGCTTTACTGCTATGATTATAAGTTCCCAGACCTCTCGGAAATAGCTTATAATCATCTACTTAACAACTTGAATGGATACAAGGTAAAACCCAAATTCTACATTATCAATTTTGACGACCCCCGCAAGAGCCACCGATGCAACCCGATAAACGCCAGCTTCATGTCGGACATTGCGGATGCTTACGAAGCCAGCTACACGATAATGCTCAACCTTAATCGCAGTTGGATAAGCAAGCAGGGCGATTTCTTCGTGGAAAGCCCGATTATTCTTTTGGCGGCTATAATTTGGTATTTGCGTATCTATCAGGGTGGCAAGTATTGCACGTTCCCCCATGCCATTGAACTGCTGAACAAAAAATACGCCGATGTTTTCACGATTTTGCGCAGCTATCCCGAACTGGAAAATTACCTTTCCCCGTTCGTAGATGCTTGGGAATCTGAAGCTAATGAACAGTTGCAGGGTCAGATAGCAAGTGCCAAAATTCCGTTGTCAAGGATGATAAGCCCGGCACTGTATTGGGTAATGACGGGCGATGATTTCTCGCTGGATATAAACAACCCGAAAGAGCCTAAAATACTGGTTGTCGGCAACAACCCCGACCGTCAGAACATCTATTCGGCGGCACTGGGATTGTACAATTCCCGTATCGTGAAGCTGATAAACAAGAAAGGGCAGCTTAAAAGTTCGGTGATTATAGATGAATTGCCGACCATCTATTTTCGTGGGCTGGACAACCTGATTGCGACTGCCCGGAGTAACAAGGTGGCGGTTCTGCTGGGTTTTCAAGATTACAGCCAGCTTACCCGTGACTACGGAGAAAAAGAAAGTAAAGTAATCCAAAATACGGTGGGCAACGTGTTCAGCGGTCAGGTAGTCGGCGAAACGGCGAAAATCCTTTCCGAACGCTTCGGAAAGGTGTTGCAGAAACGGCAGAGCATGACAATCAACCAGCGGGAGAAGTCCACCTCGATAAGCACTCAAATGGACAGCCTGATACCCGCCAGCAAAATATCCAACCTCACGCAAGGCATGTTCGTGGGTGCGGTGGCGGACAACTTCGATGAACGGATAGAACAGAAGATTTTCCACTGCGAAATCGTGGTGGACAATGAAAAGGTGAAACGGGAAACCGCCCGTTACGTGAAGTTGCCGCAGATTATCGACTTCACCGACAAGGACGGTAACGACCGTATGCAGGAGGAAATACAAGCCAACTACGAGCGCATCCGTCAGGAAGTCCGGCAGATTGTCGAGGACGAGATAACCCGTATCAAGAACGACCCGGAGTTGTGCCATTTGATTAAGGAAGAAGAATAACCGATATTCTTTCCTGACACACAGTATTTTTGCTAATTTTGCGGACAAAGAAATGATTATGAATGAAAGTCAAAATATAGAATGGAAAGAAAGCTGGCGGGACGACTATCTGAAATGGATATGCGGTTTTGCCAATGCCGCAGGCGGCAAGATATATATAGGTATGAATGACAGCGGGCAGGTGGTCGGTGTTGCCGATGCCAAGAAACTGTTGGAGGACATACCGAACAAAGTCCGTGATGTGCTGGGTATCATTGTGGACGTGAACCTGTTGGAGAAAGACGGGCTGGAGTATATCGAGATTGACGTGCCGCCCTATTCAAACCCTATCAATTATAAAGGTCAATACCATTACCGCAGCGGCAGCACGAAACAGGAGTTGAAAGGTGCGGCATTGAACCGCTTTATCCTGCAACGTACTGGCAGGCATTGGGACGAGTTTCCCATAGAAAGAGCCAAAGTAGAGGAACTGTCGGCAAGCGCATTGAACCGTTTCCGCAAGGAAGCGGCAAGAAGCGGGCGTGTGGACGAGGGTGTTTTGAATGATAATACAGAACACCTGCTGCATGATTTACGCCTGATAGACGAGGACGGGCATTTGAACCGTGCCGCCCTGCTGTTGTTCCACCCCGACCCGGAACGGTTTGTGTTCGGTGCATATATCAAGATAGGTTTCTTCCGGGATGATAAGGGCAACTTGGAATTTCAGGACGAAGTTCACGGTGCTTTAATGGAACAGGTGGACAAGGCAATGGACTTGATAAAGACCAAATACCTGATTTACCGCATTTCATACGAGGGCATTTCCCGGCGTGAAACGCCGCAGTTCCCGGTGGAAGCCATTCGGGAGTCGTTGATGAATGCGGTTGCTCATAAGGACTATGCCAGTGCCGTACCCATTCAGATTAGCGTGCTCCCCGACCATATCACTTTTTGGAACGCCGGGCAGTTGCCGGAAAGCTGGACGACCGAAAAACTCTTTGAAAGCCATCCGTCCTCTCCCTATAACCCGTTAATCGCCAACGCCTTTTTCAGAAGCGGGGACATTGAAAGCTGGGGACGTGGCTACAAGCGCATCTTGGAAGCCGTCAGCGCATACAAGCTGCTGCCGCCCAAACTTGAAATGATAAGCGGTCTGATGATTACCTATTATACTGATGTACGTTCGCAGCTATTGGCGCAGCGGGTGGATGAAAGGTATATTTCGGTTATCGAGTATGCAACCAAGAATGGGCGGGTTACTAATTCAGAGGTGCAGAGTATCTTGGGAGTAAGCAAGCCGACAGCATCCCGCATACTCCAGCAAATGAATGATTGGCTGGAAATGCAGGGCAAAGTAGGTAAAGGAACTTATTATGTACCTAAATGGCTCACTAACGTATCACAGATATAATGTCGTTTCCTGTAAAAGGCTGATTATAAGCCGAAAAAGATATTATTAAATGGCTCACAAATGGCTCATTGAAAGAGGGTGATTAACTTCACTCTCTTTTTTTATGCCCGTTCCCAATTCTGTAACCAATGGTTGCAGAATTTCATCCTACCCGGACAAATCAAGACAACACGGGACAAATCGGGACACCCTTTGCCGTCAATCCAAATATAGCATATTTTGTCGTTACCTTTGAACGGGACTATTCCCGTAACCGCTAAAATTCCAATTATTTATGGCAAAGAGAATGACCCCGCCCGCAGAGGGGCAGGAAAAAGACGTGCTGCTGGTCTTGGATAAACAGCAGGGCAAAGTGAGTGCCGTCAAGGGTATCGACAAGGAGGGCAACTTGCAGACCGTGCCGCCGACACATGGCGGCGAGTTCATGCAGGTGGACAAGAACAGCGATGTGTTCAGCAACTTCATTTCCAACTTCTACCGCAAGTATCAGGACACTTCCGGGCTGGAACTGTTCAGCGTCAAGGCTTCCCAAGCGGAGCAGAACGCAAAGGCAATCGAGGACAACCACCGCAACCCGACACCGGAGGGCAGCAAACGGACGGAAATGTTGCGAGTGCCGAAGCCCGACTTCCACGAGTTCAAGCAGGGCTACCGCTTCGACCCGGCAAAGATTGACTGGGAGAGCTTGAAAAAAGTTGGTATCACCGCCGACACCCTGAAAAACACGAAGGACTTCGACCGGGTGATGCGTGGCTACAAGTCCCGCAACACCTACACTGTTTCGGGGACGGTGGGCGGCTTCTACCTCAAACCTACCGATGTCAAGCTCTCTTTCTATCAGGCAAAGGACGGCAAGGTAGTTCCAAAACTGCATGGTGTGCAGCAGGATGAAAAACTGTTGCAACGCCCGTACAACGGACACGAGTTCACCAAGCAGGAACAGGGCAACTTGCAGGGAACGGGCAACTTGGGCGGCATCGTCCAAATCAAAGACCCGGCAGGCGGCGGGCAGATTTCCGTGTTCGTCAGCCGGGACAGGTACACGCACGAACTGGAGTACATGCGGGCTGACAAGTGGAAATGCCCCGACACCATTTGCAACGTGAAAGTCAGCCCGGAACAGAAAGCCGCCTTTGAAGCCGGGCAAGCGGTCAAAATGGATAACCTGCAATTCAAGGACGGTGCACGGCGCAGCGCATACCTGCAAGTCAGCGCAGTGGAGCGTGGCTTGGAGTTCCTGCCGAGGTCAGCCGTGCAAGCCTTGCAACAGGGACAGCAAGCCACGCAGCAGATAGCCGGGATAAAGGACGGAAAAGGCGTGGAGTTCAACGGTCATGTGCAGCCCGGTGCACAAGGCAAGTCCCCCGACAAGGTGCAGCCGAAAGACGTTACCCCCGCCGCCGAGAGCCGGACACAGGTAGCGGTCAATTCGGAGGGCAAGACCCACGAAGCCACCAAGCAGGGCAAAGAGCCGCTGAAACAGGGACAGCAGAAGCCCACCGCCAAGCAGAAAGAGAAGCAGGATAAGGCGCAGGACAAGAGCCTGAAAGCGGACAAGCCCAAGAAGTCCAAAGGAATGAAAATGTAATATCCACCATTAAAAAGTAAAGAATTATGATTGCATTGATAGCAGAGAAGCCCAGCGTGGCAAAGGACATCGCCCGTATCATCGGGGCGACACGGAAGAATGACGGTTATCTTTCCGGCAACGGGTACATGGTGACATGGGCGTTCGGCCACTTAATCCAGCTTGCCATGCCGGAAGCCTACGGCGTGGCGAACTTCCGCCGTGAAAGCCTGCCCGTAATCCCGGAAAGGTTTCAGCTAATCCCCCGCCAAGTGAAAGCCGAGAAAGGTTACAAGGCAGACCCCGGCGTATTGAAGCAGTTGAAAGTGATAAAGGACGTGTTCGACCGGTGCGACAGGATTATTGTCGCCACCGATGCTGGGCGTGAGGGCGAAGCCATCTTCCGTTACATCTATTCCTATACAGGTTGCACGAAGCCTTTCGTGCGCTTGTGGATAAGCAGCCTTACCGACAAGGCAATCCGTGAAGGGCTGGAAAACCTGAAAGACGGTCGGGAATACGATAACCTGTACCGCAGTGCCAAAGCCCGCAGTGAAGCCGACTGGCTGATAGGCATAAATGCTACCCAAGCATTGAGTGTAGCCGCCGGGCAGGGCGTGTTCTCGCTGGGCAGGGTGCAGACACCCACGCTCGTGATGATATGCAGCCGATTTTTGGAGAACAGGAACTTTGTCCCGACCAAATTCTGGCAACTCAAAGCCAGTACAGCCAGCGGGGGAATAAGTTTCACCGCCCAATCGACCGCCAAGTGGGAGCAGCAGCCCGAAGCCATAGCCGCCCTGCAACGGGTAAAGGATGCCGGGCAGCTTGCGGTGAAATCCGTAGAAAGGAAAGAAACCAGCCAAGAACCGCCCCTTTTGTATGACCTTACCACGCTGCAAAAGGAAGCGAACACGAAGCTGGACTTTTCGGCTGACAAGACGCTTTCCATAGCGCAAAGCCTGTATGAAAAGAAAGTGATGTCATACCCCCGAACCGGAAGCCGCTACATATCGGAGGACGTTTTCGATGAAATGCCGGGACATGTTGCCCTGCTGGGGCAATACCCCCGCTTTGCCGGGTATGCAGCCGGGCTGAACGGCGTAACCCTGAACCGCCGCAGCGTGAATGACGGCAAAGTTACTGACCACCACGCCCTGATTGTTACCGAGAACCTGCCCGGCGAACTCTCCAAAGACGAACGGGCTGTGTATGAACTGGTAGCCGGGCGTATGCTGGAAGCCTTTTCGGGCAGGTGCGTGAAAGATGTTACTACCGCCGTGTTGTCCGCCGGAGATACCGATTTCACGGTGAAAGGTGCGGTGATGAAAGAAGCCGGGTGGCGTGGCGTATTCAGCGGGCAGGAAACGGGAGAGGATGAAGAAACTGTCAATCTGCCGCCACTCCAAGAGGGCGAAAACCTGCCGATTTCCAACATGGAACTGTTGGAGAAGCATACCAAGCCGAAACCGCTGCACACGGAAAGCAGCCTGCTTGCCGCAATGGAGAACGCCGGAAAGGAACTGGAAGATGCCGAACTGAAAGCCAGCCTGAAAGATGCCGGGATAGGCACACCCGCCACCCGTGCGGCGATTATCGAAACGCTGTTCGCCCGCCAGTACATCGTGCGTGAGAAGAAGAACCTTGTACCCACCGACAAGGGGCTTGCCGTTTACAGGATAGTCAAGGACAAGAAGATTGCCGATGTCGAAATGACGGGCATGTGGGAAACCGCCCTTGCCAAGATAGAAGCGGGCAGCATGGATGCCGACACGTTCCGAAAGGGCATCGAGGTGTACGCAACGCAAATCACCGCAGAACTGCTATCGGTGCAGCTATCTGTCGCTACTGGTGAAACCTGCCCCTGCCCGAAATGCGGTAGCGGGCGCATCCTGTTCTACCCGAAAGTGGCGAAGTGTTCCAACGTGGACTGCACGCTTACCATATTCCGCAACAAGTGCGACAAGCAACTGACCGACAAGCAGATTGTCGAACTGGTGACGAAACGCAAGACCGGGCTAATCAAGGGCTTCAAGGGCAAGAACGGCAAGGCTTTCGATGCCTCGCTGGTACTGGACGGAGAGTTTAACGTGGCATTTTCCTTTCCTGAAAAGAAAGGCAAACCGAAGAAATAGCCTATCTTTACCGCTGAAATCCCATTGTGATAAGTTTACAGGCTTATGATAATTGGAATTTTAGTGGTTGCGCCCGGAGGGAAACCGGGCGCATTTTTTTACAGATGCCCGTCAAACAGGTAGGTCGAGCGGACAATCCCGTAATCCAGTACCCCGCTTTCCGACAGTTTCCATTCCGAGCCGAATGTTTCACCGATGAAGCCGATACCTTTGCCCACCATGACGGGGACGGTGTAGATAGTCAGGCTGTCCAACAGTCCGGCTTTTATCAATGAAGTAAGCAGCCTGCCGCCGCCCACCACCAAGATGTCATTCTCCTGTTTCAGTTCATAGACCCTTTGCAGCGGTTCTTCGGTCAGGAACTCCACGCCACAGCCCGGCGTGACATTTGCATCGTGGTGCGACACCACAAAAGACCGCTGGCTTTTGTACGGCCACCCGCCCCAGTGTTCAAAGATATAGTTGTAGGTATTTGCCCCCATAAGCAGGCAGCTTGCGGTTGCATACTGTTTGCCCATGAGCATTTTTACTTCACCGGGCAACCACTCCAGTTCATTATCCAACGTGGCTATAAACCCGTCAAGAGATACGGCGATATGCGCTTTTGCTTGTTTCATATTATCCGGTATTTAACAGTCTGATGTCCGTATTCAACTGTCCGCCAGTGTCTAAAAAAGAAGCGTGGCTCTTACACTGCTTCGATACGTGGTACTGGCAATACCTTTGAGGAAACAGGCAAGACCACGCTATGCGATTGCATAACGTATCCTGCACTGAATATCCCCTCAATTTGAAAATTTGCCAGTTTTCGTATCAGGACGTTCAGCGGAACGCTAATCTTCAATATTATATATAAAGACGAAATCCAGGTAAATGCCGTTCAATCGCCGTTATTCTCTTGTACTACTTTTGCAAATGTAGTGAAATTCATTTAGAAATCATGGTATCCAATAAAAAATCCTGCCGTGTTATCACAACAGGGCAGGACACGGTTAATTGAATGATGACAAAAAACAACACTATCTAATCCATGCGTTCACGGATTAACTTGTGTATGTCGCTTTCACGGTAAAAATACTTGCCGTCCAGCGTCAGGTAGGGCAGTATGCCTTTCTTGCGGTAACGCTGCAAGGTCTTGACGCTCACTTTCAGCATGAAACACAAATCCTGATTGTCAAGCAGTTTCTCACCGTTCAGGTAGTTGTGTGCGCTCAGCAGCCTGTCTATCTTTTTGTCCTGCATGTCGAGCCTGTCCATGATACGCTCCATCCATGCCACGAAGTTTTCTTTGTCTATATACATGGGGGTGTCGGATTAAATTAGACCTATCATAAAATAACTCTGGTTTGCCGGGTCTTTAACGATGATGTCCCGTTCACGCATGAAGCGGATATAGCTTTTAGCTGTACGCTCCTTTACGTCCAAGACCTGCTGCAACTGCTCGCAAAGGTCTATGTAGGTGATGTGCGTCTGCCGCCCGAAGATGTCCCGTGCGACATTCACCAGTTCCCTTTCCTTGCGCTTTTCCTTTTCCTCACGGGGCTTCTCACCCCTGTACACGTGCATCCCGGCTTTCTTATCCCATGCAAAGAGCATCAGCGGCACGTCCAGCGGGCTTCCGTCACGCACTTTCAGTGCTTTTACCACTGACTGGGTAGGTTCTTCGTCTTTCTCTATCGAAAGGATAGTAGCCGCCTTGCGCTGCAACTCGCTGCCCAAATGTCCCCGCAGTTTCAAACCGTTCGGGACGAAGTGCAGCACGCACAAAATACAGGTGTTATAGATGCCTGCCAGCCGATAGAGTTCATCTATCACCGCCACGCTTTCCGCTTCATCGTTGGCACTCTTTACGAGGTCGGCGATGCCGTCAATGACGACCAAGCGGATGCCGCCGTACTGGTAATAGAACTTGTCCATGCTCTGCACTATGGCGTTCAGGCGTTCTTTACGGGACATACCCGTCAGGCAGAACGCTTTCAGTTCTTCCGGCTTTTCCGGCTGTCCGGCACGAGCCAGCAGGTTGCTTACATTCTTGAACAGTTGCACTTCGGACTGTTCCGTGTCATAGAGCAAGACCGCCTTGTACCTGTCGTTGGGAGTTACCTGTATGCCCAGCGTGTCTGTTTCCATTCCAGCAGCACGGATGCAGCCCGCCACGATTGCAGCTACATAATTGCTCTTGCCTGTTCCCTCGCCACCTGTGATGCCGAACAGGTTTCCTTGTGTCCCCAGCGGGACATCGCCTGCCGATATGATAACTTGTGCTTTGGCGGGCGGGTTGTTGAAATCTATCTCGCATGATTTTAGCATAATCAGTGTGTCGCTATATAGGTTGTCTAAAAATTCGATAAACAACTTTTGGAAATCTTCACGGGTATTTCCGGCTTTGAAGTAGTCCGATATGTCCTTTTCCTCTTTCGTTCCGGGCAACGGGAGCAGCAGGCGTTTCACGCCAAATTCTCCCAGTTGCTTTTCCTGTTTACATGCGCTCTCCCTGCCCGTCTTGTCCGTGTCGTAGAGCAGGACAATATGCTTGAAGCGGAATGACAGCCTGAAAATCAGGTTTGCCGGAACAGTTACCGTTTCGCTGTTGAAGCAGATAGCGTGAAACCCGTGTGCCGCCAATGCCATGACATCTTTCTCGCCGCCCGTGATAAACAGCGTGTCGCCTTTGGCGGGCAGTTGCTCCAGCCCGAAGCAGTAGTTTTCGCCGAAGCTGCCGCCGTACAGGAAGCGGGGCGTGGAGAAAGGGCGGTACAGCTTGATATGGCTTTTGCCCTTATAGCCGTACATGGGTTCTGCCGCTGATGAAGCGTAGGCGTATGGCTTCCCCTCTGCCGTTTCGCTGCCGTACTCCCGGAGCGAACAGACCTTGTAACGTTCCAGCACTTCTGGCGTGATGCCATATTGTTCCCAGTATTCCAGTTCGGCAGCCGTGAACTTCTGTTCCCGGAACTGGTAGGGCTTGACGGGCTTTTCGGGCGGTTCTCCCGGTTCGCGGCTTGCCGCCTGTCTTCCGGCAGGCGGTACGGGCAGGGGGCTTGCGTAAGCCAGTCCCAGCCCCAAGTCCCGGTCGATTGTTTCCAGTATCTCCACAAAGTCGGTAGCCCGGTTGCAGTCCAGCCCTTTAAGCTGCCCCACGAAGAAAAAGCAGTCCCCGCTGTAACTGTCGTTGCCGAAGTCTTTCATCTTGTACATACCGCTGTGGCGGTCGAAGTAGATGTTGCAGGACGCTTTCCTGTCCTCATACAGCGGGTTAAGGAAATTCCGACCTATGCGCCAGTTACCGGGCAGATAGTGCTTGAAAACGGACAGCCCGTTATTTGTCCTTTCTAAGATTTCCTCTTTCTTTAGCATACAATCGGTGGTTGGTTATCAGGTTGTCGATGTTTTCCTTGTTGCTCTTTATCAGGCGTTCTTCCAACATCCGGCGTATCTCGCTGACCTTGTAGAAGTAGCGTCCCCTGATATTGGAATAGGCGATAGTCCCCGATACCCGCAGGCGTTGCAGGGTCTTTTCGCTGATTTTCAAGTAAGTGCATACATCGTAGCTATCCACCCACATATTTTCTTCATCGGGCTTTTCCGCTTCCAAATGGTTGAAGATGTAATCGGCAATGGCGGTAATCTTGTTGTCAAGCTCCTTATAGGCTTTTGACTCGAATGTTATTATTTCCATAATGATAACTATTTGATTTGCCGCAAAGTTCGGACAAGCGGAAAAATAAAACGCCACAGGTGAACCCACCTGTGGCGAAATAAATTTTGTTAAAACAAAAACGGCTCAGTCCTGTTCTTCCATGCGTTGCAGCAGGCGTTCTTTCAGCATGGAGAGGAAGCCCGTGCGGTCTTTTGTCTTGGCTTTGAGTTCCATGTAGGTGTGGTAGAAATCCCCCAAGTCGATGTCCAGCATTTCTTCAAAGTAGGCTACAATCTCCTTAATATCAACCGTTCCCTTGTTCAGGCAGCCTGACGCATCCAGTGCGTAGATAAGCTCCACCAACGCCCTTTTCGTGCCAGTCCAGCGCATGGGTTTTCCCGTGAAAGCGTTCTTTGTCCCGTTCCGCTGCTCCCGCCGCTCCAGTTCGTTCAGGCGGTTCGTCAGGTAGATTTCCAGCAGTTGGTTCGCTATAATCTTGGCTACCTTGAAATCATAACTGGTGCTGAACTGTGGGTCTGTCTCGTAGTAGAAGCTATCTACAATTATCTGTATGTCAGGCTTCCCACGCAGGAAATATTTGCTGTCCAAGTAGGTGGCATCCGTGCGGTAATACTCGTAAAAGCTCAAATTCCGCTGGAAGAACGTGGAAAGCCTGTGCGTTTCCGAAAGGATGAAGTCTTTCTGCACCCCGATGCTCCCGCTTGGGAAATGAAGTTCTATCTGATAGACCTTGTTGTAGTAGATAATCTTGCTGACGATAAGCGGCTTCTGCACCTTGAAGAAGTGTATTTCTTCTTCCGGGTCGCTGAAACGGTATGCCATGACAAAGGCTTTGAGTTCTTCCAGCACGCCTTGCAGGTAGTCCACCGCCAGCTTGCACAGGCGGAATATGTCGGTGGTCTTTTCCTCGTACTCCTGTATCTGCCATTCCGCCTTGTGCAGCAGCTTGGTGAAATATGCCTGTATCTGTTCCTGTTCCATGACTTTGCGCTTTGTAAATGTATAAGCGCAAAGTTACGGGCATAGAAAATCAGTTTTATTCCTGATTTTTCACATTATGTTCCTGTATCTGTGCATTTTCTTGTTTCCTGTGCCTTTCTGCGTATTCCGCCCGGCGTATCGAGCAGGTAAGCCTTGCAGAAGTCGTTCAGGTTCGATGCCGATGCAAACCCGGTGGTGAACGCCACTTCGGTAAGCGTGAGATTGGTGTTCGTCAGGTAGTGTTCCACCTCCTTTGCCCGCTCCTTTATCACCCACTGCTTTGGGGTGTACCCGGTCAGCCGCTTTAGCTTTCGCCGGAACGACCCGTATTCCATGCCGCATTTCTCCGCCAGTTCTTCGGCATCATAGACCTTGTAGCCTTTCAGACGCACCATTTCGGTGAACGTCTGCCTGCCCAGTTCGGGCAGCATCCTTTCGGCGTGGCGCAGTTCCTGTTCCGTCACCAGCAGGCGACTGTCCCTCACCGGGTTTCTCCGCAACAGGTGGAAAGCGTAACAAACGGTGTTGTACACGTTGCAGAGGTACTGCCGCCCCGGCCGCATCCAGTGGAGTGCATCGCAGTAGGCGGTCAGTTCGGGTATCTCGTCCCGCTTGCGGTGCTGTTCCGCCAGTTCGTCCAGTATGGCGTGGTGGGTGGCGGACATTCCCAGCAGGATGATGATTGCCTTGTAGTCCCTGTATGCCGCCAGTGTGGGCGTTTCCGGCAGGCTTCGAAGCGTGTCGCACACGCAGCCGCACAGCCGACCGTCCTTGCTGAACGGTTCAAGTTCCAAGTAGTTGTCCATTTTCCGGCTGTTGTGCAGCAGCCATGTTACCTTATTGTCCAATTCCTTACAGGATGCTTCCAGCCCCGCTTCGGGAGCGGATAGCAGCAGTGATGTAATCCGGTGTTCCATATAAATAATGCACTATCATTGAAATTGAGAAAGAAAAAGCATCATAAGAAGCCCGACTGTTGGCACTACATATCTAAGGCTTAACACTGCCTTGTCTGAATACTTGGTGTTATATCTATTGTCTTGAAATTTTTCCAATAGGACATTAATCCTTCTTTTATTATAATACAGATATATGATAAACCACGGGAGAAAACAACCTATTATCCCTATTATTATTCTTGTTCTCCCGGATGTATTAGGTAAAAAGAAATCCCCTGTTAAGACAAACGACAGTATCAGCACAATAAACAAATAAGCCATTGTAACAATTTCCGCCAATATGCACGTTGCTCCAAAACGGGGAGATTCTTCTCTCTTTATACAAACCATATAATACCTGTAAAACAGGTAATCAACAATCTTTTTCATACTCATATTACATCTGATGTTTCAGCAGTGAACGGCTTGCCCGTTGTCCTGCTTCGTTAGAGAATTATTACTTTGCATATTTTGTCAGTTGAAAATCAATTTGCATATACCTATTCCTATCAAGAACACCCATAGAGGAGATAAATATATTATCCATGCTGGAATTATTTTGTTCCATATATTGCCTTTGTATTTCAAAAGTAGAGCGGCAGTCCTTTTGCGAGTGTATCGAATAAAGAATATAACAAAAAACAATATTCCTACGCCCCAAAATACACTTAGTATCTGAATAAGAGTGAAGTTTTTTAGTGAAAACCAATCATCTGTCAGTATGTTGTTAAAGAATATGCAGAAAAAGAAAAATAATACCATAGAATTCATGCCCAGTAAGAGGCAGGCACTTAGACGTTCAGCCTCATTATGTTTCCGATAAACCACATATAATCGGTAATACAGATAATCAAAAAAATAATACCTGTATTTCTTCCCTTCTCGTATCAAATTATTTCGTTCAAAACGACTTGTTGTTTCTTTTCTTATTCTCATTTTCGATAATGTTTCAGCAGGGAACGCTGTTAGGCGTTATCTTTCCTTGTTAGTACCTAAGTTCACAACTCCTTGACCGTATATTCTTATCCAGTTCTGTCCAAGAGCCTCAAAAGGAGCGTTTCGGGGCAATGGCGGCAGATTGATGATTTCGTTCATGAAGCGGAGCGAATAGTCGGGATAGATTAACGCCTGCTTTCCGACAGGGTAATTATTATCCCGTTGCCACAAGGCGAACTCCCGGAAAAAGGTTGGGGATGACGGCATTTCAAGCCTTGAGAACTCTGTTTCGCTCAATACCCGGCGGGCGAAGTTGTAAAGCCCGTGAGCCGGAGTGCAGAAAAGTTTTTCAAACGGCAACAGTTCTTGGTCGTAATACCTATAATTCTCGCACAAGGTGTTCAGGCTGCGGCTGGCTTCTGCCATGTCACGGTTGACCAACGCCAACATGAAACGTGACAATTCCTTGTACCATTTGCCTACGGTTTTCTGCCCGAACAGTTTTTCCGCTTCTGCCATTCCTCTCTTAATGGCTGCATCATCGTGCAGGTAAAGTCCCATCATCATGTTGCCCGGAGCCGTCCATACTCTGTGGTATGCTTCACTGAAACCATAAGCATCGTTGCAGTCGAGCAAAGAGAAATCGTTGGCAGCCATAAGCAGCCAAGCATTGCGGATGTCGAAATAGGGATAATTGTACCACAACCGCTGCTTGGCATACTGGTACTGCGCATCGTTCACGGCCTGCCAGTCCTCCGTCTGAAAAGCCTTGTAGAGAAGGTACACATAAGGTGTCCGAATCATCCTTGCCCAACTGCATATCCTTTTTGTAATCTCCTCTGCCGGGTTCTCGCCCAATGGCTTTATGCGCAGTTCGCGATACCCGTCGTAGGGCATGTCTCTCTTGTACTGATATTTGATATAACAATCTGTCTGCTTTTTCATGTAATCCTCCAGTGTGAGGGGAAAAGCGAAACGGGCAATCACCTTGTCGCTTTCATATTCCTTGATGTATTTCCGGGCATTTATTTCTTTACTCATGGCTGATAATTTTAATGTTGGTACTAACGTATTTATAAAACCACCTTTCAATCCCCGTACAGGTCTTTGGCGATGGTTTCCGTTTCTACAGGCTCGCCCTGCACGATGGCTTGGGGGTAGTAAACGCCTGTCGCTTTCTGAAATGCTTTCTTCCAAAATGGCATAATCTTTCAGTTTTTTAGGTTCGATTTGTAAATAATGTTTATTATCTCTGCGTGTTTTTGCAAACACTTGTATATCAACCGTTTGTATTTTCCTGCACTTTCCCCTCCTCAAAGTAGCACCTTGACCCCGCCAAAGTGGCACTTCGGGCGGAAAGGGGTGCGGATGTAAGGAATTTTCCTCATAATGGTTTGGTGAGGAACAGCGTTCAGCCGTTGGCTCGTTTTATTGGTTACTTTAATCTCCAGTAATTCTTATCTTAGATATATTAGTGAGATTTATACAATTCACTATTTGCTCAATTTCCTTACTATAAGGAGATTTTTTTCCAATTTCTTTTAGCTCCTCAATGAAAGACGCTAATTCTATTCCCGAAAGTTCCACGTCCGTTAAATAGTAATCCTGCACACAGAATATAGTCCGAAATCGCCCTTTATCCAAATGTGCAAGATGAAACAGCCAATAGTGTAAGTTTTCACTAATCTCAGCCATATTCGTACTTATTCCGTCTTTATTATAAATTGAAATATCTAATCCCATATAAGAATTATTAAAGTGGTACTAATGGTTTGGTGAGGAACAGCGTTAAGCTGTTATCTCGACCTTATTAATGATATTTTCACTTTTCCAAAGATTTGAACCATTCTTCAACAAATCTCTCTCGTTCAAGTGTATTTGGAAATTCTTTAATATCGGCATAATCATATATGATAGCAATGTCTTTTAGCATAGCTCTCTGTCCTAATGTTAAAAGATATACCTTATTACAGGTTGCCATCATGCCAGATTGATGTGCATTTATCATTGCTCCACAACATTTTAATCCTATCCCTTTATCCAAAAGCATATCACGCAACTTTTGAAATGCGGAAAACTCGTTATCCGCACTTGCTTTATATAGGTGACTGTCTAACGATACTGATATGGTAACCACATCAACAGTATCTGTGATTGTAATTGGTAATTCAAACTCTGTATTATCTGCAAATCTGATTGCCACAACATTTTCATTTTCAACATATTCTTCCATAACTTCTTTTATTTTAATTATCATTAATTCTTCGATAAACACACCTTATGGCGCAGCTCCTATTCACGATTAAATCATTGCCTAACCATCGTCCAAACAATCCGGCGGATTGGGGATTTTGGCTTTATAGCATTTGATACGTGCAGGTAAATAATGGAGCATATAGCTGTTGATGTCCCCGACCGTCAGCAGGTCGGGGTCATGCCCCTTGTGGTGTTCCATGAAGTTGCTGAAATGGATTTTATGGGCTTTGAGAGTGGAAAGGCTGTACCGCTTCTGTTCCGGCAGTTCCAAGCAGCCCTCCGGCAGGGTGTATTCCCTTTGGGGATTGGGATGCCGCACGTACACCGGGCTGTAACCGATGCAGGCGTGGGGAGAACGGCGGTCGCAGAATGCCCCGTTGCCCGCATACGCTATCCGTATGCAGTCCGCACCGCCGCTTGCCCCTTTGTGTGGGGCGGTGCTTCCCCGTTGTTGCTGAACCTTATCCATGTGGCTGAATTTTGCTTCATTGCCCCAAAGATAAGATAAAAACGTTACAGTCTGAACATACGTTCAAAAATAATGGAGGTTAAAAAAAACAAAACGGTATCAGGCTTTAAGCAGTGAATAGATGTAGCGGAAGTTTTCTGCCAGCCCGTCCACGTCCAGACCGTTCAGGAACGCCTGTTCGTATGACAGTCCCAAAAACATCTGCCGGAACAGGACAGCCGTTTTCTCCACGTCCGTGTCGCTCCTGATTTCCCCGCTGTCCTTGGCTTTCTGCACGACTTTCGTCCACAGGTCATGGTCGTGGCTGAACAGCCTTTCGATTTTCTGCCTGATGCCCGGATAGTACATGCGCACCTGCGACAGGAAATGGATGTAGTAGAAGTTGGGGCTGCAATCGTGTGGGGCACTGTTGCCGCCAATCAGCTCAACAATCCTTTGCATGGAGGCGGCTACCCCCGCCACGTATTGCCCGATGAACTCCGCCAGCGTACCGGCAGGAGCGGCAAACTTGTTTCCCGGCTCGTGCATTTGCAGCACGTATTTGTCCGCCACAGCCATGAACAAATCCAGCTTGTGCGGAAAATAATAGACGATGCCCGTCTTTGTCAGCCCGCAGGCTCTGGCAAGCGTGATGATGCTTGCTTTCTCGTAGTTCATCCTGACAAACACCCCGAATGCCTTGTCTATCACTTCTTCACGGTTGGTTATTATCATACACCTTTGTTTTTAATCGGTTACGAAGATACGGATTTCTGCCTTTCAACCGTTTGTATTCCGGTGATTTTTTTAGTGCAAGGTGCAAGTATATATCTATATATATAGCTTGCACCTTGCACTAACCCAAAAATATTTATTATCAGATATTTGTGCAAATCAAAAACAAGTTGTATCTTTGAACCCGAAAGTTAGGCAGACAAGCAGCGGTCAAAGTTGGACAACTCCAACAGATAAAAATCGTTACCGTTTCGTTACCTATTTGAAATTTTGGAATATAAGAGATTGTAGTATAAGCGGTTAGAGTTGTAGGTTCAAAACCCTGTCTCTCCGCTGGAAAGAATTGTAAAACAAAGAAAATCCCTGTAAATTAATACTTTACGGGGATTTTTTATTTTTTGATGTATAGTAAAAATAGGCATATCAAAGTATTCTTTCGGTGTACCTTATTACGGATCACCTGTAAAATATGGAGAGTGTTGCAAAGCTGTTTTCATTTCGCATCAGAAAGCATACTTTTGCATGGAACTATACATACGTATGTGCAGGGTTATATATGTGTACGTACAGTCTTATGCGTACATATGTGATATCCTCATGCCCAAAAAGTGTTTTTTAAAAGATCAAGAACTTTTCAAAAAAGAAGACGACCTTTTTAAAAAATAACAGGAACTTTTTTAAAAACGTCTTGATCTTTTTTATTGCTGCCAATACATCGTAAACCGTCATTCTGTGGAGGTACAAACTTTTCATGTGTACTTTTTGTGGGGAAAAAGCCTAAAATACCCTACTTTATATCAAGCCGAAACAATTTATAAAAAAAGAATATATAGCTGAAAACAAGGATGTTATGTAAAAATATGCTTCAAAACGTTGTGAGAGTATGAGAACATGAATAAGAGCAAGTATTTTTATCCTTACTACATAAATAGTTTATAATAAACCTGTTATATATGCAGTGAGGGTATGAGGGTATACATGGTTCGAACTTTTCTTAGAAACATGCAAAACGGCTATATTCCACGATATAGGAATATATGCCGTTTTGATAGAGGGG
>ERZ773142.397-NODE-397-length-42500-cov-15.3696_pt1 | contig 42500 bp, 38 predicted proteins | sample MGYA00580853_ERZ773142 | MGnify/ENA primary metagenome ERZ773142 (study PRJEB29015, sample SAMEA2737862) | human gut metagenome | biome: human gut; feature: human-associated habitat; material: faeces | place: China | collected 2012 ... | reverse complement strand
ATTATATAAAATTTTTTATAAAAATCTTGACATTAAGGATAAAAAGATATATTATTAATATGTTGTTAGCAATCACTAACATAGAGTGCTAAATAAAAAAATAACTTTTAAGATATAAGGAGGATCTTTAAGATGAGTATAAGACCGATAGGAAATAGAGTTTTAATAAAAGCTATTAAGACAGAAGAAAAAACAATAGGAGGAATAATTCTTACTCCCTCTTCTTCAAAAGTTAATCCAAATGTAGGAGAAGTTATTGCAGTGGGAAATGGAGAAGAAGTAAAAGTTTTAAAAGTAGGTGACCATATTATTCATTCAGAATATGCAGGAACAAAAGTAAAAGATAACAATGAAGAATATATTATAATAGATTTTGATGCTGTTCTTGGAATTATAGAATAAAATTATTCTGATAAATTTATGAGAATAATTTTTAGGAGGTATTTAAAATGGCAAAATTAATAAAATTTAATGAAGATGCAAGAAAAAAATTAGAAGCAGGTGTAGATGCTCTTGCTAATGCAGTTAAAATAACTTTAGGACCAAAGGGAAGAAATGTTATTCTTGAAAAAGCATATGGTTCACCTCTTATTACAAATGATGGTGTATCTATTGCAAGAGAAATAGAACTTGAAGATCCTTTTGAAAATCTTGGAGCAAAACTTATAAAAGAAGTAGCTACAAAGGCAAATGATGTGGCAGGAGATGGAACTACAACAGCAACAATTTTAGCTCAGAATATAGTTAAAGAAGGACTTAAAATTGTAAGTGCTGGAGCAAATCCTATGTTTATTAAAAAAGGTATAGATAAAGCAGCTAAAGAAGTTGTAAGAAATCTTCAAGAAAAAGCTAAAAAAGTTCAGTCAAATAGTGAGATTGAACAAGTAGCTTCTATATCTGCAGGAGATAATGAAATAGGAAAACTTATTGCTGAAGCTATGGCAAAAGTAGGAGAAACAGGTGTAATTACAGTTGAAGAAGCTAAATCACTTGAAACAACTCTTGAAGTTGTGGAAGGAATGCAGTTTGATAAAGGATATATTTCACCACATATGGTAACAGATCCTGTAAGAATGGAAGCTGTTCTTGAAAATCCATATGTTTTAATCACTGATAAAAAGATTTCAAGTATGAAAGATCTTCTTCCTCTTCTTGAAAAGATAGTTCAAGCTTCAAAACCTCTTCTTATTATAGCAGATGATCTTGAAGGAGAAGCTCTTACAACTCTTGTAATAAATAATCTTCGTGGAACATTAAATGTTGCTGCAGTAAAAGCTCCTGCTTTTGGAGACAGAAGAAAAGCAATGCTTGAAGATATAGCTGTTTTAACAGGAGGTACTGTTGTAAGTGAAGAAATGGGAATGAAACTTGAAGAGGTTGGTCTTGAAGTTTTAGGTTCTGCTAAAAAAATTAAAGTAACTAAAGATAATACAACTATTGTTGATGGTGGAGGAAAATCAGAAGCTATATCAGATAGAATCAGTCAAATTAAAGCTCAAATTGGTGAAACATCTTCATCTTATGATATTGAAAAAATGCAGGAAAGAATTGCTAAACTTTCAGGAGGAGTTGCAGTTATAAAAGTGGGAGCTGTAACAGAAACTGAAATGAAAGATAAAAAACTTAGAATAGAAGATGCTCTTAATGCAACAAAAGCAGCAGTTGAAGAAGGTATAGTTCCAGGTGGAGGAGTTGCGTTTATAGAAATTTTAAAAGCAATGGAAAACTTTAAGCTTGAAGGAGAAGAAGGAATGGGAGTTGAAATAGTTAAAAAAGCTCTTATGAGTCCTTTAAAACAAATTGCTATAAATGCAGGACTTGATGGAGGAGTTGTTGCTGAAAAAGTTAAAAATCTTTCTGATGGATTTGGACTTGATGCTTCAAAAGAAGAATATGTTGATATGATGGCAGAAGGAATTATAGATCCTGCTAAAGTTACAAGATCAGCAATTCAAAATGCTGCATCTATTGCATCACTTATTCTTACAACAGAAGTTGTTGTTGCAGATAAAAAAGAACCTACTCAAGTTCCAGCAGGACACCCTGATATGATGATGTAATTTTTATATCTTAAATTAAAGCTAAAAAAACTAAATTTAAAATATAGTCATATAATATTATATTTTAAAGGCAGTATTTTTAATAAATTTATTTCTTTCAATCAAAAAATAAAAAGACAGTTTTGCAGGCTGTCTTTTTATTTTTTTGGAAAATATTTTTAGTAATCAAAAAAATATATAAAAAATTAAAAGAGAGAACTAAATATGTTTAATTCTCTCTTCGGATAATAAGTGTTAAGGGCTTAATTAAATTTATTCTTTTGTTTGTCTTTTTTTAATTTCTTTTATTAAGAAGTAGCTGATGAAAAATCCGATAACTGCTATTGTGGCCATAATCATAAAGACTTTCATATAACCTGATATTCCAGGGTTTGTATCAAGAATTCTTCCATAAATAATGGCTATGAATGCTCCTGGCAGATATCCTATAAATGATCCAAGTGACATTGCAGCTCCTGTTAATTGTTTAGGTACATTAATTTCGTCCATAGGAGCAAAGAAAATAGCTCTCATACAGAAAACAAATGCTGAAATAATAAGAGATATTATCATAGTAACATATACACTCATAGAACCATGAGGAAGTAAAGTATAAGCTCCAAGTGAGATAGCTGAGATTACAAACATGATTCTTATAAATTTAGTAGCTGAATGAGTAACTTTATCAGAAATAATTCCTCCAATAGGTCCTCCTACCATTTTTAATCCATACATATTTATTATTCCATAAGCTGATGCAAGAGCAGCTGGAATATTATATGCTTCTCTTAAGAAAGGAACAAGATATTTAAGACCTGAGTATAAACAGTAAATCATAAATATATTAACTGATACAAGCCAGACACCTTTATCTGTGAAGATATCCTTAATGCTTGATTTTTCTTTCTTATTTTCTTTTTCAGAGCTTTCTTCTTTTTTATCATCTTCAACTGTTATATAAGCAAGGACTCCTGCTATTATTGAAATTGCACTGAAGAATATAATAGAACATCTGAAACCAAAAGCATTACTTCCCATAGCTACAAAAATTGCAAGTGCTGAAAAATTTACAATTGTATCAGTAAGTCCACGCCCTGTTTCTAAGAAACCAAACATTCTTCCTTGTTCTTCTTTTGTTCCAAGAAGTCTTATTGTTTTAAGAACAGTCGGCCAGCAAAGCATATCTGTAAAAATAGCACACATACAGAAAAGGACAACTAAAACTGAAAACTGAGGGTATGTTGAAATAATTCCTCCTGTAATTCCATTTGCAATAAGGGCAAAGGCAATCATCTTTCTTTTTGAAAATTTATCACTTATATATGTTGCAGCTAAAAATCCAAATTGTGAAATCCAACCAGCTACACTATAAATAAATCCTATTTGAGTATGAGATAATCCCATAAAATCTTGCATTTGTACATAGAAAGCATCCATTAAGAAATAAACTTTATACATAGTTCCGCTTATTAACATCATAACCAAAAGAGTTATGAATTTCTGTTTTTGTGTTTTTATAGTCTCCATTTTTTCTCCTTTATAAAAATATTAAAAATGAAATTAAAATTATTTACCACAATATTTATCTCTAAGAGCTTTTAATGCTTTGTAACCTTTTTCTGCTCCTTTTAACTGGTCTTCCATCATTTTTTCCATAAACTCTTCTGATACTGCTTTGTGAGGGAAGTAATAATCAAGAGGTTTTATAATATTTCTATCATAAGGTGCTTCTTCAACTTTAAATGCTCCTTCTCCAACTTTTTCAATTCCTCCTGTTCCAGGTTCTCTTTTAAATGGTGTACAGTAAGGGAAACACATTTCCATATTTATTCTTGTAAGAGGAGATTTTTCAACCATAATTTTAAAACAAGTATCTAAGTCAATATTTCCTTCTCCTACAGGAACACCACAAACTACATATCCATAAGGTGCATCTTTATCTTCTACAATTATATGATCTTTGAAATGTGTGCAGTAAGCGTATGGAGCCATAATTTCAGCAGCATGAACAGGATCTTCCCAAACCATCATTGAATTTCCAAAATCGTAATGAACTCCAACCCAGCAAGAATTTACTTCTTTCACTATTTTTACAACTTCTTCTGCTGTTTCATATTCATGATTTTCTAAAGCTATTTTGATTCTATATTTTTTTAACTCAGGAACAATATTTTTTAAGTCTTGTAAAGTTTGCTCATATGCAGCAGCATCAAATTTATTAAATCTGATATAAGTTCTTATTACATCAGCACCAATATGATGTGCAACTCTTAGAGCTCTTTTCATATCAGCTTCTGAAGTTCCGTTTGTATCAATTTCGGCATAAAGTCCGTATTTTTTTATTTCGTCTCTAATGGCATCAAGATTTTCTTTTGTGTCATCTCCCACTTGTCCAAGAGCTTTATCAATTCCCCAACCAGGAATGATATTAAGTTCAACTCCTTCAAATCCTATTTCAGCAGCCTTTCTGATAAAATCTAAAACATTCATTTTTCCATATTGGAAAAAAAGGTGGAAACTTTCTGTTTCTATTCCTATTTTCATAATAAAATCCTCCTTGCGTGTCTATATTTTATAATTTTTATATCAGTATTATATAAGTATCTTATATAAATGTCAAATTTTTTTGAATAAATATTTACAAAAATGTGTTGATGTGGTATAAAAATAATATAAAATCAACATAAAATATATAAAAAGGTGATATAAACTTTTCAAGAAAATATAAACTTTTTATGGTATAATTTTTATACCTGTTTATTAAAAATTAAATGGGGGGATATTATTATGTTAGAAAAAATAGCAAATTTTATTTGGGGAGATTGGCTTGTAGCACTTATATTTATTACTGGAATACGGTATACATTTCTTTTGAAAGGGATTCAGTTTAAAAAATTTCCCTATATTTTAAAGAAAACTTTTTTTGTTAAAAGAAAAGAAGAAGATAAAAATAAAATAACACCAATTCAAGCATTAACAGCTGCCCTTGGCAGTTGTATAGGAAATGGAAATATTGTTGGAGTTGCTACTGCAGTTATGTTTGGAGGACCAGGAGCTTTATTTTGGATGTGGATTGCAGCATGTATAGGTATGGCAGTAAAATATGGAGAAATAACTTTTGGAATAAAATTTAGAGAAAAAAATGATATAGGAGAATATAATGGTGGTCCTATGTACTATATCTCTAAAGGACTTAATATGAAATTTTTAGGAATTTTATATGGAGTTCTTCTTCTTATTCAAAATTCAGGGGGAACTTTAATTCAAGGAAATGTAATTAAAGATATTTTCTTTGACTTTTTAAAAATAACTCCTGTGATGACTTCAATAATAGTTGTGTTATTTATAGGATTTGTCATTGCTGGTGGGTTTAAAAGACTTGTAAAAACAATGGATAAAATTGTGCCTTTTATGACTTGTTTTTATTTTTTAGCTGGTCTTTTAATTATAGGAATAAATATAGAAAGAATACCTGAATTATTTAAAATTATATTTGAATCAGCATTTGGAATGATGCCTGCAGTTGCTGGGACACTAGGATTTACAGTAAAACAGTCTCTTCGTTATGGAATTTCTCGTGGAATTTACTCTAATGAAGCAGGAGAAGGAACAGCAGCTATATTTTATTCAAAAATAACAGCAAAAGAAAATGAAGATTATGGACTTTATGGGATAATGGAAGTCTTTATAGATACAATAATAGTTTGCTCTATTTCTGGAATAGTAGCATTATTATATATTGATTATTCTCAGATTTTAAGTCCAACACAAGTTATGATAAATGCATTTCAAAGCGTTCACTATAGTTTTAGATATTTTCTTGGAGTTTCAATGGTCCTTTTTGGAATGACATCTGTTCTTGGACAATGGATACTAGGAAGAGAATCTTTTAAAAGTATAGTTGATAATTTTACAGTTGGAAAAGATTATGGGAAATACTATGATATTATTTTTCTTATAATATTATGTTTAGCTCCTCATTTTTCTTTTCAAACTGTTTGGTATATACAGGATATTGCTTTAGGATTACTTATTCTCCCTAATTTATTTGCCCTTAATAAATTAGGAAAATTGATAAAAATAAATAAATAAAAGAGGTGAGAAAATGCTTGCAGAAGAGCGTAGAAAAAAAATTATTGAAGAATTAAAAGAAGTAAAAGTTATAAAAGCTGCAGAACTTGCAGAAAAATATGAAGTAGGTGTTGAAACTATAAGAAGAGATTTTGACGCCTTAGAAAAGCAAGGAAATCTAAAAAAAATATATGGTGGAGCAACTCTTCCTGAAAAAGAAAAACAGGAGAGAAAAGATTTTAATTACAGCACAAGAATGAATTCTGAAATTTTAGAAAAAATGGAAATAGCTAGAAAAGCTGTAAAATTTATAGAAGAAAAAGATACTATTTTTTTAAATGATAGTTCTACAAATATTTATCTTGCAAAAGAACTTAGAGGAAAGGTAAAGGAAATTACTGTAATTACAAATTCTTTAACAATTGCATCTGAATTAAGTGAGATGAAAGATTTTACTGTTATTCTTGCTGGTGGATTTTTAGATAATGAAGAAAAAGCATTTTTTGGAGCAGTTTCTGAAAATATAATTTCTCAGTTTATAGTAAATAAAGCTTTTTTAAGTGTAAGCAGTATTTCTTTACAAGATGGACTTACTGATTTTCCTTTGAAAGAAGTAGATATTCAAAAAACGATGATAAAACATTCAAAAGAACTTATAATTCTTGCTAACAGTCAAAAATTTGAAACATCGGCTCTTATAAAAGTAAGTGATTTAAAAAGTATAAAAGTTGTAATTACAGACTCAAAGCTTGATAAAAATATTTATGAATCTTATAAAGAAAATGGGATAGAAATTATTTAAAATAAGAAATAAATTTCTTGACTTGTTAGTAGGTACAAAGTATACCATAAGATTGATAATATTAAATTAATTTGTTAATATTATTGTCAATCCTTAGACCTCTAAAGTTTTAGAGGTCTTCCCCAATAATTTTTTATATAATTATTGACTTGTTAGTTAGTGATAAGCTTATAATAAATGCATGTTAAAAAGGCTAACTTTTTAATAATAATTTCTCTCTAAGGACTCCCGTAGACTTCTCAACTACAAAAGGGAGTCCTTTCTCATTATATTTTTAAAAAGAAAGGAAATTTTAAAACTCATGGAAAAAGATGAAAAAGAATATTTAACTTTAGGAGAGGTAGCAGAAATCTTAAAAATTAATAAAACTACTTTAAGATATTATAATAGAGAAGGATTAATTGAATTTGAAAGAGATGAAGAAAATAATTATAGATATTACAGAAAAAATCAAATTGATAATTTTAGAGTAATATTAAATCTTAGAAAAGTAGGTTTTTCATTAGAAGAAATAAAAGAATTTAAAAAATATTTTCTAAATAAAGAATATGGCTTTATTACTAAAATGATGGATAAGAAATTAAAAGAATATGAAGATGAAATAAAAGAAACAGAAAATAAAATTGACATATTGAAAGAAAGTAAGAAATATATGATATATTTAGATGAAGTTTCAGAAATAAATCCTGAATATATTTTAATTGACTTAAAAACCAAATCTCTGTCTAAAACAAAAGAAGAGATTTTTACCATTAAAGAAATAGAAGGAAAATTATATGGAATTTTATATGTAGGTAAAAAAATTTCAGATAAAATAGCAGTGGAACATCTTTATAAAAATCTGGAAGAAAGAAAATATATTGAAGATGGAGACCTTTTTATAGAAGTGGTAAAACCTTTTAAAGAATTAAGCAAAGAAGATGCAAAGATAAAAATTTTTAAAATTCCAATAAAACCATTGACTTGTCACCAAGTGACAGGATTAGAATAAATTATCTGAGATATAAAAAAATCTTAGATAAGAATAAAATTTTTGAGGGAGGATTTTATTATGAAAAAAATTACTTTATTACTTGGTGCATTATCACTTATATCTTCAGTTGCTTATGCAAAAGAAGTTGTTCCTGCTGTTGAAGAAGTAGCAGTTACTGAAACTCCTGTTGAGGTTGCAGCAGCTCCAATGTTAAGAGTTACAAATATTGGTCAATATGTTGAGTTTGATAATACTTCTGGTGGAGAAGATATTGGAGAGGGAGTTCATTTTGCTAACTTCGTTGGATTAGCATATGGAGACGATTGGACATTCAATTTCATGGCAAGAAAAACTTGGTCAATGGATACAGACGATGGAATTCACTCTAAAGATCATAGACTTGATTTAGATGCTTGGAGAAATTTTGGAGATAACTTCTCTTTAGGATTTAGATTCAGAAACCAAGATGACTTTGACAGATACTACTTAAGAACTAAATATTCTTATGGAATGTTCTCAGGATGGATTGATGCAGCTTATCAATCAAATAATGGAGCAGATGATCATGAAGATGCTTATTATGTAGAAGCAATGCCAGTTGTTTTAACTTATGGACCAGCTTATATCGGATATTATTTTGAAGCAGATACAATAGCAGTTAATACTAAAGCACATGCTGTAGATAAATTTGGTAAAGATACTTCAGATTCTGGTTTTGAACATTGGTGGAGACAGCAATTAAGAGTAGGAACTACTTTATATTCTGGAGAAAAATTAAATGTTGGATTAGAGTATAGATGGCAGTTTGATACTGATGCAGAATATGATATGAAATATAGAAATGACGGATACGATGTAATTGACACTAACCATATTTTTGTATTATCAGCTGGATATAATGTAACTGAAAACTTTAATATCAATGGATACTACCAATATGAATTAAGAGATTGGGAAAGAGAAGGAGACAATAAATCTGCTAAAGACGACAATTATTATGGTGAGTTTTGCATAGGATGGAATTATACATTCTAGTTTGAGTTAAAAAATTAATTAGCCAATCCAGACTTAAAAGATAAATACAGAAACAGGTACTAATTTTAGTACCTGTTTTTGCTTTTTACATAATATAATAAAAAAGGGAACAATTATTTTTTTAAGTAAAATTATGTTCCCTTTAATTTTTTATTGTTTTTTCATATAAAGAAAAGCAATTTTTTTCATTTTTGGAATAAGGCAAAAACATATGATTACAGTAAAAAAATCAGCGAAAGGCTGAGAGAAATATATTCCTCTTATACCTAAATATCTTGGCATAAGAATAATGAATGGAATATAAAAAATTCCTTGACGAATAGTTGATAAAAATAAACCAAATTTTGATGAATTTATTGTTTGAAAAGTAAGTGTCATCATATAGCATATTCCAAAAGCAGGGTAAAGTGCTACTTGTGAAATTAAAAGACAAGCTCCGTAATGGATAATGTCTGGATTTTGATTAAAAAGCTTTATAAAAAAATGTGAAAATACAATATAAATTATTTCTATGAGAATGCTTAAAAATATACTTCCTTTTACAGCAAAGTGTACAGAATCGTAGAAACGCTCTTTATTTTTAGCTCCAAAATTATAAGCTGCCACAGGTTGATATCCTTCCATGAAACCCATAATGATATAAGAACCGATTAAAATAAGCCGTTGAACAATACCATAAGCAGCAATTATCAAATCTGAATTTTTAAAGGAACTTGCAGCTATATTAGTAAGAGAAGTAGCTACAGCAAGACATATTTGAGTAATTGCAGAAGGAATACCTATTCGTATAACTGATTTTAAAAGTTTTATATTTGGTTTAAAAAATTTGTAGTGTATTTCAATAACTGAACGCCTTGTAAAATAAAACCAGACAAGAATGACAAAAGTAATAACTTGTGAAAAGGTTGTAGCAAGTGACGCTCCTTCAACTCCCATATTAAAGCCCCATTCAAACATAAAAATAGGATCAAGAATTATATTTGAAATAGCTCCAGTAATTACAGCAATAGAAGAAATTCTTACAGAAGATTCAGCCCTCGCTGCATAATTTAAACTTTGAGCAGGAAGATTTACAAGAGCGGCTATAAACATCCAAAAAGCATAGTCTTTTGCAAGAGGAAGGACAACTTCAGATGCTCCAAACATTTTTAATAAAGGGGTTATAAAAATAATTCCAGCTGTACATAAAAAAATTCCTATTCCATTTTTTATAAAAAAATTAGAAAAAAAATCAAGGTTTTAAATATTTAATAAAACATATTGACATTTATCAATGTGTGGGATATAATTATTTTTGAAAAGGAGAAGATTATGAATAAAAATGAGAAAAATGTTAAAATTTTTAAAGCTTTTTGTGATCCTAATAGATTAATGATAATAGAATATTTAAAAAGAGGAGAAGAATGTGCTTGTAAACTTCTTGAGCAGTTAGATATAGAACAGTCTACTTTATCACATCATATGAGAATACTTTGTGATTCAGGAATAGTAAAAAGCAGAAAATGTGGAAAATGGACTCACTATTCTTTAAATAGAGAGAAATTAACAGAGATAAAAATTTTCATAGAGAATATGATATAATTTTTTTAAACAATACATTGATAAATGTAAATATATAGATATATAGGAGGATAATATGGGAATATTTGATAAACTATTTGGAGAAAAAGAAAGTTGTTGTAATACAAAGGTTAAAGAAGCAAGTTGTTCTTGTGGTGGAACTTGTAGTTCTTCTACAGATGGAACGATAGAAGTAAGAATTTTAGGTTCAGGTTGTAAGAATTGTCAAACTTTAGAAAAAAATACACTTGAAGCTGTAAATGAATTGGGACTTAAAGCAGAAATAAAGCATATAACAGATTTTACAGAAATAGCTACATATGGAATAATGTCTACACCGGGATTATGGATAAATGGTAAAATTGTTTCTTATGGAAAAGTGTTATCAAAGAATGAAGTAAAAGCAATTTTAAAAAAAATATAATATAAAAAGCTCCAAAAGGAGCTTTTTATTAAAAACAATAGATAGATAAGTATCAATATAAAGGAGAAAAGTTATGAATTTTTTATTTTCTATATGGGATTTTATACAAGCACAAGTACTAGGAATGAAATGGTTAAATTTATTGGTGGGAAATATATTAGAAAAATTTGGATTAAATAAAACAAGCTATTTATTTGGAGGAGTACAATTTTTCTTTTATGATGTCATAAAAATAACTATATTACTTTGTACCTTAATATTCTTAATTAGTTATATTCAAAGCTATTTTCCTCCTGAAAAGAGTAAAAAGATATTGGGAAAATTTCACGGAATGAGTGCTAATATAATAGGAGCATTACTTGGAACTGTTACTCCATTTTGTTCTTGTTCTTCAATACCTTTATTTATAGGGTTTACTTCAGCAGGACTTCCTTTAGGAGTAACATTTTCATTTTTAATATCTTCTCCAATGGTAGACTTAGGTTCTCTTTTACTACTGATGGGAATATTTGGAACAAAGGTAGCTTTATTATATGTTATTCTTGGACTAGTGATAGCAGTAGTTGGAGGGACTTTAATAGAAAAACTAAAATTAGAAAATGAAATAGAAGATTTTATACTTAATGCAAAAGGGGTAGGAAACAAAGATATAGATGTTCCCGAATTAACAGTAAAAGATAGAATTAATTATGCAAAAGAACAAATGACAGGAACATTTAAAAAAGTTTTTCCTTATATTTTAATAGGTGTTGGAATAGGAGCATTTATTCATAACTGGATTCCTGAAAAATGGATAATTGCTATATTAGGAAGTAAAAATCCATTTGGTGTTATTCTTGCTACATTGCTTGGAACTCCAATATATGCAGATATATTTGGAACAATCCCTATAGCTGAAGCATTACTTTTCAAAGGAGCAAATTTAGGAAGTATATTAGCATTTATGATGGCTGTTACAACACTATCTTTACCATCTTTAATAATGCTAAGAAAAGCAGTGAAGCCTAAACTTTTAAAAATATTTATTTTAATATGTGTTATTGGTATAATAATTGTAGGGTATATATTTAATAGTTTTCAACATTTTATAATATAGTAAAGGAGAAAAAATTGAAAAAAGTAGCTTTTATATGTGTACATAACTCTTGCAGAAGCCAGATAGCAGAAGCTTTGGGAAAATATTATGGAACTGGTATTTTTGAGAGTTATAGTGCAGGAACAGAAACTAAGCCACAAATAAACCAAGATGCAGTAAGAATTATGAGAAAAATTTATGGAATAGATATGGAAGAAACCCAAAAATCTAAACTTTTGGAAGATATTCCTAATGTTGATATAGTTATAACTATGGGATGTAATGTAAATTGTCCTGCTCTTCCTTGTGAGCAAAGAGAAGATTGGGGCTTAGATGATCCGAGTGGTAAATCTGATGAAGAATTTGAAAAAGTTATAAAAATAATAGATTTAAAAATAAGAGAGTTAGCTGAAAAATTAAAAGAGAATTTAAAATAAATATATATTATAAAAAAGAAACTATTATAAATTAAAGATTAAAAATCCTCAAAGTATAATAGTCTCTTTTTTAGGTATATTATTATTTAGTTAGGTGCAAAGTCTGCTGTGAAATTTTTAAAGTTTATAAAGTTAAGTTTTCTTCAGTTTCTGCATCAAATATATGAGCTCTTTTTACATTAAAGAAAAATTCTCCTATTTCTCCATATTTAATATTTTCACTTTTTCTTGCTTCTATTCTTGATGTAAATTCAATTCCATCAATATTAAAGTATATAAATTCTTCATTTCCCATATGTTCTACTACGCTTACATCTCCTTTTAAGAAATTTACTTTTTCTCCTTCAGGATGTGTAATTTTATTACCTATATTTTCTGGTCTGATTCCTAATACTACTTTCTTACCTATATATGATTTTACTTTTTCTCCCATATCTTCAGGCAATATTACATGTCTTTGGTTTCCAAAAATAAATATTATATTTTTTCCATCTGTTTCTATTGCTCCTTCAACAAAATTCATTGCAGGGCTTCCTATAAATCCTGCTACAAATTTATTTGCTGGTTTGTGATATAAATTTAATGGTGTATCTACTTGCATTATTTTTCCGTAATTTAAAACACAGATTCTGTCTCCCATTGTCATAGCTTCAACTTGGTCATGTGTTACATAAATCATTGTTGCTGTCTGACCTTCTGCTTTAAGTTGCTTATGAAGCTGTGTTATTTTTACTCTCATTGATACTCTAAGTTTTGCATCTAAGTTTGATAAAGGTTCGTCAAATAAAAATACATCAGGTTTTCTTACAATTGCTCTTCCTACTGCTACCCTTTGTCTTTGTCCTCCTGACATCTCTTTTGGTTTTCTATCAAGAAGAGGTGTTATTTCTAATTTTTCTGCTGCTTCTTTAACTCTTCTGTCTATTTCATCTTTAGGAACTTTAGCCATTTTAAGTCCAAAAGACATATTTTCATAAACAGTCATATGAGGATATAATGCATAGTTTTGGAATACCATTGCAATTCCTCTATCTTTAGGAGGTAAATCGTTAACTAATTTATCCCCTATCCAAATTTCTCCACCAGTAATTTCTTCAAGCCCTGCTATCATTCTTAATGTTGTAGATTTAGCACAACCAGAAGGACCTACAAAAACCATAAATTCCCCGTCTTTAATATCTAAATCTATTCCGTGAACGGCTTTAAAGCCATTTGGATATTGTTTTTCTACTTTTTTTAATGTTACTTTAGCCATATTGCAATTTTCCTCCAGGAATAGAAATTTTTTTCATAAATACCTTTGAAATTATATATTCTTCCTTTTAAGTTATAAGAAATTATATAACTTTTTTATTTAATATTAAAGAAGAACTTTAAAAAATATTTAATTTTTATTAAAAAAGAAAGACTGTAAACAAATATTGTTTACAGTCTTATTTACAAATACTAAAATTATTTTAATTTAGGGAAATATTTAGTATGTAATAATTCATGTGCTTTACGGCTCATTGGATAATCAAGATATTTATCATAAATTTCTTTTACTGATGGATTTTCATGAGCTCTTCTGATTGGTAAACCTTCATCAATGCTGTTTAAACCTTCAGCTCTTTTCTTTAATACTTCCATTTTCTTAAGAGCTTTAGGTTGTCCTCCACCACCGATACATCCACCTTTACATGCCATGATTTCAATAGCGTGATAGAATTCTTCTCCTGCTCTTATTTTGTCAAGCATTTTTCCTGCTTCTTCAAGTCCGTGAGCGATACCTATTCTAAGTTCTATATGTCCTATTTTAAGGTCAGCACTTCTGAATCCTTCCCAACCTCTTAATTCGTGGAATTCAATATTGTCTAATTTTTCTCCTGTGATCATTTCAACAGTTGTTCTTGTAGCAGCTTCAATAACTCCACCAGTTCTTCCGAAGATAATTCCTGCTCCAGAATATTCTCCTAAAGGATTATCAAATTCTTCATCTTCAAGTTCTTTTAAATCTATATTAGATTCTTTGAATATTTTTATTAATTCTCTTGTAGTGATAACGAAGTCAGTGTCATAGTTATCTCCTCTTGAGAATTCTTGTCTTGAAGCTTCATATTTTTTAGCAAGACATGGCATTATAGCTACAACAGAGATGTGTTCTCTAGTAAGTCCAAGTCCTTTTCCCCATATATCTTTTGCAACAGTAGAGAAAATTTCCATAGGTGATTTTACAGATGAAGGTACATCTAACATATCTGGATAATTTTGTTCAAAGAATTTTATCCATGCAGGGCAGCAAGATGTAAGTATTGGAAGTTTAACAGTATCGTCACCTTTATAGAATCTTTCAAGTCTTGATTGGAATTCAGTTGCTTCTTCCATTACAGTAAGGTCAGCAGCCCAGCTTGTGTCAAATACATAGTCAACACCTATTTTCTTAAGTGCAGCAACTAATTTTTTCTCCACATTTACACCAGGTTCAAAACCAAAAGCTTCTCCGATTGCTACTCTAACAGCAGGAGCAATTTGTGCTACAACTGTTTTATTAGGAGTTGCAATATTTCTTAATAATTGAAGTGTATGATCTCCTTCAAAGATAGCACTTACAGGACATGCAATAACACATTGTCCACAGTGAGTACATTTAGTGTTGTCAATAGTATGTTTCTTTTTAAGTTCTCCAGAAATACAGTGAACAGGACATACTCTTGCACAAGCTGTACATCCAATACATTTATCTGTTATTCTGAATTTTAAAAGTTGTATACATTGACCTGCAGGACAGTTTCCTTCTTCAATGTGTTCTTCAAATTCATGATAGAATTTATCAATTGATTCTAATACAAGGTTATGAGTTTGGTGAAGAGTTTCCTTTATAGTTGAACAAAGTTGTCTTAAAAGGAAAATATCTCTCATGTTTGCTTTTCCTTTTGATATTCTGTCAAGAACTCTCCATGTTCTTTCTATTTCATATTGAACTCTTGAATATTCAAGATATCCTCTTTGCTGAAGTTTTCCTAATAAAAATTCAATATAGAATTTAGAGAAAGATATTATACAGTCTTCTTCAGAAAGTACAATAATATTTCTATGAGTATTTTTATTAAATAAAGAGAAATCTAAAGGTTTTGTAAGAGATTCTTCAGTAAGGAATCCTCCGAATGGTAAACCGAACTGAGCAGCTTTAAATTTTTTACCTCCTACAATTCCACCAGCTAATTGTATTAAATCTGCAAGAGATCCATTTTCAGGCATATCATAAACACCAGGGTTACATACTCTTCCTGAAATAGCAACTGCGTTTTGACCCTCCTGAATAGCTTTCTTTAGCTCTTCCTCTCCAGTAGTAGCAAATACAGATCCAACTGTACTTTGAATTATTATTTGTTTGTTACTAGAACTATTTAACATTTTACCTCCCTAACTAATCTTCTAGTCATATTGCTCTTATTATACCTTTTTTTTTAAAAAAATGGAATAGAAAAATTAAATTAAACTTAACATACTAATAAATGGACATTATTTTGGTAAAAAACTGATCTTTTTATATCTGAAAAAGCTTTGTACATTTTTTATAATTCATTAAAATAAAAACTATTATATTAAAAAAATTAAAAATAAAGATGATAAAAAAAGTCAGAAATTTTAAATATAAAAATGAAATAGTCACAAATATATCTGTAAAAATATATAAAAAATTTTAAATATAACTGAACAAAAAGAAAATAAAAAAGAGGCAGATTACTGATAGAATCTGTCCTCTTTTCAAATGACTTACTATTTATTATCCAAGCATCATAGCCATTTTTCTTAAAAGTCCTGAAACTTCTAAGAATGAGAATACAGCAACAACCCAAAGAATAGGTTTTACTGTTCCTGCTTTCCCTACAAATATTTTAATTGCAACATAAGATATAAATCCAAATGCAATACCAATAGAAATACTGTATGTTAAAGGCATCATGATTATTGTTAAGAAACAAGGAATTGCTGTTTCAAGGTCTCTTAAGTTTATATCTAAAAGATTTTTGAACATAAATACTCCAACGATAATTAAAGCAGGAGCAGTAGCAAATCCTGGAACTACTCCGATGATTGGAGAAAAGAATAAAGTAAGAATAAACATAACAGCTGTTGTTACAGATGTAAGTCCAGTTCTTCCTCCAGCAGCAATACCAGATGCAGATTCAACGAAAGTAGTAACAGTAGATGTTCCAAGTACAGAACCTATCATAGTAGAAGCAGCATCTACTTCTAATATTTTATCAATTTTTTCAACTTTACCATTTTCATCTATAAGTCCTGCTTCATTAGCACAAGCAAGTAAAGTCCCTAAAGAGTCAAATAAGTCTACGAAAACGAAAGAGAAAATAGAACCTAAAAGAGCTGGTCTTAAAGCTCCAAGTATATCTAATTTAAAAGCTACAGGCATTATGCTTGGAGGCATAGCAACTACAGCTGAAGGGATTGAAATTTCTCCCATTATAATTCCTAATATAGTAGTAACAACTATTCCAAGAAGGATTCCACCTTTCATTCTTTTAACTTCTAAGAAAGCCATTACAGTGAATCCAATTACTCCAAGAATAACTGGTTTTGTGAATTGTCCAAGCCCAACAAGTGTTGCTGGATTTGCAACAATAAGTCCCATTGTCTGCATACCTAGAAAAGCAATGAATAATCCTATTCCAGCTCCAACAGCAAGTCTCATTTCAACAGGGATAGCTTCAATAAGAGCTTTTCTTACTCCTGTTACTGTTAAGATAACAAATACAACACCAGATAAAAATACAACTCCCAATGCTTCCTGCCAAGTAGCTCCCTGCCCTATAACAACTGTATAAGTAAAGAAAGCGTTAAGTCCCATTCCAGGTGCCATTGCAAATGGAGCATTTACCCAAAGACCAGTAAGTCCTGTACCAATTGCTGCAGAAAGACAAGTTGCAGTAATAAGAGCTCCTCTTTCCATTCCTGTTGCTGAAAGCATAACTGGGTTAACAAAAACGATATAAGCCATTGTAAGGAAAGTAGTTATTCCTGCAATGATTTCCTGTTTTGCCGTTGTGTGATAATGTGACAATTTGAAAAACTTTTCCATTTTACCTCCTGTTATTTTAAATAAATATAAAAAGACCTGCAAAAAACAGGTCTCCATTTAACTAAGATTTGAGACCATAGATATACTGTTACGGCAGTATGTAGAGACATCTTTCCAATTAAAGACCTATATGGTGCATTATTCAATACTCATATATGTTAAGGTATATTATTTATTTTGTCAAGAAAATAAAAAACAGTTCTCTGTGATTTTATCATTAAATTATATGGCATTTATACTTAGAACAGAAACATTTTTTTTGACAAAAAAATCTTTTCATGGTATTATTTTATTAGTTATATGACTGACGGAAGTGGATAACCACATGAAGTATAACATTAAATCGCCGACCGTCTGGGCAGAGAAAGCTCGGAGTGTCGGTTTTTTTAGTCTGACACGAGATTTTTCTTTATCTTAATTTAATTAAAAATTTTTAAGGAGGATTTATTGTGAAAACAGATATTCAAATAGCTCAGGAAGCAAAACTTCTTCATATCAGTAAAATTGCAGAAAAATTAGGTCTTACTGAAGACGATTACGATCAGTATGGAAAATACAAAGCAAAACTTGACTTTAATCTTCTTCATAAACTTGAAAATAAGGAAGACGGAAAACTTATTCTTGTTACTGCTATCACACCTACTCCTGCTGGGGAAGGAAAATCTACTGTCAGTGTAGGTCTTACTCAGGCTCTTAACAGACTTGGATACAATTCTCTTGCAGCTCTTAGAGAACCTTCTCTTGGACCTGTATTTGGAATAAAAGGAGGAGCAACTGGTGGAGGATATTCTCAGGTTGTTCCAATGGAAGATATTAACCTTCATTTTACAGGAGATTTACATGCAATAGGAGTTGCTCACAACCTTATTTCAGCAGTAATAGATAATCATATAAAATTTGGAAATCAACTTAATATAGATATAACAAAAATTACATGGAAAAGAGTTCTTGATATGAACGACAGAAGCTTAAGACATACTGTAATCGGTCTTGGAGGTTCTGCAAGTGGAATTCCTAGAGAAAATTCTTTCCAAATAACAGTTGCCTCTGAAATAATGGCATCACTTTGTCTTGCTTCTTCTTTAAAAGACTTAAAAGAAAGAATAGCAAAAATTATTTTTGGTTATGATGTAACAGGAAAACCTCTTACTGTTGATGATTTAAAAATAACAGGTGCAGTTACAGCACTTTTAAAAGATGCTGTTAAACCAAACCTTGTACAAACACTTGAAAATACACCAGTTCTTATTCATGGAGGACCTTTTGCAAATATAGCTCATGGATGTAACTCACTTATAGCTACAAAACTTGCTCTTAAACTAGGAGATTATGTTGTTACAGAAGCTGGATTTGCTGCTGATCTTGGAGCTGAAAAATTCCTTGATATTAAATGTAGACAAGGAAATCTATCTCCAAAATGTGTTGTTATAGTTGCTACAGTAAGAGCATTAAAACATCACGGTGGAGCAAAAGATTTATCAGTTGAAAACCTTGAAGCTCTTTCTAAAGGACTTGAAAACTTAGATAAACATATTGAAAATATGAAAAAATTCAATCTTCCTGTTGTAGTTGCTATGAATAGATTTTTAACTGACACAGATGCTGAATTTGATTTAATAAGAAACAGATGTAAAGAGCAGGGAGTTCCTGTTGCTTTATGTGATGTTTGGGCAAAAGGAGGAGAAGGAGGTATTGAACTTGCAAAACTTGTTGTTGATGCAGTTGATAATAACAAAGAAGAATACAAACCTCTTTACAGTTTAGATTTAACTCCTGCTCAGAAAATAGAAACAATAGTTAAAGAAATTTATGGAGGAGATGGAGTTGTATTCTCTGCTGCTGCAAAGAAAACTTTAGGAGTTATTGAGAAAAATGGTTATAACAATCTTCCTATCTGTGTTTCAAAAACTCAGAAATCTCTTTCAGATAATGCAAATCTTCTAGGAAGACCTAGTGGATTTACTGTTACAATAAATGAAGTTAAAATAGCTGCTGGAGCTGGATTTATTATAGCTATGGCAGGAGATATTATTGATATGCCAGGACTTCCAAAAGTTCCTGCTGCTGAAATGATAGATATTGATGAATTTGGAAAAATAACAGGATTATTCTAATATAAAAGGACTGCAAAAGCAGTCCTTTTTAAATTATCTTATATATTTTTTTTCTTTCAGTTCTTTTTCTATAAGATTAAGAGTTTCTTCACTGTCAGCTTCTACAGTGTGAAAATGTTTTCCAAAAGTTAAATTTTTTAAAGGAGTGGAAGCTCCATTCTTTATTTTTTCTAAAAATTCTTTTACTTTTCTTCTAGAATTTATATTTAATTCTGCATGAAGATTTCCATATACTTCATGTTTTATAAAAACATCTGCAACAGTTCCTCCTAAATCAACAACAGTATTAAGTTCTTCTTCCATTTGCTCGTCAGTGTGAACAACAGAAAAAACTCTGCTGAAAACTTTATTTCCTTGTAAAATATATCCTCTTGTAGTGGAATAAATTTCGTGATTTTCTGCACGAAGAAGAGCTATATCCTGAACTATTATCTGTCTGCTCACATTATATTTTTTTGCAAGCTCAGTACCAGAAATAGGAGTTTCAGCTTTTCTTATTGTATTTAAGATTTCTATTCGTCTTTCTTTTCCTGTCATAATTTCCTCTTTATTAAAATTTATAATACACGAAGATTTTTTAAAGAGACATCAAGTATAGGGGCTGAGTGAGTTAAAGCACCACTGGAAATATAATCTACACCTGTTTCTATAACATTTTTTATATTTTCTTTTGTTATATTTCCTGAGCATTCTGTAACAGCTTTTCCCTCTGCCATTTTTACAGCTTCTTTCATCATTTCAGGAGTCATATTATCAAGCATTATAATATCTGCTCCAGCTTCAAGAGCCTCTTTCATCATTTGAAGATTTTCTACTTCAACTTCTATTTTTCTTACAAAAGGAGCATATTCCTTTGCCATTTTAATGGCATTTTTAACTCCTCCTGCAGCACCTATGTGATTATCTTTTAAAAGAATTCCATCTGAAAGATTGTAACGATGGTTATTTCCTCCTCCTATTTTAACTGCATATTTTTCAAAAATACGCATATTAGGAGTTGTTTTTCTTGTGTCAAGAAGTTTTATATTACTTCCTTCCAATAATTTTACCACATTATTTGTATATGTGGCAATACCACTCATTCTTTGTAAAAAATTTAAGGCAGTTCTTTCTCCAGAAAGAATAACTCTTATATCCCCAGTAACTTCAGCAAGAATTTCTCTTTTTTTAACAAAATCCCCATCTTTTGCATAAAACTTTACTTCTGTCTTTTCATCTATAAGATGAAATGTTCTTTCAAATACAGGAAGACCTGCAATAATTCCATCTTGCTTACAGATAAGTTGTGCAGTTCCTTTTTTATATTCTCTCATAACAGAATTTGTTGTGATATCTTCACTTGAAATATCTTCTTTAAGAGCCATAAGAATAAGATGATCCATATTCATTTTCATTGTTATTTTATCCATATTATTCATTCTCCTTTAAAGCTCTGTCTTTTTCTATTTCTTTTAAGATTATATCTTTATATTCTTCAAAAAGTTTTTCAGTATCTTTATATTTTTCTAAATTAACTTTTATACTAGAAATGTTAAAATCTTTATTTTCTTTACTGCATATATGTTTTGCTGCTATTTCTCCAAAAACAAGGCTTTCTAAAAGAGAATTGCTTGCAAGACGGTTTGCTCCGTGAACACCGTTACAGCTTGTTTCTCCAGCAGCATAAAGGTTTTCCATGGAAGTCATGCTGTTTTCATCAACATCTATTCCTCCCATAAAGTAATGCTGAGCAGGAACTACAGGAATACATTCTTTTTCAGGATTATATCCCTCTTCTATACATTTTTTTACAATATTTGGGAATCTTTTTTTAATATCAATTCCTTCTTCTATAATAGGTCTCATATCAAGCCATACATGGTTTGTGTTGTCTTTTTTCATTTGAGCTAAAATCTTTTCTGTTAATTTATCTCTTGGGATAAGTTCGTCAGTAAATCTTTCATAATTTTTATCATAAAGAAGAGCTCCTTCTCCTCTTACAGATTCAGAAACAAGAAATCTTCTTCCTTTTTTCAGAGAATAAAGAGTTGTTGGGTGTATTTGAATATAACTTACATCTTTTAGTTTTACTCCATTTTTTTCTGCTATTGCAAGAGCATCTCCTGTAAGATGAGGAAAGTTTGTAGAATTTTCATAAATTCCTCCAAGTCCTCCTGTGGCAAGAATAACATTATCTGAAAAAACTGGAGTTATATCCTGAGATTCTTCTTTTATAATTAAACCATAGCATTTGTTGTTGTTTGCTATAAGATCTATCATTGTTGTTTTTTCTTTAATTTCTATATTTTTTCTTTCTTTAACAGCAGCTAAAAGTTTTTCAGTTATTTCTTGTCCTGTTATATCATCGTGATATAAAATACGAGGTTTAGAATGTGCTCCTTCACGAGTGTAAAGAAGAGTGCCATTTTCTTTTGCAAAATCAACATTAAAGTCTAAAAGTTGATTTATAACATCTCTTGAAGAATTAATCATAAGTTCAACAGAAGATTTTTTATTTTTATAATGTCCTGCTTTCATAGTATCTTCAAAGAAACTATCAAAATCATTTTCATCTCTTAATACACAGATTCCCCCTTGTGCAAGAAAAGAGTCACTTTCTTCAAGTTCTCCTTTTGTTATCATAAGAACTTTCATATTTTCAGGAAGATGAAGTGCAGCAAAACATCCTGCTACTCCTGTTCCAGCTATTATAACATCATATCTTTTTTCCATAATTCCCCCAAATTATTTAGCCATTTTTAACATATTTTCTAAAGGTTTATTTGCTTCTTTTATTAATTCTTTTTTCAGATGAACCTGAGGTTCATTTGTTTCAAGAGCTTTTATAATTTTATCCAGTGTTATTTTTTTCATACCTATACATTTAAAATTTTCTTTAGGTAGATAAAATTTCTTATTAGGATTTTTTTCTTTTAATTCGTATATAACCCCTTCTTCAGTACAGATTATAAATTCTTGTGCAGGGCTTTCTGAAGCATATTTTATAATTCCAGAAGTACTTCCTATATAATCAGCCATTTCAACTATTTCTTTTTGACATTCTGGATGTACAAGAATTTCTGCTTCAGGATATTTTTCTTTTGTGTTTTTAACTTCATCTATAGTAACAGAATTATGAATATAGCAATGTCCATTATTAAAAATGAAGTTTTTATCAGGGACTTTTGTTGAAACATAATGTGCCAGATTTTTATCAGGTATAAAAAATATATTTTTATTAGGAAGATTTTTTACTATTTTTAAAGCATTTGCAGAGGTAACACATACATCTGAATGAGCTTTAAGTTCTGCTGTAGAGTTTACATAACATACAACAGCTACATCTTCATATTTTTCTCTTACTTCTTTTATTTTTTCAACAGATGCCATGTGTGCCATAGGACAGTCAGCCTCTGAATCAGGAAGAAGAACTATTTTATCAGGATTAAGAAGTTTTACACTTTCTCCCATAAAAGATACTCCACACATAACAATTATTTTTTCTTTTACATCTCTTGCTTTTTCACTTAAGAAATATGAATCTCCTACATAGTCTGCAGCTCTTTGAACATCGTCATCAGTATAATAATGAGCAAGTATAACAGCATTTTTTTCTTTTTTCAGCTGAGCTAGCAGATTTAACTTATTTTCCATCTTTCACCTCTGTAATTTCAATTATATTTACAACTGTCTTGTCAGTAGATAGTATACACAATTAAAAGATTTTTTTCAAGGTTTAGAATTTTTTAAAATAAAAAAAAGACTGTTGTAAATCTATAAAAATAAAATTTTATTTTTATAAATTAGAAAATTCAACAGCCTCTTTTTTAGAAAACTATATTAATTTTTTAGATGTCACTATTCTATATTTCCTTCTAAAACATATTTTTTTATACTTTTTACAACACCACTGTCGTTATTGTCTCCTCCATTGTATGCAGCTATTTTTTTAAGTTCAGGGTGTGCATTTTCCATAGCAAAATTGTATTTCCCTTGCTGCATTAATTCCCAGTCATTTAAATAATCTCCAAATACCATAGTTTCTTCTTTTGTTATTCCTAATTTTTCTTGCAGAACACTAAGTCCGATTCCTTTATTTGAGTCTTTGTGTGTTATATCTATCCATATAAATCCCGAAACAGCTACTTTAAAATCTTTGTTATATTTTTCTAAAAATGGATAAGAATTTTTTTCTGCTCCAGTTAAATCACAAATTGTAATTTTAAGAGGTTCATCTTCAACCTTTGTTATATCTTCAACTATTTCATAAGCTGTATAATATTTTTCAACTTCTTTTATAAATTCAGGAATATTTTTTTCAAGATAAGCTTTTTTCTTCCCACAGAAAATAACATTTGCAGTAGGAATTTTTCTTGAAGCTTCTATAAGCTCTAATGCATCTTTTCTTTCAAGGCATTTTGAATAAAGTTCTTTTCCATCTTCAACTATATAAGATCCGTTTTCTGCAAGGATTATAAGCCCTTCTTTTATTCTTTTAAAATATTCATAAATATTAAAATATTGTCTTCCACTTGCTGGGACGAAGTATATTCCTTTTTCTTTTAATTTATAAAAGATATCCCAAAAGTCATCGTGAAGTTTTTTGTTGTCATCAAGCAGTGTTCCATCCATGTCTGATACTATTAATTTTATCATTTCCTATTCTCCTTAAACTTATTTCTACATTATTTTAATATTTTTTTTTAAATATTGGAAGAGGGAGTCTGCTTTTATTTTTCTTTTAAATGATGTATAATAAAAAAAACAGAGAAAAGAGGTTTTCAGAATGGTTAAAAATATTGTTTTTGATTTAGGAAATGTACTTATAAAATTTAAGCCTGAAGAATTTACAGAAAAAAATATATCTGAAAAATATAGGGAAGATTTTTATAGAATTGTTTTTAAAGGTCAAGAATGGGCTGATTTAGACAGGGGAGTTCTGGAATATGATGAAGCTGTAAAGATTTTTTCAGAGAAGCTTCCTCAGTGTGCAGAGGGAATAAAAAAGCTTTTTGATAATTATATTCTTGATGTTTTAGAGCCTATTGAAGAAAATATTGAAATTATGAAATCTTTAAAATCTAAGTATAAATTATATATTCTTTCAAATTTTCATTATCCTGCATTTGACTATATATTTAAAAACTGGGAATTTTTTAAATATTTTGATGGAAAGACAGTATCAGGGCATTGTAAACTTTTAAAGCCCGAAAGAAAAATATATGAGCGTTTATGTTTAGATAATGTTTTAGAGCCTTGTGAAACAATTTTTATAGATGATACAAAAATTAATATTGAAGCTGCTGAAGACTTTGGAATAAAAGGAATTCATCTTTCTTCTCCTGAATTATTAAAAGAAAAATTGAAAGAAAATAATATTATATAAAGACAATTAAAAAGGGTTATCTGCTAATATTTTTACTTAACAGATAACCCTTTAACTCATTTCATCCAGGCGGAATCACCTTCTTTCTTCGGAAACTTTTGTCCTTGCTTTTATCTATTTATATTGTTTTTTCTTATACCCTCTATCTATATTAATTTTTATTTAATTATATATTAATCTTTATTAATATATATTAATATTTTTTTAATCTCTCCTATCTTCCAGCTTATTTTATTATTTCCTGTGCTGATTAAAACTCTTCCGAAGTTTTGAAATCAAGCCACCAAATAATTTATACACTGTTTGCTCTCATATACATGAAAAGGTTAAATCTTATTTGAATTAATATTATGCCTCATTTCCGATAATAGAGATGTTGCTTTTTGTTACTATAATTACTTCTAAAATAGAATTTTTTAAATTTTCATTTTTAATATTAATTTTAATTAATATCTAATACTGATTTATTTAATTTTCTTTTTTTAAGAAGCATAAGTTACAATTATTAATTCTAAAATATATTTTTCCTCATTAGAGATAATAATCTTCCGGATTACTTCTCTTATCTCATTGTTATGGATTTCATAGAATTGATTTATTTTTTTGAAGTATAAGAATCGTCTGAAAAGAACTTTTTATTAAGTTACTTTTCTATATTTAGATTTTCAAGGGACTCTCCTCCTTCAAGGATTTTTTTGTTGTCTAGACATTTATAACTTCCTTGTACTATATTAATACCCCATGATTTTCACTTTGTCAATAGATTTTTTAAAACTTTTTTAATTTTTTGCTTCTATATATATTTAATATTTTTATTTTAAAAAGATTAAAGCGATAAAAATATTTTAGAAAATTAAAAATTTTTAATTTAAAACGAAAAAAATAAGAGATAATTTTTTTGTAAAATATATAGAAATAATTTATAAGATATAAAAAGATTATGGTTATTAAATTTGCATTTATAAAGCATAAAGTGTATAATTATAATAACATTTGATTAAAATATGGGAGGGCAGAATTAATGAAAAAATTTTTGATTGGAATTTTTATGAGTGTTTTATCAGTTTTTGCTTTTGCTGAAGCAGATTATCACATTGGTATTGTAACAGGAACAGTATCTCAGTCTGAAGATGCTGCCAGAGGAGCAGAAGCAGCCTTAGCAAAATATGGTGCTGCTGAAAAAGGAGGAAAAATAGTTCATGTAACATATCCTGATAACTTTATGCAGGAAATGGAAACTACTATTTCTCAAATAGCTTCACTTGCTGATGATCCTAAAATGAAAGCAGTAATTATGGGAGAGGGAGTTCCAGGAACTGTTGAAGCTTACAGAAGAATAAGAGAAAAAAGACCTGATATCCTTCTTTTAACAAACTCTTCACATGAAGATCCTGAAATGATAGCAGAGGCAGCAGATTTAGCATTAGAAACAGATATTGTTGCAAGAGGACACCTTATTGTTTTAGCTGCAAAACAACTTGGAGCAGATAAATTTATGCACATATCTTTCCCAAGACATCTAAGCTATGAAATCATTTCAAGAAGAAGAAATATAATGAAAGAAACAGCAAAAGATTTAGGAATGGAATTTATAGATATGGCTGCACCAGATCCAGTAAGTGATGTTGGTGTTGCAGGAGCTCAGCAGTTCATTCTTGAACAAGTTCCTAACTGGCTTGATAAATATGGAAAGAATACAGCTTTCTTTGCTACAAACAATTCTCACACAGAACCTCTTTTAAAAAGAATTGCTGAAAAAGGTGGATATTTTATAGAAGCAGATTTACCTTCTCCTACAATGGGATATCCTGGAGCTCTTGGAATTAAATTTGATGATTCTGAAAAAGGAAACTGGCCTGCAATTCTTAAAAAAGTAGAAAAATCAGTTATTGATGCTAATGGATCTGGAAGAATGGGAACATGGGCTTACTCTTACAGCTTTACTGGTGTTCTTTCTTTAACTGATCATGCTATGAATGTAATAGAAGGAAAATGTGATATCCTTGATTTTGATGCTTTCATAGAAACTTTAAAAGCTAACACACCTGGAGCAGGATGGAACGGAAGTTACTATGTAGGTGTTGATGGTGTTGAAAAAGAAAATTATTTAATGATTTATCAAGATACTTATATTTTAGGAAAAGGATATCTTCATATGACTGATATAGAAGTTCCTGAAAAATATTTTGAAATTAAATAATAATATATATATTAAATAGAAATTAAAAAGGCAGAAAATTTTTCTGCCTTTTATTATACATAAATTTATTTTAAGCTATTATTTTTTTAATTCAGGTTTTTCAGCTTGTTTGAATATAAGTTGTTGTCCAGAAGATGTTGTAAGGATAAGTGTATCCCTTTGAAGTTGATATTTTTCAACTTTTTCTAAAGCTGAAACATATTCAAATTCTTTTTCCATAGCTTCTCTTGGTCCTGCCATTAAAGTACTTCCTACATGAGAAAGTTTTATATTTTCTCCAGAAACAGTGTATTTACCAAAGTAATTATTTACTCCAGAGAATCCAAAGAAGTTTTCTTCAGCAAAGTTAATTGTTATTTTAACTTCCTTAGTAGATGTTGTAAGTACATATTCTTTTCCTACAAGTGTGTCAGAAGTTTTTGAAGCAAGACCAGAACATCCTGCAAAAGCAAAAATCATAAGTAAACCAAGTAAAAATTTTTTCATATTTCTTCTATCCTCCTGTTTTTTATTTTGTTATGTTAAATTATTACTTAACGACTTAATTATAGCAGATTTATTAAAAAAAATGAAGCTTATTAACGGTTTTAAACAGAAATTAATTTTTTCTGTTAATAATTTTAATAATCACTGCTGAAATTACTATTAATAGTATACTAATTAAATGTGGCGCTCTTAAGGCAAAAAACATTAAATCTTCTGCTCTGAAAAAACTTACAAAAATTCTTATTATACTATATATTATAATGTAAGAACACCAAATTGTTCCATCTGCATATTTTTTATTTTTAAGATAAAACCATATAAAAAGAAATCCTATAAAATTAAGAACAAGTTCATAAAGCATAGCAGGGTGAAGAGCTAAATTTGGAAACTCATTTCCTGCTGGAGATCCTGAAGGGAAAACTATTCCCCATGGAACTTTATTTTTAAAGTTCATTTGTTCTGAAATTGGAAGAGAAAGATAATATGAATACCACTCATAAAATTTTGGTTTTAAAGTAAAAATAACTTTAAAGGGAGTGAAAACAGGGACACCATAAATTTCTCCATTCATAAGGTTTCCAATTCTTCCTATAGCTTGTCCTAAAAGAAGAGGGGCAGCAGCAATATCTCCTAAAAGAAGAGGATTTATTTTTTTAACAGCACCATAAATACATGTTCCTATAATTCCTCCTAAGATTCCTCCGTGAATTGCCATTCCTCCTTTCCATACAGCTATAATATCAGCTGGATAGTTAAGATAATAGTCTAAATTGAAAAGAACATAGTAAAGTCTTCCCCCTATAAGCCCTGAAATCATTGCAATAAAAGCGTAGTTTTCAACTGTTTCAGGGGAAATTCCTCTTTGCTTTCCATATCTTTTTCCTAGTTCTATTCCAAGAACAAAAGATATTGCATACATAAGTCCATAATAAGTAATTTTAATTTTCCCTATAGAAAAAAGTATTGGGTTCATTTTTTATCTCCTTAAAGTTTAGTGATAAGATTAATAGAAAAATCAAAATTTTTTTCGTAAAAATATTTCCTATTTATTTTGCTCGTTTCATTAAAAATGACAAACTCACTTTGTTCGGACAGTGTCATTTTTTAGGATTCAACTCGCTGCATAAATTACGGAAAAATTTTTAATCTGCAAAAATTTTGATTTTTTATTTTATATTAGATTATAACATTTTTAAAACTCTAAAGAAAATATAAAAAATTAACCATTTTCAGAGAAAATTTGGAGAAAATAAGGAAAAAATATAAAAAATTTGTTGTGTTAAAACTGAAAATAATATAAAATGAAAATAAATGATGTAAAGTTATCTGAAACAATTTTAAATTTAAATAAAGATTTGGAGGAAAAAAATTATGTATTGTTGCGCTGCAATAGGAAACGACATTTACTGGGTTGGAGTAAACGACAGAAAAACAGAAAGATTTGAAAACTATCTTCCTTTACCTTCTGGTGTTGCTTATAACTCATATCTTATTAACGATGAGAAAGTTTGTCTTATAGATACAGTAGAAGTAAGACAAAGTGGAACTTTCTTAAATAAAATTACTGCTATAATAGGTGAAAAGAAAATAGATTATTTAGTAGTAAACCATATGGAACCTGACCATTCTGGTTCAATGGAAGAAATCTTAAGAGCTTATCCTGAAATAACAGTAATAGGAAATGCTAAAACATTACAAATGATAAAAGCATTCTATCCTTCATTCCCTGAAGCTTCATTCAAAGCTATTAAAGAAGGAGATATTCTTGATTTAGGAAACCACAAATTAACTTTTGCTATGGTTCCAATGGTACACTGGCCAGAATCAATGGTAACTTATGACATTACAGAAAAAGTTCTTTTCTCAAACGATGCTTTCGGAAGTTTCGGAACTCTTGATGGAGGAATGTGGGACGACGAAGTAAACTTTGATTTCTACAAAGGAGAAATGAGAAGATATTATGCAAATATAGTTGGAAAATATGGAGTTCAAGTTACAAATGCAATTAAAAAACTTGGAGGACTTGAAATAAAATATATTTGCCCTTCTCACGGAATCTTATGGAGAAAAGATATAAACAGAGTTATAAAATACTATGCTGACTGGGCACAATTTATTCCTGAGAAAAAAGGTGTAGTTGTAATGTATGCTTCTATGTATGGAAATACAGAAGTTATGGCTAATATGATAGCAAGAGAACTTTCTCAGCATGGATTAAAAGAAATAAAAGTATATGATGTTTCTAAAACAGATTCATCATTTATTATGAGTGACATTTGGAAATATAAAGGACTTATCATCGGTTCTTGTGCTCACAACAATGCATTATATCCAAAAATGCAACCAATTCTAGATAAACTTCAAAACTATGGATTAAAAAATAGATATGTAGGTATCTTTGGAAACATGATGTGGAGTGGTGGAGGAGTAAGAGGAATACAACATTTCACAGACTCTTTAAGTGGACTTGAAGTTATAGCAAAACCAGTTGAAGCTAAAGGAGCTCCTACTCACGAAAATATAGAAGATCTAAGAAATCTTGCTAGAGAAATGGCTAAAAGAATTCTTGAAGAAATATAAAAGTTTATCACAGATTTAGTTTTTTATATATGCCGGTACTTAATATACCGGCATATTTTTACAATTCTGGAGGAGAGATGAAAAAAGAAAAACAAATAAATAAAGAAGCTCTGATAACAGTTGTTCTTTATCTATTTTATTTTGTATGGTGGTATTATTTTGCTTATGTTTATAAAGACAGTGAAAATGTAGCAGAGTTTAAATACATTTTAGGACTGCCTGAATGGTTTTTTTATTCATGTGTGCTTGGTCTTGTAGTTATAAACATATTGGTGTTTTTAGCAGTAAAGATATTTTTTAAAGATATGGATTTAGAGAAGTAGGAGGGCTGCGAAAAAATGCTAACATTAATACCTATTATTATATATCTGATGGCTATGCTTGGAATAGCTTACAAAGTTAATCAGATTAAACACAGTGAAAATGTAAACTTTACAGAGGAATACTACATAGGAAGCAGAAAAATGGGAGGACTTGTCTTAGCAATGACAATAATTGCCACTTATGTAGGGGCAAGTTCTTTTATAGGAGGGCCTGGAGTTGCTTATAAACTTGGACTTGGTTGGGTTCTTCTTGCTTGTATTCAAGTTCCTACTGCTTTTCTTACTCTTGGAATTCTTGGAAAAAAATTAGCTGTAATTTCAAGAAAAATAGGAGGAGTTACAATTATAGATCTTTTAAGAGCGAGATATAAAAGTGATATAGTTGTTATTTTAAGTTCTGTTACTATGCTTATATTTTTTATAGGTTCAATAGTGGCTCAGTTTGTAGGTGGAGGAAGACTTTTTGAAAGTGTTACAGGATATCCTTATTATATAGGGCTTACAATTTTTGCAGTAGTTGTAATTGCTTATACTACTTTTGGAGGTTTCAGAGCTGTTGCCTTAACTGATGCTGTTCAAGGACTTGTAATGCTTGCAGCAACAGGGGTACTTTTCTTTGTTATACTTCAAAAAGGTGGAGGAATGGAAAACATTATGAGAAAAGTAGCTGAAGTTAATCCTGATCTTTTAACTCCTTCATCAGGTGGAAATATAGGAAAATCATTTATTATGTCTTTCTGGGTTCTTGTAGGAATTGGAATTTTAGGACTTCCTGCAACAGCTGTAAGATGTATGGGATTTAAGGATACAAAAGCTATGCATAGAGCAATGGTAATAGGAACTTCTGTTGTTGGAATACTTATGCTGGGAATGCACCTTGTGGGAGTTATGGGAGTGGCTGTAGAACCAGGAATAGATGTAGGAGATAAAATTATTCCTATTTTAGCTCTTAAAAATCTTCATCCAGTTCTTGCAGGAATATTTATAGGAGGACCTCTTGCTGCTATAATGTCAACAGTGGATTCTTTCCTTATTCTTACTTCTGCTACTATTGTAAAAGATTTATATCTTCATTATGTAGATAAAAATGCAAGCACAGAGAAAATAAAAAAATTATCTCTTATGACATCTTTAGGATTTGGAATACTTGTGTTCGTATTGGCACTTAATCCACCTAATCTTCTTGTATGGATAAATCTTTTTGCACTTGCAGGTCAGGAAGCAGCTTTCTTCTGTCCTATTATTTTTGGAATATACTGGAAAAGAGCAAATGCAACAGGAGCTATTGCTTCTATGGTTTTTGGAGTAATAAGCTATCTTTACTTTGTAATATGTAAAGTTGATGTTTATGGAATGCATACAATAGTACCTGCTATTGTTATTGCAATTATTGTTTTTGTTGTCGGATCTTTAGCAGGAGAAAAGACAGACGACGAGACATTAAAAATCTTTTTTGATATTTAATTTTGTATAATTTAATAAAAAACTAAATCTTGATAATAAAAGGCAGATATAATTTCTGCCTTTTTTACTTTTTTTGATAAAAAGCCAGTCTGAAACACTTATCAGACTGGCTTTATTATTTTTCAAATACCTCAACACTTAAAATCATCATATTAAAAAATGATAAATTAGATTTTATTCTTATTTCTAAAGAATTATCTATGTTTTCAGGAATAAAAACTTTTATGTTTTTATATTCCTCAACATTATAAAAAATGTCTTTATTTATTTCTTCTTCGCTTTTTATAAATTCGCCCCGAATTATGTCAACACATCCAGCTCAGCCAAATTTATTTATTTCTTTTTTTAGAACGATTCCGCAAAAGCCTCTATTCTCAGCAAAATTTAGAACTTTATCACTTATAAGAACCATAATTCTCCTTTTATAATAATTATTTTTTTCTTTTTAATTTAAAAATGTACAGAGCTTCAATAACAGCAATGATAGCAAAAATAATTGCTGCAAAGGAAGATTTTGTATTTTTTATTTCATTTTTATTTTTTACAGCTGTGTTTTCAAAAGTCTGAACTTCAGATTTACCTTCTTTTTCATCTGAAATAATGAAATTATTTTCATATTTATTTTCTTCATATACAGAAGTAAAATCCTCTTTTTCATAGTCAGTTTCATAAAACTCTTCATCACTCATAATGTTTACTGAGTCTGATGAAATTATAAATTCATCATATTCTCTTTCAACAGGGTTAAAATATGGTATTTTTATCTGAGGAGGTTTAAGATCTCCTGAATGTTTTGGTATAAAGATTATAACATACTTTTTTTCTGCTGAATAAACATGATCTAAAACATGTTCATCAAACATTATTATATTTTCTTTTATTCTGAAATTATCGTCATCTGAATACACAATTTTTTCTAATTTGTCTAGATTTACAGTTCCAAAAAGTTTCAGTCTTAAAACAAGAACCTTTTTATCTTTTATAGTTTCTTCAGACCATTTATAATTTCCTTTAAGTTTTCCTACAACTCCTTGAAAATTTTCAGGTTTATTTTCTTCTGGAAGAGGAAGAACATTTATTCCTATCTCTTTAAATCCTAGATATACAGGATTTTTTTCTTTATCATCATCAGTTGTTTCAGTGATGCTTATTCCTCCTGTTTTAATAAGTTTTTGTCCAGCAGAAACAGGTTCAAGTATACTTCTGAAAAGAACAAGCTCAATTTGTTCTTTCCCATTAACAGTTACTCTTTTTGGGATAGCAAAACCTCTTCCATCTCTTGGAGTGACATTTTTTATAGAAAATCCATTAAATACAGGTGTAGAAACATAACTGTAATTGCTTATAGATTTTTTTATTATAACTTTTTCTACAAAAGGAATTTTTTCTCCATAATAGTAATCTCTTTTGTAGTTTGTTGTTTCAAGAATAAATTTTTCTTCTCCACTTTCTTTTCTTTCTTTTGAAATGTTTAAAGTTATACGATTTGAAACAGTTCCACTTTTAGATTTTACAATAAGTGAGACAATTCCTTCTAACTGAGGAGAAAGAGTATAAATATCAGATTTTGAATATTTTACTTTTTTTCCATCTGTGGTGTTATAGTTTGAACGTCTTCCCATAGACATTATTTTAAAATTATCTATACCTTCTATTTCGTATTCAGATTTTGTTTCATTTAAAAATTCAATAGTAAGTATGATATTTTGTTTTACAGCAGGATTACTGTCATCAACGCCTATTTTAATTTCCGAAAGAGATGTTATACTAATTATAAGAAATATAAGAACCTTAAAAATTTTTTTCATTGCCTTAACCTTCCCATCAAAAACAAGTTTTAATATATTTTTTTTAGACGATGCTGTATACCTGATAGTTGTTTTCATATATTTTCCTGTTTGCTTATTTTTCAAGTTTTTCCAAAAATTCCTTTGGAATTCTTGCTATTTTTTTCTTTTCATAATCAAATACAGCCATTTTCGTCATACCTTTTATAACTATATCGTTATTTTTGTTTAAAATTTCATATTCTATATTGAAAGTTATTCTTTCAGGTTGTACATTTACTATTCTGCAAAGAAGTGTCTCTCCCAAAAAAACTTCTTTTAAATAATAAACATGTGATTCCAGTTGTATAAGCCCGTTTCCTTCAATATTTGCTTCATCATAACCAATGGAATTAAGCCATTCCATTCTTGTTTGTTGGAAAATGATAAGTGCTCGTTCATTTCCCATGTGACCGCCATAGTTAATGTCGGAAACTATTACTTTATAATCTGTTTCATAAAGATTTTTCATTATGTTCCTCTCTTCTGTTTTTGGTTAAATTTATAAGTATTTAATAATAATACTATTGTTATTATACCATTCATTTAAGAAAAATACAAAAAAAGAAGAGAGACAAAAGTCTCTCCTCTTAAAAGGGATTTGTATAGCAAATATTTATTTTCCTTGTTTAATTTTACCTTGTGCAGCAGCTATTTTAGCTATAAGTATTCTGTATGGAGAACATGATACATAGTTAAGTCCTAAAGAGTTACAGAATTCAACGCTACGAGGTTCTCCTCCATGTTCACCACAGATTCCAAGTTTAATATCAGGTCTTGTTTTTCTTCCTTTTTCAATAGCCATTTTCATAAGCTGACCTACACCATTTTTATCAATGCTTATAAATGGATCTTTTTCAAATACATTTTTATCAACATATTCTTTTATAAATTTACCTGCGTCATCTCTTGAGAATCCAAAAGTAATCTGAGTAAGGTCATTAGTTCCGAAACTGAAGAATTCAGCTTCTTCAGCTATTTCATCAGCAGTTAAACAAGCACGAGGAACTTCAATCATTGTACCAACTTTATATTCAAGTCTTGTTTTCTTTTTAGCAAATATTTCTTCAATAGCAGCTGTTATTTTTTCTTTTACATATTTAAGTTCATTCTTTTCAACAACAAGAGGAATCATGATTTCTGGTTTAACATCTATTCCTTGTTCTTTTACTTCAATGGCAGCTTCTATAATTGCTCTTGCCTGCATTTCGTAAATTTCAGGATAAGTTATAGCAAGTCTGCATCCTCTGTGTCCAAGCATAGGGTTAACTTCATGAAGATAAGCTATTCTTTCTTGAATTACATTGAAAGGCTTTCTCATAAGTTCTGCAAGTTTTTTCTGATCAGCTTCTCCTTTAGGAAGGAATTCATGTAAAGGAGGATCAAGAAGTCTTACAGTTACAGGTTTTCCTTTCATAAGTTCAAATATATCATGGAAGTCTTTTTTCTGGAATGGATATATTTTTGCAAGAGCTCTGTCTCTTTCAAGTCTTGAATTAGAAACTATCATTTCTCTTACAGCCCATATTCTTTCTTCACCGAAGAACATATGTTCAGTTCTGCAAAGTCCTATTCCTTCTGCTCCAAATTTTAATCCTGCAGCACAGTCTCTAGGAGTGTCTGCATTCATTCTTACTCCAAGATCTCTTATTTCATCAACCCAGCTGATAAATTTTTCAAATGCACCAGTAAGTTCAATTTCTGTTTTAGGAACTTCTCCCATATAAACTTTACCACTAGAACCATCAAGAGATATAAATTCTCCTTGTTTTATAACAACTCCTCTTGATTCAAGTTCTTTCTTTTCTTCATTTATTGTAAGTTCACTGCATCCACATACACAGCATTTTCCCATTCCTCTTGCAACAACAGCAGCATGGGAAGTCATTCCTCCACGAACAGTTAAGATACCATCAGCAATGTTCATTCCTTCAATATCTTCAGGGGAAGTTTCAACTCTTACAAGTATTCCTCCACCATTTTCTTTTATAGATTTACAGTCAAAGAATACTTTTCCTGATGCTGCACCTGGAGATGCTGCAAGTCCTTCTCCAATTTCTTTAGCCTCTTTTATACCTTCTTTTGAGAATGTTTTATGAAGAAGCTGATCTATACTCTTAGGATCTATTCTAAGAATAGCTTCTTCTTTTGTAATAAGCCCTTCTTCAACCATATCAACAGCAATGTTTATAGCAGCTTTTGAAGTTCTTTTTCCGTTTCTTGTCTGAAGCATATAGAATTTTCCTCTTTCAATAGTAAATTCCATATCCTGCATATCTTTGTAGTGTTTTTCAAGAGTATGGCAGATATTTACAAACTGATTAAACATATCTGGCATTTCTTCAGCAAGTTTATCTATACTTTCAGGAGTTCTTATTCCTGCAACAACATCTTCACCTTGTGCATTCATTAAGTATTCACCGAAAATTTTATTTTCCCCAGTAGAAGGATTTCTTGTAAATGCAACTCCTGTTCCAGAGTTTGTTCCCATATTACCGAAAACCATAGACTGAACATTTACAGCAGTTCCAGGAAGTCCTGTGATTTCATTAAGCTCTCTGTATATTATAGCTCTTGGATTGTTCCAAGAATTAAATACAGCTTTAACAGCACTTATAAGCTGTTCCATAGGATCTGAATAGAAATCTTCTCCTGTTTCTTCAGCATATAAATCTTTAAATTGTTTAGTTATAAGTTTTAAATCTTCTACATCTAAATCAAGATCGCTTGTTATTCCTTTTGATTCTTTTACTTTATCCATAATAATATCAAATTTATATTTTGGCACTTCTTTAACAACATCACCAAACATTTGAATAAATCTTCTGTATGAGTCCCATGCAAGTCTTGGGTTATTAGTGATAGCTGCAAGAGATTCAACAGTTATATCATTAAGTCCAAGGTTAAGAATAGTATCCATCATTCCAGGCATTGATACAGCAGCTCCTGATCTTACAGATACAAGAAGAGGATTTTCTCCATGTCCGAAAGTCTTTCCAGTTTTTTCTTCCAGTTTTTTAATGCTTTCGCAGATTTCATCTCTTAGTTCGTCCCATATTTTTTTATCTTGATTATAGAACTCGCTGCACGCTTCAGTTGTGATAGTAAATCCTGTTGGAACAGGAAGACCTATATGTGTCATTTCAGCTAGGTTAGCTCCTTTTCCTCCAAGAAGATCTCTCATGTCCTTATTACCTTCGTCAAATAAGTAAATAAATTTTTTCATAACAAATGCCTCCTTCGTGTTATTCACTGGAATGTATATAATTTCTAAAATTTTACACTATGTTTTTTATAAAAGTTCTTGTTCTTTCATTATCTCTACTATAACCTGTGCTGTTTCTTCAATAGCTTTTTGTGAAACATCTATTACAGGACAGCCAAGTTTTTTCATAACTTTTTCTGCATAGTCAAGTTCTTCTATTATTCTTGAAAGGGAAGAATAGGTTGAACCATTTCTAAGACCTATGCATCTTACTCTTTCTGTTCTTATTTTGTTAAGCATTTCAATAGAATTAGTAAGTCCTATTATTTTTTTCTTAGGAATTTCAAATAATTCTTTAGGAGGCTCAACTTCTGGTACAAGCGGTATATTAAGCACCTTTAAATACATTTTATTTGCTATATAGATGCTAAGAGGTGTTTTTGAAGTTCTTGAAATTCCTACAAGAACAAGGTCTGCTTCGTGAAGCATATGCTGATCTTTACCGTCGTCATATTTAACAGCGAACTCAATAGCTTCAATTCTTCCGAAATACTTTTCATCCATTACCCTGTATGCTCCTGATTTTCTTTTAGGCTCTTCTCCAGTCTGTACCTGCAGTGCTGATAAAAGAGGGCTTAAAAGATCAGAATAATTAATTTTGTTTTCTGCACAAAATTCTTTTATCCTTTTTACAACATCAACATTTACAAGAGTAAAAAGAATAAATGAATTTGAATAATCTTTAATTTTTTTCAGTTCTCTTTCAAGAGCACTAACAGTAGAAACCTTTATATGCCTTACAATATTATACTTTTCTATATCAAATTGACTAAGAGCACATCTTAATACTTGTTCTCCTGATTCTCCAAATGAGTCTGAAAAAATATGTACAGTTAATCTATTCATAAAAACTTCCCTCCATAAATTTTTCAAACGAAAAAGTAAATTTCTAAAGTAATCTTACACCATCTTAAAAAAAATTGCAAACAAATATTAAAAATTAATCAAAAAAAGAGTAAAAATTAATCAAAACATAAAAAAATAAAATTTATACTTGCATTGTTTGTATGAGATTTTCTTATATGTATTTTTCGGAAAATCTTCTTTATTCCCTTTAAAATTTTATTTTTTTTCTGTTAAAAAATTTTTTTCTAAAACAGATTATTCATTTCCAATATATAGTGTGTCAACCACTTTTTCTTAACTCTTAAATGAGATAAAATCTGCTTGCAATTTTCTGGAAAAAATACTAATATGTAGTAGTTATTTTTTAACATGAACACAAGATATTGTGTTCTTATTTTATCTTAAAACATGGATTGCTTATTTAAGGAGAGGACTATGATTGAGAGAGTTATAAAAAGAGACGGGGATATTGTTCCCTTTAAAAGAGAGAGAATAGAAAGAGCTATTACTCTTGCTGCAGGTCAAAGTGAAAGACCTATGGAGGAAGAGACAATTAAAAGAATAGCTTTACAAATTGAAAATCTTGATACTAAAGAACTTGGTGTTGAAGATATTCAAGATCTTGTAGTAAAAAAACTTATGGCTACTTCAAGAAAAGATATAGCTATGTTGTATCAAGGATACAGAGCTGTAATGGCAGATAAAAGAGCTAAAGAAAAAAATATATATAAACAAATTAATGAATTAATAGATGCAACAGATAAAGATCAGATGAATGAAAATGCAAATAAGGATTCTAAAACAATATCTGTTCAAAGAGACCTTCTTGCAGGAATTTCTTCAAAAGATTATTATCTTAACAAAATTCTTCCAAAACATTTAAAGGCTGCTCATGAGTCAGGTGAAATACATATTCACGACCTTGACTACCTTCTTTTCAGAGAAACAAACTGTGAACTTGTTGATGTGGCAAGAATGCTTAAGGGAGGATGTAAAATAGGAAATGCTAAAATGCTTGAACCTAATTCTGTTGATGTAGCAGTAGGGCATATAGTTCAAATCATCGCTTCAGTTTCTTCTAATACTTATGGAGGATGTTCTATCCCTTACTTAGATAAAGTTTTAGTTCCTTATATTATAAAGAGCTTTAAAAAGCATTTTAAAAAGGGACTTAAATATGTAGAAAGAATGAGTGATGAAACTGTTGAAAAAGTAATGGAAGAAGGAAATATAGAATATTCAAATTCATCTTTAAAAGAAAGATTTCCTCTTGCATTTGATTATGCAGCAGATATGACAGAAGAATCAGTTAAACAAGCTATGCAAGGACTTGAATATGAGATTAACTCTCTTTCAACTGTTAACGGTCAAACTCCTTTTACAACTATAGGAATAGGAACTGAAACTTCATGGGAAGGAAGATTAGTTCAGAAATATGTATTAAAAACAAGAATGGACGGATTTGGAGCTAAAAAAGAAACAGCAATATTCCCTAAAATAGTTTATGCAACTTGTGAAGGACTTAACTTCAATCCAGAAGATCCTAACTGGGATATATCACAGATGGCTTTCAGCTGTATGACTAAATCTATTTATCCAGATATTCTTTTTGTTACTAAAGAGCAAGTTGAAAAAGGAACAGTTGTATATCCTATGGGTTGCAGAGCCTTCCTTTCACCATGGTATGACAAAGATGGAAAAGAAATTTATTCAGGAAGATTTAACTTTGGTGCAACATCAATCAATCTTCCAAGAATTGCAATAAAAAATAAAGGAGATGAAGCAGGTTTCTATAAAGAACTTGATAGAATCCTTGAACTTTGTAAAGAAAATTCTGTTTTCAGAGCTAAATATCTTGAAAATACTCAGGCAGAAATTGCACCTATCATTTGGGAAGAGGGAGCTCTTGCAGAAAAAGATCCTAAAGATACAATAAAAGACCTTATTTATGGAGGATACTCAACAGTATCAATAGGATACATAGGTCTTAGTGAAGTTTCTCAATTAGTATATGGAAAAGATTTCTCACAAGATGAAGAAGTTTATGAAAAAACATTTAAAATCTTAAAACATATGGCTGATAAAGTGGCTGAGTTTAAAAAAGAAACTAATCTTGGATTTGCTCTTTACGGAACTCCAAGTGAATCACTTTGCAACAGATTCTGTAAAATAGATAAAGAAGAATTTGGAATAATTCCTATGATTACAGACAAAGGATATTATGATAACTCATTCCATGTTTCTTCTCATATAAAAATAAATCCATTTGAAAAACTTAGAATGGAAGCTCCTGGACATAAATATTCTTGGGGAGGACATATAAGTTATATAGAGACAGACTCTTTAAAAAATAATCTTGAGGCTGTTTATGAAATATTAAAATATGCAAAATCTGTAGGAATTCACTATATGGGAATAAATCAGCCTGTAGATAAATGCCATAAATGTGGATTCTCAGGAGAATTTCTTGCAACAGAAGAAGGATTTACTTGTCCTAACTGTGGAAACCATGACAGTACACAAATGAATGTTATAAGAAGAGTGTGTGGATATTTAAGTCAGCCAGATGCAAGACCATTTAATAGTGGAAAACAAAAAGAGGTTATAGCAAGAGTAAAACACATGTAGGAGATGTTACAAAATGAACTATTCAGATATTAAATTTACTGATATGATAAATGGAAAAGGTATAAGGGTTACTCTTTTTGTAAGTGGGTGCTCTCATAGATGTAAAGGTTGTTTTAATAAAGAAACATGGGACAGTGAATATGGAGTTCCTTTTACAGAGGATATTCAGGAAAATATTCTTGAGTATTTTGAAAGATTTGATTCTGCAATGAGAGGGTTATCACTTCTTGGAGGAGATCCTACATATTACAAAAATGTAGAGCCTTTAAAAGAATTCTGCCAAGAATTTAAAAAGCGTTTTCCTAAAAAAGATATCTGGATATGGTCAGGATTTACATGGGAACAAATAGCTGCTGATCCAAAAAAATATGAGCTTCTTAAACAATGTGATGTGCTTATAGATGGTAAATTTACAGAAGAACTTAAAGATGTAAATTTAAAATGGAGAGGAAGTTCAAATCAGAGAGTTATTGATATTCAGGCTACAATAAAAAATAATAATCAAGTAGTTCTTTATGAAAATTAAAAAATAAATTAAAAACGGGCTGTTGCATTTTCTAATTTATAAAAATAAAATTTTAGAATATTGAAAATATTTTCACAAGATAAAATTTTATTTTATAGATTTGCAACAGCCTATTTTTTATATGTTTATTTAATTTTAACTTTAAATACAGCTTTCTTAATTTCCATAGGGCCATTTTCTCCATGTATAAGAGGCATATGAGGCTCTTCAGGGAATAAAATAATAAATGTATCTTCATTTAGGTCAAAAAGATGGTCAACAGATCCTTCATATTTTTCAAAGTCAGTTTCTCTGTTCCATGGGCTTGTTCTTATAACATTTGAACGGGAAGTATAACCTAATTTCTCTTCTCCTTTTATAACTATCTGGATATCTATATATTTTTTATGTCCTTCAAAAAATCTCTCTTCTATAGGCTGTGTTGTAACAGTTTGACAGTTAAAGAAAACATTGTCTCCATCTATTTCATTTTTTCCAGGAACACCATTTTTATAAACTCCACTTTCTATACATTCAATAGCTTTATCAAGGTTTTCTGAAATTCCTTTATAAAATTTTAATTCTCTTAATTCTCCATATATCATTTTATTACTCCTTGTGTTGATGAATTTATTTATCTTAAAATTAAGATATTACATTTATGAGGTTTTGTCAAGAAAATAGAAAAATAATATAAAAACTGTTTTTAAACTTTACAAAAAATATTTAAATAAAAAGAAAGGTTTATATATTGAAAATTATAAAGGTAAGGGATATAATTGTTTTAGAGGCAGAATTATATAAAAACTGAAAAATAAAGATAAACTATATTAAGTTATGATTATGGAGAATTTAAATGACAGAATTAGAGTTAGATTTATTATTAGTTATAGCAGAGTTAGTTCGTATAAAAGTTTTTATTTTTATTTTACTGTTGTCCTTTTTTATTTTATACAAAAAGAAATTTAAAAAAACAGTAAAATTAATATTTGGTTTATATTTAGTTTTGTTTTTTGCATTTTTTACAATTAATACATACGGAAGTGACTTAATAACTTTAGTTTTTTTAAAGAAAAAGTTAACTCCCGAATCTTTTGCTGTCTTTAAAAAAGATATCTCTTTAAAAAAAGATTTAAAAGATAAAATACTTATGTCCTATGCTCTTTCTCATGAAATAAAATACATAATAAAAAGCTTAGAGGAAGAATATGATGAAGTTCAGGAAGAATTAAAAAATCTTAAGGATATTGAAAGAAATTTTATTCCTCACAATGAGACAGCAGAAATAATATAGCATGCCCTTTATATATATTTATTTATGATTTTATTAGTATGATTATTATTAGTATGATCTTTGGTATGAAAATTTTTCATGGGGGGCATGAAATTTTTTCATTACCCC
>ERZ773142.394-NODE-394-length-43012-cov-9.51812_pt1 | contig 43012 bp, 38 predicted proteins | sample MGYA00580853_ERZ773142 | MGnify/ENA primary metagenome ERZ773142 (study PRJEB29015, sample SAMEA2737862) | human gut metagenome | biome: human gut; feature: human-associated habitat; material: faeces | place: China | collected 2012 ... | reverse complement strand
CAAATAAAAATTTGAGTTACAAAGCTGAATAAAGGTCCGGAAGTGAAAGAGACCGCCTTCCTCTATTTTCACATATCGTTGTTTGCTTGCTTTCGCTAACACGCGTTCGCCTGTGTCGGATTAACATCCGCCACATTCGGACGTGTGTGCTCAAGATGCAAACACCTGATATGCTGAAAATCCCGGAAGGTGGTCTCATTCACTTCCTGCTGTATTGGCTTCGCTATGAAAAATAGCGGCTACAGCCCATATTAACTCTGCCACAAAAAGAAAACGCAGCCAGAACGCTACTATTAGATAAAAGCCAGATTTACAGGCTTTCGTCAGTAACGTTCTGGTTGCATTTATTAATATCGTAGAATAACCAGTACAGTAGAAGGTTCGGTCAGACCATACAGAATAAGCAGATGCGTTGGAATTTTCTTCATGAGCGAGCATAGCGCCAGACCGGAGAGCATTGTCTGAGCGTGCAGAGCACGCGAGTTTTGCTCGCAGGTCTGGCAATAGGCGGCGGAGCGAATGAAGTACAAAATTTCACAGCATCTGCTTATTCTGTATGGTCTGACCGAACCTTCGGACTCTATTGATTATTCATTATATTGTTATTTTACATAGAGATGCATACGCATATCCAATTATGGATAATATACAGATGTCGGACAAACTGATTTAATGAAATAAGACTGTGGCTACAGATATGGCGGCTACGGGATTTGGAAATCAGGGGGGACGGACATGATAAATTATGATCCGCTTTGGGAGACCATGAAAACGCGTGGTGTTTCCCAGTACCGGCTGATCAAGAATTATGGTGTCAGCTCCGGACAGATTAACCGACTAAAGAAAAACGCGTATGTATCCACGCATACGATTGAGATGCTATGCGAGATTTTGGGTTGCAGGGTGGAAGATATCATGCAGTATGAGAGAGAGGAAAATGAAGAGCAGGAATAGATAGAAAGAGAGCATGAAAGTGTTCTCTTTTTTGATATTGCAGGAAGGACAGTACATTTACTTTTTTTTCTACCTATGTTATAGTAGACAGGAATAAAACTCGCTTTTCTTTTGTAAGGAGCTGAGATAAAATACGTTTTCGCGTATTCTAAGGAGGATATATTGTTATGAAATTAGGTATCGTGGGTCTGCCGAACGTCGGCAAGAGTACCCTGTTCAACTCTCTGACCAAGGCTGGCGCAGAGTCTGCCAACTATCCGTTCTGTACCATTGACCCGAATGTGGGTGTGGTTGCAGTTCCGGATAACCGTCTGAAGCTGCTTGGGGATCTGTACCATTCCAAAAAGGTAACCCCGGCGGTTATTGAGTTTGTAGATATTGCAGGTCTGGTAAAGGGCGCTTCCAAGGGTGAGGGCCTGGGCAACCAGTTTCTGGCTAACATCCGTGAGGTAGATGCCATTGTTCATGTGGTACGCTGCTTTGAGGATCCGAATGTGATCCACGTAGAGGGCAGTGTAGATCCGATCCGTGATATTGAGACCATCAACCTGGAGCTGATCTTCTCTGATATCGAGATTCTGGAGCGCCGTATTGCAAAGACTTCCAAGTCTGCATTTAACGACAAGTCTCTGGCAAAAGAGGTTGAGGTTTTAAAAGAACTGAAGGCAATCCTGGAGGATGGCAAACTGGCTTCCACCTACGAGAATGATGACGAAGACGTTATGGCTTTTGTGAATTCTCTGAACCTGTTAACCTGCAAGCCGGTTATCTTCGCTGCCAACGTAGGTGAGGATGATCTGGCTGATGATGGTGCATCTAACCCTCATGTTGCAGCGGTCCGCAAATATGCTGCTGAGAATAACTGTGAGGTATTCGTGATCAGTGCTCAGATCGAGCAGGAAATCGCAGAGCTGGATGATGATGAGAAGCAGGAGTATTTAGAGGCACTGGGCCTGACGGAGTCCGGTCTGGACAAGCTGATCGCGGCAAGCTACCGCCTGCTGGGACTGATCAGTTATCTGACCTCCGGTGAGGATGAGACCCGTGCATGGACCATCAAGGTTGGCACCAAAGCTCCGCAGGCAGCCGGTAAGATCCACTCCGATTTCGAGCGAGGATTCATTCGTGCAGAGGTCGTAAACTACCAGGATCTGTTAGACTGCGGTACTTACGCAAAAGCAAAAGAGAAAGGTCTGGTTGGCCTGGAGGGAAAAGATTATGTGGTCAAAGATGGCGATGTGATTTTGTTCCGTTTCAATGTATAAATCTGCCTGACACAAAACAGGTGTGGAAACAAAATAAAACTGCATAATAGCTTTCGAATGAAAAGAGCGTATGAATCTGCTGAATGATATGAGGATTCATACGCTCTTTTTATTTCATTCTGGCAAACGGAGAAAGCTTCTGTTAGGACCGGCCAAGATAGCGGCTTACGCAATGGTTTGCCTCTGCGGTGATCTTCTCCTCGTCAACGCCGGTGAGGCGTCCTTCGCGGACAACGACTCTGCCGTTTACAACCGTGTAATCTACATTGCCTTTATATCCAACGGTGCCAAGCATGGAGCTGACATCAAACTGTGCTCCGGTCAGGGACAGGCGGTCCATGTTGATCAGGAAGAAGTCTGCGGCCATGCCTTCGGCAATCTGTCCAATGTCATCGCGTCCGAGGATCGATGCGCTTCCGCGGGTGGCAATCTTTAACATATCGTAGCCGGTCGGTGCGGCACTGCTGGAATTTAAGCGGTGGAGCAGGAAGCCGGTGCGCAACTCCTCGAGAAGATCAGAGCCATCGTTGCTGGCAGAACCGTCTACAGCCAGTCCGACACGGACACCGAGTTTTAACATCTCCGGGATGCGGGCAATGCCGGAAGAAAGCTTCATGTTGGAAATCGGGCAGTGGGCTACACCGGTTCCGGTTTCGGCCAGACGTTTTAACTCTGCATCATTAAAGTGGATGCCATGTGCGTACCAGACGTCCGGTCCGATCCAGCCAAGGCTTTCCATGTATTCCAGTGGGCGCATACCGAAGCGCTCCAGTGTATAATTTTCCTCGTCCTTTGTCTCAGCCAGATGGGTGTGCAGTCGCACATGGAGTTTGCGGGCCAGTTTTGCGGATTCTTTTAAGAGCTCAGAGGAGACGCTGAACGGGGAACACGGTGCCAGCGCAACCTGATGCATGCTGTAGCGGGATGCATCATGATATTTGCGTACCGCATCCTCGGAATCTTTCATGATCTCATCTACAGTCTGGACTACAGAATCTGGAGGAAGCCCTCCGTCCTTGACACTTAAGTCCATGCTGCCCCGGGTTGCGTGGAAACGCATGCCGAGGGCGTCGGCGGCAGCAAACTGGGAATCCAGAAGGTCCATGCCGGTGCCGGCCGGAAATACGTAGTGGTGGTCCAGACAACAGGTACATCCTGTTTTTAAAAGCTCGCCCATTCCGGTTAAAGAGCTGTAATAGACGGTATCCGGATTTAAATTCTTCCAGATTTCGTATAAAGTTTTAAGCCATGGGAATAATTCCATGTTCTGAACTTCGGGTAAGTTTCGACTGAATGTCTGATATAAGTGATGGTGGGTATTGATCAACCCAGGATACATTACCATATGAGACCCATCGATCACATCATCCGCTGTCTGGACATCGGCTCCGATGGATTTGATGATTCCATCTTCGACAAAAACATTCACCTCCTTCAGTACGCGGTTATCATCGTCACAGGTAACCAGATACGTTACATTTTTGATCAGCAGTGTCATAAATAAATACCTCCTACATGACATACTCCCCCAGCCTTCTCAGATGCCGGGGGGGGAATCCCTGCATATGATATAAGTCTGGTATACTGCCTGATCAAGGCTATGTTTTAAACAGCTTATAATATGATATCAAGGTACATTTGTTTGTTACGCGTTTAACTTTAACATGGGAGTCCTGGAAAGACAATGTCAAAAAGCACAAAAAAGTTGATGAAAAAATATGAAAAATACACAAAGGAATAAGGATATGTGAGGGAAATGGAAAGAAAAACACAAAAAAGCTTCGGCTCCACACACCCAGGAACCGAAGCTTTTTTGTCTTATTTATAATATTCCAGTCTTATGATTAAGCCATTGCGTTTACAGCTTTAGAGAGGCGGGAAACCTTTCTGGAAGCGGTATTCTTGTGGTATACACCCTTGGTGCAAGCCTTATTGATCTCGGAAATAGCAGCAACTAAAGCGGTCTGTGCAGCAGCTTTATCAGCAGCGGTCACAGCAGCCTCTACCTTCTTGCAGGCAGTTTTTACTTTAGAACGGATTGCTTTGTTTCTTGCAGCCTTGGTCTCGTTTACTAAGATTCTCTTTTTAGCAGATTTAATGTTAGCCAATCTGGGCACCTCCAATTAAACAAATATGATTTATAGTCTTTGGTTTGCATCAAAGTCTGGACACGGACAGTTCAATGTAAACATACTATTGCATTCTACCTAATCCGGCACAAAATGTCAATACATAAATTGCGTATTTTTGCGAAAAAATAAGGGGAGTGCAGCAGAGAGAAAGCAAAAATACAGGAAACAGAAAATGCCGACAGGAAGGACAGAGAGGCTATGAGAAAGAAAGAGAGCGAATGGAAAAGACAGCTGCCGGGCGGTGCTCCGGATTTTGAAGTCCGTACAGATCTTGCAGTCGAGGAGGGGGAGCGCTTCCCGGGAGATGGCGGGGAGATTTCCGGTGTTTCACTGCGAAAATGGCGGGAAAGCAATTCGGATATCTGTATGACAGAGGTGAAGATCCTGAATGAGCATGGTGCCGGGATTATGGGAAAGCCGGTTGGCACTTATCTGACCCTGGAGGCAGATGCTCTGGCGAAACAGGATGAGAGCTATCATGAAGAGGTCTCCGGGGAGCTGGCAGGCTGTCTGCGTGCGCTTATCCGGCAGCTGACAGGAAAAAAGGAATCAGAATTGAAAATTTTGTCTGTGGGTCTCGGAAACGAGGATGTGACTCCCGATGCGTTAGGACCGAAGGTCCTTAAAAATCTGCAGATGACCCGGCATCTGCAGGGCGAATATGGGGAAGAGTTCTGTAAAGCGCACGGCCTTCCCGTGTTAAGCGGTATCGCTCCCGGAGTCCTGGCCCAGACCGGTATGGAGACAGCAGAGATTTTAAAGGGCGTGATACGAGAGACAAAACCCGATCTTCTGATCGCGGTAGATGCGCTGGCGGCCCGCAGCCTCCGGCGTCTTGGAACAACCATTCAGCTTACCGATACCGGAATCCATCCCGGCTCTGGCGTGGGCAATCACCGGCAGAGCCTGACAAAGGAAAGTCTGGGAGTTCCGGTACTGGCAGTCGGAGTACCGACGGTGGTGAGCGCAGCGGCCATTGTGTACGATACGGTTGATGCCATGACCGGGGCGTTAAAAAAGAACCGGGTGACACGCGGGCTCGGAAGGTATGTGGAAGGACTGAATCCGGAGGAACAGTATCACCTGATCCGGGAGCTTCTGGCACCGAAGTTTGGGAATCTCTATGTTACACCGCCGGACATGGATGAGCGGATCCGGAATCTGAGCTATACCATTTCAGAAGCCATCCATAAAGCTGTATTTTCCGAAAAAAACAGAAAACAGGATAATTGTTAACTAAAACACAAAAATAGTTGACAATCAAACCGGGGATTGCTATACTGGGATCGTTTTTAGCAGGAAATGCACAGGAGTGGAAGGGAGCAGAGAACATGAGGCAGGAACGGCTTATGATACTGGAAAAAGTACTTTCTGAACTGCCGGGGTACCTGGGGTGGATGATCGGATCATGTCGCTTTTCCTTTGGAAAAGAAGCGGGTGGGAACACACCCGGACAGATGCAGCACAGCTGTGACCTTACGGTGCTGCGTTCGGATGCCAGGCTTGCGGAGGTGGAGATCCGAAATCTGACAACAGAGGATCAGCTCCGGGTGATGCTTGTCAATGCAGCATCCGGAACGGAAACAGACCGAGAAACAACAGGAAAGCAGCATCGGGATATCAGGCTGCCATCATCGCAGAAAGAGAGCGAAGCATTTCTTGTGACACGGGAGGCAATTGATACTTATCTGAAGGAATCCCGGGATGGGAATCTCATCCATCGTGGGGAAGCGGCAGTCGTTCCCGGATTTCTTATGGTCAACCGGCTCCTGGAAGGATATGGTGGCTGTGACGCGGCATCCGTCCGTTTTTATCTCCCTCTCCGGTGCGGGGAAAAGGCAAGACTGGTGGAACAGAAAACAGGAGAGCATAGCCGGACTGTAGAGCTATTCACAGACCGGGGACGCATCCTGCAGATGAAGCTGCAGGAGAAGAACGAAGGAGGAACAGAATGATGAATACGGCAACAAGAACAGCAGCAAAGAAAGAAACGATCTGGAGTACATTCGGAATTACAACCATGGCACTGATGACGACCATGCTGATCGTTTCTACCTACATAAAGATCCCGCTCCCATTTTCCTCTGCCAGCATTACGGCGCAGACGCTGGTGGTTAATCTGATCGGTATGCTGTTTGCTCCGCTTCAGATTGTGGCAATTATGGTGAGCTGGCTTCTCTTGAGCGTGATGGGGATCGGTGGTTCTCTTGGAAAGCTTCTTGGACCGGCCGGAGGATATCGCTACGGCAATGCAGTGGCAGCGATCCTGATCGCACTGTTCTGCCGCAAGGTAAAGAATTTAAAGGCCCAGACCGCGTTTCTGATCTTTGTGGGAATTCCGGTCATTTACCTGTTTGGCGCAGTTCAGATGAAGGTTGTGACAAAACAGCCGTGGCCGGCCATCATGGTACAGGCGGTGCTTCCGTTTATTCCGCTGGATGTTGTAAAGTGTTTTGTGGCAGCCGGCCTCGCAAAGATCCTGCGCCGTGTTGTGCCGCAGTTTTAAAGTATGTAAATGGAGAATGGGCATGGAAAAGGTTTGGATCCTTGGAGGAATGCGAAGCTTTATCGGTGTGAAGGACCGGATGTACCGGAATGTACCTGCGGAGGTCCTGGGGGCGGAGGTGCTCAGGGCTGTCATCAGAAAATACCGGCTTGCGGAGCAGGATATTGATTTTATCCTTGGAGGAAACGCGGTGGGCGGGGGTGGAAATATGACCCGCCTTGCGGCCCTGACTGCAGGAATTGACCGGGAGGTTCCGGCTGTGACTCTGGATCTGCAGTGTGGTTCCGCCCTGGAGGCAGTCACACAGGCAGCAGCAAAGATCGAGAGTGGTCTGGCAGAACTGGTGCTTGCCGGCGGACTGGAAAGCTCATCCACCCAGCCACTCCGAATGTGGAATCCGAACCATCCGGATTATGAGAAGGATAAGGTCTGGACGGTCGCACGGTTTGCGCCCGGACAGCATGGAGAGCAGATCATGCTGGAGGGAGCAGAGCGCACTGCGATATCGGAACACGTGACAAAAGAAGAACAGGATTTCTGGGTACTGGAGAGCCACCATCGGGCAGCAAAGGCTGCGCAGGAGGGCCTTTTATCGGACATTCAGGTTTCGGTGGCGGGAAGCTGCAAGGATGAGGGAATCCGTGCTTCCATGAGCCAGAAGCTGATGGACCATCTGCCGTATCTTCTGCCGGGCGGTTGCGCGATCAACGCAGCCAATGCCTGTCTGATGCATGATGGCGCGGCTTTTGTGGCACTCTGTTCGGAGGAGTATGGAAAATGTCATAACCTGATTCCGGCGGCGGTGCTGCGTTTTGGGACCGCTGTGGGCGGCGACCCGCTCATGAGTCCGAAAACAGCAGTTCTGGCAGTGGAAAAGCTGTTGAAAAAGACCGGACTTATTTATGACCAGGTGGATGCTTTTGAGGTGAATGAAGCCTTTGCGGTGATTGATGTACTGTTTGATCGGGCTTTTCCGGGAATGCGGGAACGCTACAACCGGTTTGGAGGCGCGCTGGCCTATGGACATCCTTATGGAGCTTCAGGAGCACTGCTTATCCTGCATCTTTTAAAATCCCTGGAATCCTGCGGAGGGCACTATGGCATCTGTGCTGCAGCGGCAGCCGGAGGCATTGGCAGCGCAATTTTGCTGGAACGCAGATAAAGCCGGCAGACCTGGAAGAAGGAAAAGTAAATGATGAAAAATTATCTGGAAATGGTGCAGTCGGTGGAGCGGGACCGGGAGGCCCTGATTTTTTCTGACCATGTTTATACCTACGGAAATCTTGTGGATCTGGCGTTGGAACAACAAAGGCGGTTCCGCTTGGAGGGAGGGAAACAACAGCTTGCTGTAATCCGGAAAAACTCCATTCTGGAGCAGCTTGTGTCGTTTCTGGCCTGTCAGGGAACCGGGGCAGTGCCGCTTATTGTTCCGGCGGATACCGCAGTGCCGGATGCTTTTTTTGAGGCAGAAATTCCGGACAATGCCTGCATGGCGGTCATGACATCCGGAACAACCGGCAACGGAAAGCTTTTGTTCCGAACATTTGAGAGCTGGTATGGATATTTTGAAACTCAGAACCGGATTTTTGGCATAAGCGGAGAAAGCCGTCTGTTTGCGCAGGGAAGCCTGGCATTTACCGGGAATCTGAACCTGTATCTGGCGCAGCTTTCTGCAAGAGCTGCAGTGATTGCCTGCGATCTGTTTGATCCGAGACTCTGGAAGCATCAGCTGGAAGCATACCGGGCAGATGGAATCTATCTGATCCCGGCAAAGCTTCGTGCGCTAAAGCAGGTGTATGAGCGGGAGCGTGAGCCGGAAAAACAGACAAACCGGCATGTCAGGCTGGTCCTGAGCGGCTCCCAGAGCTTTGGCGGCACAGAGGCGCAGGCAGTTCAGCGTATATTCCCGGAGGCGGATCTGATCCTGTATTACGGTGCAAGCGAACTGAACTATGTAAGCTATGTCCATGGCCGGGATATGGGGGAGGATAAAACCCTGATCGGCAGAAATTTCCCGGGTATAGACATCTGCCTGAAGGATGGCAGGATCCATGTGACAACGCCATACGGAGTGGTGGGGGCTGGCGCGGATACCTTCGTGGGGGACTATGGCCACTGGGATGAAAATGGAAATCTTTATTTTGATGGCCGCAGAGATGATATCTGTAATATTAATGGAAGGAAAGTTTCATCCATCCGGGTGGAAAATGCGCTGTTGGATGTGCCGGAGGTGAAGGAGGCAGCGGTCAAAACAGATTCCCGGGGCGATCATGATATGCTGACGGCCTGGGTGGTCCTGGAGCCGCTGATGATCGGAGCAGGTACAAAAGCAGAGCGGCAGCAGGAGGAACAGGAGATGAAGCGAAGACTGCGTGCGCAGCTGGCCGGACGACTCTCTGCCGGTGAGATCCCGCAGGAAATCAGATTTCTGGAAACGCTTCCGAAGAATGAGAGCGGAAAAGTCCGGAAACGCGATCTGATATAGAAATACAAAAAAATACAGACTATTGGTAACTTGTAATGCCGCGGATTCTATGTTATATTGATATCCGTGGCATTTTGTCAATTTTTAGCGCTTGCTATTAGAAAAGAGAACGTATTTATGTTACAGTATCTGATCGTATGCCCGCTGGTGTTTCTGGCGGGATTTGTTGACTCCATAGCAGGAGGTGGAGGACTGATCTCTCTTCCGGCCTATATCATTGCCGGGGTTCCGGCTCATTTCGCCATTGGAACCAATAAACTATCATCAACTCTCGGAACCAGCATATCAACCTGGCGGTATCTGAAACAGGGATATCTGAAGGGAAAACAGCTGATTCTGCCAGTCGTGTGTGCCTGCTTTACGGCTCTGGCCGGCTCCTATCTTGGCTCCAGCTTTTCCATGATGGTAAGCGATACGGTGCTAAAGCATATGATGATGGTGGTGCTCCCGATCGTGGCATTTTATGTGCTTCGCAATAAGAACATGGGGGCGGAAACGGAGCAGCAGGTGCTGCCGGTCAGGGCTATGCTTTGTATCAGTATGGCGGTAGCCTTTGTGATCGGTATGTATGATGGCTTTTACGGACCTGGAACCGGTACGTTTTATCTTCTCATTCTGACCGGAATTGCGCATTTGAATGTGCATCAGGCATCGGCTATGACAAAGATACTGAATCTGACGTCAAATCTGGTGGCATTGATCAATTTCCTGCTTAACGGAACGGCCTATTACGGCCTTGGAATGGCAGCGGCCGTGTTCTGTATTGCCGGAAATTATATCGGCTCCGGTCTTGTAGTGAGCAACGGACAGAAGATCGTCCGTCCGCTGATTCTGATTGTACTGGTTATTTTGTTTGTCAAAATTGTAACAGGAATCTGACAGGAAAGACATTTATATAAAGAAAAAAGGAGAGTATCTATGAAGTGGACCAAATTTACCTTAAAGACCACGACGGAGGCCGTTGACCTGATCAGCAGCATGCTGGACGAGATCGGCATTGAGGGAATTGAGATCGAGGATAACGTACCACTGTCTGACGCAGACACCAAGGGGATGTTCATTGACATTCTTCCGGAGCTTCCGCCGGATGACGGTACCGCGAAGGTAAGCTTTTATGTGGAAGATTTAAGCAACCTGGAGAATATCATGCATCAGGTCAATGCAGGACTCGATGAGATCGCAGAGTTTGTGAATGTGGGTGAGCGCACCTTAAGCGTATCCGAAACGGAGGACAAGGACTGGATCAATAACTGGAAGCAGTACTTCAAGCCCTTTACCGTTGATGATATCCTGATTAAACCAACCTGGGAAACGATCCCGGAGGAGCATAAGGACAAGCTGCTCATTCAGATCGATCCAGGTACCGCGTTTGGTACCGGCATGCATGAGACTACACAGTTGTGTATCCGTCAGCTTCGTAAGTATGTGAATGCGGATTCTGAAATCATCGACGTGGGAACCGGAAGCGGCATTCTCGGCATCGCAGCTTTAAAGCTGGGCGCAAAGAGCGTGTTTGGTACTGATCTGGACGAGAACGCTATTGTGGCTGTAGGTGAGAATCTGGAATCCAACCATATTCCGGCAGACCGTTTCCATGTGGTCCAGGGTAATATCATTGATGACAAGGCAGTTCAGGACGAGGCCGGATATGAGTGCTATGACATCGCGGTAGCCAATATTCTGGCACCGGTTATCATCATGCTGCAGGGCGAGATCTGCAGACACATCAAGCATGGTGGTATGTTCATCACCTCCGGCATCATAAATACCAAGGAGCAGGATGTCAAAGATGCCATGAACGCCAATCCGGAGCTTGAGATCGTGGAGACCACTTACCAGGGCGACTGGGTATCGATCACCGCCCGCAGAAAATAAGGAGCAGAAGCGTGTATCATTTTTTTGTAACACCGGCGCAGATCGCGGACGGTTATGCCGTGATCACCGGTCAGGACGTGAATCATATCCGCAATGTCCTGCGGATGAAGGCAGGAGAGCAGGTGGGGATCCGTGATGGCATTTCCCGTAGCTACATCTGTGAACTGGAGAACATCGGAGGGGAGGAAATCCGGGCCAGAATCCTGGAGGAGGACACTAACTTAAGTGAGCTTCCTGCAGAGCTGTATCTGTTTCAGGGCCTGCCAAAGAGTGATAAGATGGAGCTTATCATTCAGAAAGCTGTGGAGCTGGGCGTGCATGAGGTTATTCCGATGGCAACCCGCCGGGCCGTGGTAAAGCTAGACCGGAAAAAAGAAGAATCCAAGTTAAAACGCTGGAATACCATTGCGGAGAGTGCGGCCAAGCAGTCCGGCCGTATGATGATCCCCCAGGTTCACAGTGTGCTGACAATGAAGGAAGCGTTTGCCTATGCAAAAGGCTTCGAGGTAAATCTGATCCCGTATGAACTGGCAGAGGGCATGAAAGAGACCAGGGCTATTCTGGAACAGGTTAAGCCCGGTATGCGTGTGGGAATCTTTATCGGGCCGGAAGGCGGATTTGATGTAGAAGAAGTGGAATCAGCTATGGCGGAAGGCATTCATCCCATTACCCTGGGCCGGCGCATCCTGCGGACCGAGACTGCAGGCATGACCATGCTTTCCATCCTGATGTTCCAGCTAGAGCAGTAAATTACGATAGGAGATAGAATGGAAGCATATTTTGATAATTCAGCAACCACAAGAGTTCTGGACAGCGTGAAGGATATTGTGGTAAAAACAATGACAGAGGACTATGGCAATCCGGCTTCCAAGCACCGCAAGGGCATGGAAGCAGAGCAGTATATCCGCGAGGCAAGAAAAATCATCGCGGACAGCATGAAGGTACAGGAAAAGGAAATCCTGTTTACCTCCGGCGGCTCTGAGTCCAACAATATGGCTCTGATCTGTACGGCATGGGCAAATCAGAGAGCCGGTAAGCATATCATCAGCACGGCAATTGAGCATCCGTCTGTATACAATCCGCTGGGAGTGCTGGAAGAGCTTGGCTTTGAAGTGACCATTCTTCCGGTAGACCATGACGGGCACATCAGCCTGAAGGAACTTGAAGAGGCAATCCGTCCGGATACCATTCTGGTTTCTACCATGTATGTAAACAATGAGGTGGGCGCTGTGGAGCCGGTAGAGGAAATCTCCAGGGTCATCAAGGCAAAGAATCCGTCTGCGCTGTACCATGTGGATGCCATTCAGGCATACGGAAAATATGTGATCCGTCCGAAAAAGCAGGGCATTGACCTGCTTTCTGTCAGCAGCCATAAGATTCACGGACCGAAGGGAGTTGGATTTTTATACATCCGGAGTGGCGTGAAGATTAAACCTCTGATCTATGGAGGCGGCCAGCAGGCCGGCATGCGTTCCGGTACCGAGAATGTTCCGGGTGTGGCAGGGTTCGGAGCTGCCGTAAAGGAGATGTACACGGACCATGCGGAAAAGATACAGAAGCTGATCGGGCTGAAGGATTACATGATCGATCGTCTGGGAGAAATCGAAGGAACCGTGATCAACAGCAAAAAGGGAGAGGCAAGTGCACCGCAGATCGTCAGTGTCAGCTTTGAGGGTGTGCGCAGTGAGGTGCTGCTGCACGCACTGGAAGATAAAGGTATTTATGTTTCTTCCGGTTCTGCGTGTTCCTCAAACCATCCGGGCATCAGCGGAACCTTAAAGGGGATCGGTGTGGCCCAGAAGCTTCTGGATTCCACCATTCGCATAAGCTTTAGCATCTTCAACACGAAAGAAGAAGTTGATTACACCATTGATGTATTAAAGGAGCTGGTTCCGGTCCTGCGCCGTTACCAGAGAGGTTAAGAAAGGATAAAAGGGAAAATATGGTATATCAGTCATTTTTGATTAAGTACGCAGAAATCGGTACCAAGGGAAAAAACCGTTACCTTTTTGAGGACGCGCTGATCAAGCAGATCAAGAACGCGCTGAAAAAGGTGGAGGGTTCCTTTATCGCTTCCAAGGAGTCCGGCCGTATTTACGTGCAGGCTCTCAGCGAGTATGATTACGATGAGGTGATCGAGGCTTTGAAGCAGGTTTTCGGCATTGCATGGATCTGTCCGATGCTGCAGCTTGAGGATAAGGATTATGAAAATCTGAAGAAGGTCGTTGTGGATTACATCGACCAGGTTTACCCGGATAAGCACTTCACCTTTAAGGTGGATTCCAGACGCGCGGATAAGAACTATCCGGTCCGCTCCGAACAGATGAACTGTGACTTCGGTGAGGTGATCTTAAACGCCTTCCCGGAGACTTCTGTAGATGTGCATCATCCGGATGTTCTGGTGCATGTGGAGATCCGTAAGGTTGTTAATATTTACTCTCTGATGATCCCGGGCCCGGGCGGTATGCCGGTTGGAACCAACGGAAAGGCAACGCTGCTCTTATCCGGCGGTATCGACAGCCCGGTGGCAGGCTACATGATCGCAAAGCGCGGTGTCAAGATTGATGCAGTTTACTTCCATGCTCCGCCATACACCAGCGACCGCGCAAAGCAGAAGGTTGTGGATCTGGCCAAGCTGGTTGCACGCTATTCCGGCCCGATTCCGCTTCATGTCGTAAACTTTACCGATATCCAGCTCTACATTTACGAGCAGTGTCCGCATGAGGAGCTTACCATCATTATGCGCCGTTACATGATGAAGATTGCGGAGGAAATCGCGAAGAAGAGTGATTCCCTGGCTCTTATCACCGGCGAGAGCATCGGTCAGGTGGCATCTCAGACGGTTCAGTCCCTGGCAGCGACCAACGAGGTCTGCACTATGCCGGTATTCCGTCCTCTGATCGGCTTTGACAAGCAGGAGATCATTGACATTTCCGAGAAGATCGGAACATTTGAGACTTCGATTCAGCCGTTTGAGGACTGCTGCACCATTTTCGTGGCAAAGCATCCGGTAACAAAGCCGAACTTAAATATCATCCACAAATCGGAGACCAAGCTGGAAGAGAAGATCGACGAGATGGTCAGGACAGCATTGGAGACCGAGGAAGTCATCTGGTGCGATTAAGCTTTTGAAATGAAAAAAAGGATACTCCGATTGGAGTATCCTTATTAAAAATCATAGAAACGATTGTTTATTTGATGATGTATGGGGAAAGTGTCTCCAGAATCTCATCGATACCAGCCTCAGCGTGGATGTTTAAGTCGATCGGCTTGGAAAGATCCAGGCTGAAGATACCCATGATGGATTTTGCATCGATGACATATCTGCCGGATACGAGATCAAAGTCAACATCGAATTTGGTTAAGTCGTTTACGAAAGACTTTACTTTATCAATAGAATTTAAAGAAATACGAACTGTTTTCATGTGAGAAACCTCCTTAAATGGTTACCTTTTTAATCTTGGCGTATGGATGAAAAACTCTTTCGCCTTATGATAAATTTTACAAAGATATCGGGGGAAAGTCAATAGGGAGTTTCCATGAAAACAGGTTAAATGTATGTTAGAAATTAAGGAGAAAAAATATGAGAACGGCAGCATTGCATAATCTGGGCTGTAAAGTGAATTCCTACGAAACGGAAGCCATGCAGCAGCTTCTGGAAGAGGCCGGATATGAGATCGTGTCCTTCCACGAAAAAGCCGATGTTTATATTATCAATACCTGCTCAGTGACCAATATCGCGGACCGTAAGTCCAGACAGATGCTGCATCGGGCAAAAAAACAGAATCCGGAGGCGGTCGTAGTTGCTGCCGGCTGTTATGTCCAGTCTGCAGCAGAGGAGCTGAAAGCGGATCTGGCGGTAGATGTCATCATCGGAAACAACAAAAAGCAGGATCTGGTTCCGATCCTGGAAGAGTATTTTAAAGACCGTACGGACAGCAGCCATGTGATCGAGATCAATGAGACTCATGAGTACGAGCGCCTTTCCATTCATAAAATAGCCGATCATACACGCGCATTCTTAAAGGTTCAGGATGGATGCAACCAGTTCTGCAGCTACTGCATCATCCCCTATACCCGCGGACGTGTCCGCAGCCGCAGACCGGAGGAGGTTGTGGCAGAGGTGCGGGAACTTGCGGCAGCAGGCTATCAAGAGGTTGTCCTGACAGGGATTCACTTAAGCTCCTACGGTGTGGATTTTAAGGAAGAAGAGAATGAGAACCTGTTAAGCCTGATCCGGCAGGTACATGAGGTGGAGGGGATCCGCCGCATCCGCCTGGGATCCCTGGAGCCGCGCATCATTACCGATGATTTCGCAAAGGCGCTGGCTTCCATGCCGAAGTTCTGCCCGCATTTTCATCTGTCCTTACAGAGTGGCTGTGATGAAACCTTAAAGCGGATGAACCGCCATTACACTACGGAGGAATATGCAGCAGGCTGCGATATCCTGCGCAGATATTTTGACAATCCGGCAATCACCACGGACGTGATCGTGGGCTTTCCGGGTGAGACTGAGGAAGAGTTTGAAGCGACAAAGGCATTTTTAGAGCGGATCGGCTTCTACGAGATGCACATCTTCAAGTACTCCAGACGCGCCGGAACACGTGCGGACCGCATGCCGGAGCAGGTGCCGGAGCAGATAAAAAATGTTCGCAGTGAGGCACTGCTATTGCTGGAAAAACAGATGTCAAAGGCCTACCGCGAGAGCTTCCTAGGCAAGAAAAAAACGGTGCTTCTGGAAGAAAAAACCGAGATCGGAGGCCGTGCGTACATGATCGGCCATACCATGGAATATGTAAAAGCTGTGGTCCCATATGCGGATGATCTGAAAAATAAAATGACCGAAGGTGTCCTGAAAGAGGCATTAAATGATGAAGTCCTCTTACTTGACGAATCCTGGAAAGTAGTATAGAATATAAAAGAATAGTTAAAGGACGTGAAGAACATGGGCGAAATTCATAACACACAGTTTTTTAAAGCAGTACAGGAGAACAAAATGGATGTCAGCCAGGTTTTGGAACAGGTGTATGTGGCGCTGACGGAGAAAGGTTATAATCCGGTAAACCAGATCGTAGGATATATTATGTCCGGAGACCCGACCTATATTACCAGCCATAAGGGCGCCAGAAGCCTGATCATGAAGGTAGAACGTGATGAAATTCTGGAAGAACTGATGTCTGTTTACATTGACGCAAGGTTAAAGTAACAAGCCTGTGCAGATATAACGAAAGATGCCTGCCAGCCATATCCGTCCGGAGAGGCTGGCAGTTTTGTGTTACCATGTATCAAAGCAAAGGAAATATTTTATGAGAATTTTAGGACTGGACTATGGCTCCAAAACAGTAGGGGTAGCAGTCTGCGATCCGCTGGGCATGACCGCCCAGGGGGTGGAGACCATTACCCGGAAAGAGGAGAATAAACTGCGCAAGACTCTTGCCCGGATCGAGGCTCTGGTGGAAGAATACCAGGTTGAAACCATCGTTTTGGGATATCCTAAAAATATGGATGATTCTATTGGGGAACGTGCACAGAAAACGGAAGAATTTCGCGATATGCTGGTACGCAGGACCGGTCTGCCGGTCGTTCTGTGGGACGAGCGCCTGACAACTATTGAAGCAAATGAGATTCTGATAGAAAGCGGAGTACGCAGAGAAGACCGGAAAAAGGTGATCGACAAGATCGCGGCAACCCTGATCCTGCAGTCTTATCTGGGCTCCCTGAAGTAAATGGACAGGAGAGAGACCGTGATGGAAGAGAAAATTACCCTGCAGACTGATACCGGGGAAGCTGTGGATTTTTATGTCCTGGAGGAAACCCGTATCAATGGCATGAATTATCTTCTGGTAACTGATTCAGAAGAAGAGGAAGACGGTGAATGTTATATTTTAAAAGATGTGTCCAAAGCAGAGGACAGTGAAGCCGTATATGAATTCGTCGAGAACGATGACGAGATGGATTATCTTTTTAAGATTTTTACCGAACTGATGGAAGATATGGAAGTAGAGCTTCAGAAGTAAGCTTTAATGGACAATAAATTTGGAGGAAAATATTGAGCATGGAGAATCAGAACAATCAGAACGATAAGCCGGCTGACGGATATGTGCAGGCACCTCAGCAGGAGGCAAAATCCGTGCTGGCTGAACTGGCAGAGTTTGTTTCCAGAAAAAAAGTGGCAGAGCAGAATGTGGCTGCTCCGGCTGTGGAAGCAAAGCAGGATGCGCAGCAGAATGCGGAAAAAGAACGGAATACAGCAGGTACCGGAAACGAAGCGGGCGGCGCTCCGGTAAATGACGGAGCAAAAGAAGAAAAGAGTGAACGCCCGGCACGAAATAACCGCAGCAGAGGACCGAGAAGACCGAGAACTGCAGCACCGAAGCGGGCGGAGGGCGCGGAGTCCTCTGAGAATGAGAAAACGCAGGAAGAAAGAAAACCGAAAACTCCGAGAGGTACCCGCAGCACAGCAGCCAGAGCGGAAAAAACAGAGAAACCGGCTCGGACAGAGCGTGCAGTCCGCGGCGAGAAGGCAGAAAAACCGGCAAATGCAGAGCGTGCAGACAGAGCAGAGAAACCGGTCAGAGCGGAGCGTCCGGCCAAAACTGAGAAACCGGCAAGAACTCCCAAGGCAAAGAATGTGCTGGCAGATACCAGCTCCAAGCCGAAGGTACGCATTATCCCGTTAGGCGGTCTGGAGCAGATCGGTATGAATATCACCGCCTTTGAATATGAAGATACCATTGTAGTTGTGGACTGCGGTCTTGCATTCCCAACGGATGACATGCTCGGAATCGATCTGGTTATCCCGGATGTCACCTATCTGGAGCGCAATATCGACAAGGTCAAGGGCTTCGTGATCACCCACGGACATGAGGATCACATCGGCGCCCTGCCTTACATTTTACAGAAGATCAATGTTCCGGTATACGGAACCAAGCTGACTATTGCCCTGATCGAGAATAAGTTAAAAGAGCATAACCTGATGAAGAGCACTAAGCGCAAGGTGGTAAAGCACGGCCAGTCTGTGAACCTTGGCTGCTTCCGCGTGGAGTTCATCAAGACCAACCACAGCATCGCGGATTCCGCGGCACTGGCATTGTTCACTCCGGCCGGCATCATCGTGCATACCGGAGACTTCAAGGTTGATTACACTCCGGTATTCGGCGATGCCTTTGATCTGGCACGTTTTGCCGAACTGGGAAGAAAGGGCGTTCTGGCACTTTTAAGCGACAGCACCAACGCCATCCGCAAGGGCTTTACTGCTTCTGAGCGTACGGTAGGAAAGACCTTCGATGCCATCTTTGCGGAGCATAAGAACAACCGTATCATTGTTGCAACCTTTGCTTCCAATGTAGACCGTGTGCAGCAGATCATCTTTACTGCTGAGAAGTACGGACGTAAGGTTGTGGTAGAAGGACGAAGCATGGTCAATGTTATCGGAACTGCCAATGAACTGGGCTATATCAACATTTCCGATGGCACTCTGATCGAAATTGACCAGTTAAAGAATTATCCGGATGAGCAGACAGTCCTGATCACCACCGGAAGCCAGGGTGAGTCCATGGCGGCGCTGTCTCGTATGGCATCCGGCATGCACCGCAAGGTATCCATCAAACCGAACGATGTTGTCATTATGAGCTCCACCCCGATCCCGGGCAATGAGAAGCAGGTAGCCAAGGTCATCAATGAACTGGCTATGCGCGGTGTTGAGGTGATCACCGAAGATACCCATGTATCCGGCCATGCCTGCCAGGAGGAGATCAAGCTGATCTACTCCCTGCTGCATCCGAAGTTTGCGCTTCCGGTACACGGTGAGTACCGCCATCTTGTAGCGAACCGCTCCATCGCAACGGCGATCGGCGTTCCGAAGGAGAATGTACTCATTATGTCCTCCGGTGATGTTGTGGAAATCTGCGAGGATTCCTGCAAGGTTGTGGATCATGTACAGCACGGCGGCATCCTGGTAGACGGTCTTGGTGTGGGCGATGTCGGAAACATCGTGCTGCGTGACCGCCAGAATCTGGCCCAGAACGGTATCATCATCGTCGTTCTGACCCTGGAGCGTTACAGCAACCAGCTGCTGGCCGGACCGGATATCGTATCCCGCGGTTTTGTATATGTGAGAGAATCTGAGGACCTTATGGATGAGGCAAAGCGTGTGGTAGATGACGCTGTTGCAGACTGCCTGAGCCGCCATGTGACCGACTGGGGCAAGTTAAAGAATATGATCCGCGACAGCTTAAGCGACTTTATGTGGAAGCGTATGAAGCGGAATCCGATGATTCTGCCGATCATTATGGAGGTTGAGTAGGCCAAAGATGAGCCATATCACCAGAGATATCAATAAGGTGACCGGAACGGTCATCGGAATTTCGGGAAAGCTGATCCTTTATGCCCTTGTGATCCTTCTGCTTGCGGAGGGCATCACAAGAGGCTATGCCTTTGGCCATTCCCTGTTTTATGAAAGTTCGGTGGAGCAGGCGCCGGGCCGCGACATTACAGTCACGATACCGGACGGGCAGAAGGATTCTGACACGATCCACAAACTGAAAAAAGACGGACTGATCGACAACGAGCTTGCCATGCGGGTCCAGATGAAGTTTTATGATTATGAAATCCAGCCGGGAACCTATACGTTGAACACCTCCATGTCATCAAAAAAGATGCTTCAGATCCTGAATGAGAAAACAGAAGAAGAGGGGGACAGGACGTCATGATGGACCAGGACCGGATCACCCAGTATATCCATTCCCTGGATCAGGGGCATGGCGCGTTCTGTGACCGGATCGCGAAAGACGCACGGGCGGGCCGTGTACCCATTATCCGGAAGGAAACGGCAAGTTTTCTGCAGGCCATGGTGGCGGCAAAACAGCCGGAGCACATTCTGGAGGTAGGAACAGCCGTGGGCTATTCTGCCCTTCTGATGGCGCAGGTCATGCCGGAGGGAACAGATATCCTAACCATTGAAAAATATGAGCCGCGCATTCCGGTGGCACGCCGTCACTTTGAGGAGGCGGGACTTTCTGACCGCATTACCCTGCTTGAGGGTGATGCAGGGGAAATCTTAAAGAAGCTTGAAGGTCCGTTTGATTTTATCTTCATGGATGCGGCGAAGGGGCAGTATATCCACTGGCTGCCGGATATTCTCCGGCTGTTGTCTGCAAACGGTGTGCTGTTTTCCGATAATGTGCTGCAGGACGGAGATATCATTGAGTCCCGGTTTGCGGTGGAGCGCCGGAACCGTACGATCCACGCGCGCATGCGGGAGTATCTGTACACCCTGACCCATATGCCGGAGCTTCAGACCAGCGTGGTGCCGATCGGAGATGGTGTGGCACTGAGTGTGAAGCGATAAAAAACTGAAATAGGAAAAATAGTATGAGAGACACAGAATTATTAATTCCGGCAGGCAGCCTGGATGTGTTGAAAACAGCAGTCATCTATGGTGCCGATGCCGTATATCTGGGCGGTGAGGCCTTCGGTCTCAGAGCCAAGGCAAAGAATTTTACTAACGAAGAGATCAAGGAAGGCATTGTCTTTGCCCATGAGAGGGGCGTTAAGGTTTATATCACTGCCAATATCCTGGCGCACAATGATGACCTGGCCGGTGTGGAGCAGTATTTTGAGGAGTTAAAGGATATCCGTCCGGATGCCCTCATCATTTCTGATCCGGGTGTGTTCGCCATTGCAAAGCGCGTGCTTCCGGATATGGAACTGCATGTCAGCACCCAGGCAAACAATACCAACTACGGAACCTATTTGTTCTGGCACCAGCTTGGCGCAAAGCGTGTGGTATCCGCGCGAGAGCTTTCCTTACAGGAAATCCGGGAGATCCGTGCCCATATTCCGGAGGATATGCAGATTGAGAGCTTTATCCACGGAGCAATGTGTATTTCTTATTCCGGCCGCTGCCTGCTGAGCAACTTCCTGGTAGGAAGAGACGCTAATCAGGGAGCCTGTACGCATCCGTGCCGTTGGAAGTACTCTGTTGTGGAGGAGACCAGACCGGGCGAGTATATGCCGGTTTATGAGAATGAGCGCGGAACCTATATCTTCAACTCCAAGGACCTGTGCATGATCGAGCATATCCCGGAGCTTGTAGATGCCGGCATCGACAGCTTCAAGATCGAGGGCCGCATGAAGACCGCTCTCTATGTGGCTACCGTAGCCCGCACCTACCGCAAGGCAATCGACGATTACAAGAAGGATCCGGCTCTGTACCGGAAAAATATGGAGTGGTACAAGGAAGAAATCGGCAAATGCACGTATCGTGAATTTACCACCGGTTTTTACTTCGGAAAGCCGACGACCGACAGCCAGATTTATGACAGCAATACCTACGTCAAGAACTATACCTATCTTGGCACGGTAGAGGAAGTCCGGGAGGACGGCTGCTGCCGCATTGAGCAGAAGAACAAGTTCTCTGTGGGCGAGCAGATCGAGATCATGAAGCCGGATGGCCGTAATGTACTGGTCACCGTAAAAGGCATCACCGATGAGGACGGAAACGCCATGGAGAGCGCACCGCATCCGAAGCAGGTCTTATGGGTAGATCTTGGAAGCGAGGTCAGCCCGTATGATATTTTGCGGAGAAGTGAAATGGAATAAATCTAGAAGAAGCCCTGGCGAAAGCCGGGGCTTTTGCGAATAATTTTTGATACATGTCGACTTTAACACGTTGACGTGTTATACTGGAACACAACTGATGAAACTATTTTGCAATATCAGATATCATCGGAACTGGCATGACCAGATAAGGCAGAAATAAACGTTAAGACAGGAAGGACTGTGTAGCATGAAGATTATTGTATGTATGAAACAGGTTCCGGCAAGCTCCAGGGTTGACATCGATCCGGAGACCGGCAACCTTAAGAGGGGAAGCGCGGGACAGCGTACCAATCCGTATGATCTCTACGCACTGGAGTGCGCGCTGCAGATCCGTGAAAAAACCGGAGGTACCGTTACGGTGCTGACTATGGGACCTGGACAGGCAGAGAGCATGATCCGTGACGCCTACAGTATGGGAGCTGATGAAGGTGTTATTTTAAGTGACCGCAAGTTTGCCGGTTCGGATGTGCTGGCAACTTCGTATACATTATCTCAGGGCATTGAGCTGTTGGGAGGCGCAGATCTGATCCTTTGCGGACGTCAGACCACAGATGGTGATACTGCCCAGATCGGTCCGGCCATCGCTGAACATTTGCATATCCCGCACTGCGCGTGGGTATCTGCCATTGAGGAAGCAGATGCGGAGCAGATTACGTTAAAACAGGATTTTGGAAGCGTGACCCAGATTTCCCGGATGCATTATCCATGCCTGGTTACTGTGGACAAGGATATTTGCGTTCCGAGACTTCCATCCTGGCGTCTGACCAAAGAGACGAAGGACCGACCGGTGCGTGTGGTAACCTTTGATGATCTTCCAAGACCGGATCTGACCCGTTTTGGCGCAGTCGGCTCTCCGACCCGGGTTGAGCGCATCTTTGCGCCGGAGGCAGGGGCAGCCAGTGTGGTACTGGAAGGAACCGCAGCGAAAAAGGCAGAGCAGCTGACAAAGCTGCTTGCAGAGCGAAAATACATCTGAGCCTGACAGGCCGGAATAGAAAAATCGGAGGAAAAACATATGAAGTTATTACGGTTTGATCCGCAGCTCTGCACCCTTTGCGGAGCCTGCATCGATAAATGTCCGTTTGGCGCCATCACCATGGAAAAAACAGGAATTACCTTAAATGAAAACTGCCGCATGTGCGGCGTCTGCGTGAGACAGTGCCAGAGCAAGGCACTCTATTTTGAACAGAAAGCCGGCGGTGAGGATAAGAGCACCTGGAATGGCATCCTGGTATACGCAGAGCAGGAGCGCGGCAAGATGCATCCGGTGGTCTTCGAGCTGATCGGAGAAGCCAGAAAGCTGGCAAAGAAGGTTGGCTATAAGGTTTATACGGTTATGGTGGGAACTGCCAGAACTGCGGAGAACGCGAAGGAGCTTCTGCCCTACGGCGTAGATGAAGTGTTCGTCTATGAGCATGAGGGCTTCGCCGGATTTAAGGCAGACTGTTACGCAGATGCTGTGGCTGACTGCATCTCCAAGCTGCGCCCGTCGGTCGTGTTAGTTGGCGGAACTTCCCTGGGGCGCTCCCTGGCACCGCGCCTTTCCACCCGCTTCCACACCGGCCTGACTGCTGACTGCACGAAGCTGGAGATGAAATCCAATACAGATCTGGTACAGATCCGCCCGGCATTTGGCGGAAATATCATGGCCCAGATCGTCATCAGTGAGTCTCGTCCGCAGTTTGCCACAGTCCGCTATAAAGTGATGGACCGCGCGGAAAAGGTAGAAAAACCATCCGGTAAGATAACCGTCTGTCCTGTGTCAGAGGACATGGTCCGCTCCCGCATTGAGGTACTCTCTGCAAAGGTACTGGAGCATGTGCGCTCCATTGAGGAGGAAGATGTGCTGGTGGTTGCGGGACGCGGCGCAGGCAAAGCACTGGATCAGTTAAAAGAGCTGGCAGAGCTTCTGGGGGGCCAGCTGTGCTTTACCCGCCCGATGATCGAGGACGGATATGGAGACACCGCGCACCAGATCGGTCTGTCTGGACGAACGGTAAAACCGAAGCTGATCCTGACTTTTGGCGTATCCGGTGCGATCCAGTTTACCGCCTGCATGAACAGTGCCGAGTGCATTGTGGCGGTCAACAATGACCCGGAGGCGCCGATCTTTAACATCGCGGATATTGCCATCAGGGACGATCTGTACGCGGTGCTGCCGGAGATTTTGAACGATGTAAAAAACAGAAAGGATGGTGAGTGATATGCCGTTTCCATACAAAAAAATGACTGAAGAGGATTTCGCTTACCTTCGCAGTGTGACTGCGCCGGAGCGTGTCTGGGTCGGCGATGAGATCGCGAGAGAATATTACCACGATGAGATGCCGGAGTATGGCGTATTTCCTCCGGAACTTTATGTGGAAGTGCTGGATAAGCAGGAAGTCAGCAAGATCATGAAATACGCCTGGGAGCAGAATATCCCGGTGGTGGTCCGCGGAGCCGGTACCGGTCTTGCGGGCGGCGCAAACTGTAAGTACGGCGGCATTCTGCTGTCTGTTATGAAAATGAACAGGATGATCTGTCTGGACAAGGCCAACATGACCATGACTGTTCAGCCTGGCATGCTTTTAACCGAAGTGGCCGCAGCCGCAGCGGCAGAAGGCTTGTTCTATCCGCCGGATCCGGGTGAAAAAACAGCGTCCATCGGAGGAAATGTTATTACGAATGCAGGTGGAATGCGGGCTGTCCGCTATGGCCTGACCCGCGATTTTGTACGCTGTATCGAGGCCGTGCTGCCGGATGGCGAGATTGTCCAGTTTTCCTCCAATGTCGTGAAGAACACCACCGGTTACGATGTCAAAGACCTGGTGATCGGTTCCGAGGGAACTCTGTGCATTCTCACGGAAGTGACCTTAAAGCTGATGCCTGCACCGAAATTTACCCGTACCCTGGTGATGCCGTTTGAAAGTCTGGAAAGCTGCATCGACATGGTGCCGTGCCTTCTACAGATGGCAGCTGTGCCGACCGCTATTGAGTTTCTGGAGCGGGAGCTGATTGACATTGTGGAGCGCAATCTTCATAAGTTGCTGCCGGTGAAAGAAGGTGACGCGGTGCTGATCGTCATGTATGACGCGGGAAGCGAGCAGGAGCTTTTATCTGCCTGCACCGAAGCGTCGGATGCGGCACTGGAGGCCGGAGCCATCGACGTTTACATTGCCGACACGCCGGAGCGTATTGCGTCTGTGTGGTCTGTGCGCGGCGCAATCCTTGAGGGCATGAAGGCCGAGAGTGTGGCGCAGGAGGAGTGCGATGTGGTCGTACCGCGGGCAAAGATCGCGGAATATGTACGCCTTGCAAAAAGCATCGGTGCCAAGTACGGTATCCGCGTAGAGCCGTGCGGCCATGCCGGTGACGGAAACATTCATACCGAGATGCTGCGCGACGCCTCAATGAGCGACGAAGACTGGATCAGAGGAACCAGAGCCTGCCTCACCGAACTTTACGGTGTCTCCAAACAGTTTGGCGGTCAGTTGTCCGGCGAACACGGAATCGGAAACGGACGTCTTGAATACTTAAAGCCGTTCGTGGGAGACCGGATGTATAAGCTGTATCAGTCCATCAAGCTGGCGTTTGATGAGAAGCTGATCCTGAATCCGGGAAAGATCATTACCTTTGATGAATAAATCCATGAAAACAGCAGGAAGGATGAGGAGCAATCAGGTGAGGAAGCTTGTGTATGTGATCGGCATGGGGCCGGGGAATTTTGAGCAGATGACGTTTGAGGCGCGCAGGGCGCTGGAGCAGAGTGATGTGATCGTTGGCTATACCGTGTATGTGGATCTTTTGCGGGAACATTTCCCGGAGAAGCAGTTTCTGACCACGCCCATGCGCCAGGAGGTGGAACGCTGCCGCATGGCGTTTGAAGAGGCGAAGAAGGGTCAGACCGTGGCCATGGTCTGTAGCGGCGATGCCGGCGTGTATGGCATGTCCGGGCTGATCCTGGAATTACAGCAGGAGTATCCGGAGTGTGAGGTGGAAGTGGTCAGCGGCGTGACGGCAGCCCTGGCCGGCGGCGCAGTGCTTGGTGCTCCGCTGATGCATGATTTTGCAGTCATCAGTTTAAGTGATCTCTTAACGCCCTGGGAGAAGATTGAGACAAGACTTCGCTGTGCGGCGGAGGCGGATTTTTCCATCTGTATCTACAATCCGTCCAGTAAAAAACGGGCAGATTATTTAAAACGGGCCTGCGATATCATTCTGGGACAGACAAAGGAAGACCGGGTCTGCGGCATTGTGAGCAACATCGGCAGGGAAGGGCAGAACGCCCGGGTTCTGATGCTCAGTGAGCTTCGCGATACCCGGGTGGATATGTTTACCACGGTGTTTATCGGAAATTCCCAGACAAAAAGGATCGGAGAGCGGATGGTGACACCGCGGGGCTACCGGATCTGAAAAACGTAGAAAGTGAGACATAACATGGAACAATATCTGGAGAAGCAGCTTCACTGTCTCTGCCGCAGCGTGCGTGCCGCGGATGAGCGGGCAGTGGACGCGGCAAAGCGCCACTGGAACGGAATTGCCAAACCATTGTACGGGCTTGGCCGGTTTGAAGATCTTTTAACCAAAGTGGCAGGCATTCAGAATACGGAAGATATCAAAATAGACCGGAAAGCGGTTGTGGTATTCTGCGCGGACAACGGTGTGGTGGCTGAGGGTGTGACCCAGACGGATAGCAGCGTGACAGCGGTGGTTACAGAAAATTTTGCCCGGGGCATTGCCAGCGTAAACCGTATGGCATCGGTGGCCGGGGCAGATGTGATACCGGTGGATATTGGAGTTATGGGAGAGATTAAAGAGCCTGGGGTCCGCAACTGCCGCATTGCAAATGGGACTAGCAATCTGCGCCGGGAACCGGCCATGAGCCGGGAGCAGGCGCTGGAGGCACTTCATACCGGAATCCGTCTTGCGTCGGAGCTCAAAGATACCGGATATGATCTTCTGGCGGTGGGGGAGATGGGAATTGGCAATACCACCACCAGCAGCGCGGTGGCCAGCGTACTTTTGCAGGCACCGGTGGAAATTGTGACCGGGCGTGGAGCCGGGCTCTCCAACGCAGGACTGGAAAAGAAAATAGAGGTGATCAAAGAGGCTATTGCGCTGCACCATCCGGATCCGGAGGACCCGCTGGCGGTCCTGGAAGCTGTGGGCGGCTTTGATATTGCAGGTATGTGCGGTCTGATGCTGGGCGGGGCTATTTACCGGATCCCGGTGGTACTGGATGGCCTGATCTCGTTGATGGCAGCGCTTCTGGCCCGGAAATTCTGTCCGCTGGTTACGGACTTTCTGCTTCCGTCCCATATGGGAAAGGAACCGGCCTGCGGCATGGCAATGGAAACGCTTGGGCTGGAGGCAAGTATTTATGGAAACCTGGCACTGGGCGAGGGAACCGGAGCCGTGATGCTGTTTCCGCTGCTTGATATGGCGGAGGCTGTGTACCGGGAGAATAGTACCTTTGAAAACATTCACGTTGACGCATATCAGAATTTTGAGGAGGAACAGGTATGATTTATTTTATCGGAGCCGGACCGGGAGATCCGGAATTGATCACCGTGAAGGGAAAACGTCTGATCGATGAGGCAGACATTATCATTTATGCCGGTTCCCTGGTGAACCCTCAGGTGCTTTCCGGGGCAAGGCCGGAAGCGGAGATTTACAACAGCGCCACCATGAACCTGGAAGAGGTACTGGATGTGATGAAGCGCGGCGTGGCGGCAGGAAAAAAAGTTGTCCGCGTCCATACCGGAGATCCGTCTATTTACGGCGCCCACCGGGAACAGATGGTGGAACTGGAAAAAATGGGAATTCCTTATGAGATCGTGCCGGGAGTCAGTTCCTTCCTGGCGGCTGCAGCCAGCTTAAAGCGGGAGTACACGCTGCCGGGAGTCAGCCAGACCGTGATCTTAACCCGCATGGAAGGACGCACTGCAGTGCCGGAGCGGGAACAGATTGAAGCGCTGGCAGTGCATCAGGCTACCATGGTGATTTTCTTAAGTGTAGGTGAGATTGAGACATTAAGCACACGGCTGCAGGCCGGTGGTTATCCGGAAGATACTCCGGCCGCTGTGGTCTATAAGGCATCCTGGGAGGATCAGAAGATCGTCAAGGGAACGCTGACGGATATTGCGCAGAAGGTAAAGGAAGCAGGCATCCGTAAGACAGCACTGGTAACCGTAGGCAGGTTCCTTGGTGATACCTTTGAACTTTCCAGACTGTACGATGCGCATTTTACAACGGAATTCCGCAAGGGGGTTTAGAAATGGCAAAGAAGATCATGATCCAGGGCACCATGTCCAATTCCGGAAAGAGCTTCGTGGCGGCGGCCCTGTGCCGGATCTTAAGGCAGGATGGTTACTCCGTAGCACCGTTTAAATCCCAGAATATGGCCCTGAACTCTTACATTACCAAAGATGGACTGGAAATCGGGCGGGCCCAGGCCATGCAGGCGGAGGCGGCTGGAATCGCGCCTACCGTGGACATGAACCCGATCCTGCTAAAGCCGACCAGCCAGATGGGAAGCCAGGTGATCGTAAACGGCGAGGTGTTCGGAAATTTAAGAGCCATGGATTATTACCGCCGCAAAACGGAATTTATTCCGGCAGTCCGGGAGGCGTTCGAGAGGCTGGAAAGCCAGTTTGATGCCATTGTCCTGGAGGGTGCCGGAAGTCCGGCAGAGATTAATCTGCGGGACAATGATATCGTGAATATGGGGATGGCAAAGATTGCGAATGCGCCGGTGCTTCTGGTGGGAGATATTGACCGGGGCGGCGTGTTTGCATCATTATATGGAACCGTCAGTCTGCTGGAGCCGGAGGAGCGGGCCCGCATCAAGGGTCTCGTCATCAATAAATTCCGTGGTGATGTTAAGATTCTGGAGCCGGGACTCCGCATGATCGAGGAGCGGCTTCACATTCCGGTGGTGGGCGTGATCCCCATGGAGCAGATCGATCTGGATGATGAGGACAGCCTGTCCGACCGTCTGGTGCGGACTAAGGCGCAGGACGGCCTGGATGTGGCGGTGATCCATCTGCCGCATATCTCCAATTTTACGGACTTCAATGCGCTGGAACATTATGATGGCGTTTCTCTGCGCTATGTGGACCGGCCGGCACATCTGGGACAGCCGGATCTGATCCTTCTGCCGGGAACGAAAAATACCATGGCTGACTTAAAATGGCTGCGGGAGAGCGGACTGGAGGCCATGATCTGGCGGCTGGTGGAGGAACAGAAAGTTCCGGTGATCGGAATCTGCGGCGGTTATCAGATGCTTGGTGAACAGCTTTCTGATCCGCATGGTGTGGAAGGGGAACCGGGCAGTACCATGCGGGGCATGGGACTTCTGGCGGCAGAGACCATCTTTGCGGCAGAGAAAACCAGAACCCGGACAGAAGGAATGGTGATGGCAGCAGCTGGAGTTTATGGCCAGGTGACCGGGCAGAGCGTGAAGGGGTATGAGATCCATATGGGAGAGACGTTTCCGGCTGAGGCAGGGTCGGGCTTGAATGGCTCGCAGCAGGCGGGTGCAGGACAGCAGCCAGGAAATGCCTCCCGGGCAGATCACAGTGTTACCCCGGCAATCTGCCTTGCAGACGGCCGCATGGACGGTTTTGTCCGGGCCGATGGCCTGGTGTTCGGAAGCTATCTCCACGGCCTGTTTGATAATCTGGAGTTTACCGGAGCGATTCTGACCAGGCTGGCAGAAAAGAAAGGCATCAGCCTGACTGCAAAGGCACAAAGTATGGAAGAATATAAGGAAAGCCAGTATGATAAGCTGGCAGACCTGGTGCGCCAGTCTCTGGATATGGAGGCGGTCTATAAGATTATGGAAGAGTACGAGTCCTAAAGACAGACAGGAACCTGGTATGAAGCCGGGAATGCATGTGGACAATCTGCATGTTGAAAGAACATCCAGGTTTGAACAGGAAAAAAATGGAAAGGATAACATTATGATAGAAACAATGCAGTGGGTTCGGCCGGAGGAGATCGAGGCCCGCAGTATGGCCATCATCGAAGCTGAGATGCCGGAAGGAAACTGGACACCGGGTGAGCTGGCCGTGGTGAAGCGTTGTATCCATACCGCGGCGGATTTTGATTATGCCAGCAATCTCTATTTTTCTGATGGAGCGGTGGAGCTGGCAGTAAATCTGATGAAGAGCGGCAGGGGCTTTACCATCGTGACGGATACCAACATGGCGCTGGCCGGTGTAAACAAGGCGGCACTCAAACAGCTAAACGGAACGGTCCGCTGCTTTATGGCAGATCCGGATGTGGCGGCTGAGGCGAAGGAGCGGGGCGTGACAAGGGCTATCGTCAGTATGGAACGCGCGGCAACGCTTGCCGGACCGGTCATCTTTGCCATCGGCAACGCGCCGACGGCCCTTATTCGATTGTATGAGATGATGCAGAAGGGTGAGATCCATTCGGATTTTATCATCGGAACCCCGGTGGGCTTTGTAAATGTAGTAGAGTCGAAGGAGCTCATCTGTCAGTCGAGTGTGCCATGCATCGTGGCGCGCGGAAGAAAAGGCGGAAGTAATATTGCGGCAGCTGTGTGCAATGCGCTGATGTATCAGGTCACCAGGACGCAGAAATCGGGCAAATAGCTTAAAACTAAGCCTTCGGGACGTAATGCTTGCATTTTCCGACAAAAAATTTTATAATGTGTTAATATATTATCTTCAAAAAGGTGGCTTTTTCTATGGCGAATGAACAGACGGAGAAGAAAATGGACATTGAGCTGGAGAATCCCGCAGATTTTACCAGCCCGGAAGAATTGTATAAGGACCTGATCCGCAGTATCCGGAAGTATCATCCTTCAGATGATATCTCTCTGATCGAGAAAGCGTACAAGGTTGCCCATGAGGCACACAAGGATCAGAAACGAAAATCGGGTGAACCCTATATCATTCACCCTCTTTGTGTTGCCATCATTCTGGCAGACCTTGAGATGGATAAGGAGACCATTGCGGCAGGCATTCTTCATGATGTCGTGGAAGACACCGTCATGACGCTGGATGAGCTTTCTAAGGAGTTTGGTCCGGAGGTAGCGCTCCTGGTAGACGGCGTCACGAAGCTGACCCAGCTGTCCTGGTCCAAGGACAAGGTGGAGATGCAGGCAGAGAACCTGCGCAAGATGTTCCTCGCCATGGCAAAAGATATCCGTGTCATCCTGATCAAGCTGGCCGACCGTCTGCACAATATGCGTACGCTGCAGTACATGAAGCCGGAGAAGCAGAAGGAAAAAGCCCGTGAGACCATGGAAATCTACGCGCCCATCGCCCATCGTCTCGGTATTTCCAAGATCAAGGTGGAACTGGATGATCTCTCATTAAAATATCTGCAGCCAGATGTCTACTATGACCTGGCGGAAAAGATTTCCCTTGGTAAGGATGCCAGGGAGGAGTTTGTCAAGAGCATTGTTGATGAGGTTTCCACCCACATGAAGGAGGCCGGCATTGAGGCCAAGGTTGACGGACGCGTGAAGCATTTCTTCAGCATCTACCGAAAGATGGTCAACCAGCACAAGACGCTGGATCAGATTTATGATCTGTTTGCAGTGCGCATCATTGTAGATACGGTAAAGGACTGTTACGCTGCCCTGGGTGTTATCCATGAGCTGTACAAGCCGATCCCGGGCCGGTTCAAGGACTATATTGCCATGCCGAAGCCGAATATGTACCAGTCTCTGCACACCACGCTGATCGGCAGCAACGGCCAGCCGTTTGAGATCCAGATCCGGACCTTTGAGATGCACCGTACCGCAGAATACGGTATTGCTGCGCACTGGAAGTATAAGGAGAGCGGAAGCGGCAAGGTTGCTGCAGGCGATGAAGCGGCAAAGCTGTCCTGGCTGCGCCAGATCCTGGAGTGGCAGAAGGACACCAGTGACTCCAAAGAGTTCCTGAGCATGGTAAAGGGAGATCTGGATTTATTCTCCGAGAATGTGTACTGCTTCACTCCGTCAGGAGATGTCAAGACACTGCCGAGCGGTTCTACAACCATTGATTTTGCGTATTCCATCCACAGTGCGGTGGGCAACAAGATGGTCGGAGCAAGGGTGAACGGCAAACTGGTGCCGATCGAGTATGTGATCCAGAATGGCGACCGCATTGAGGTCATCACATCCCAGAACTCCAAAGGCCCGAGCCGTGACTGGCTGGCTCTGGTGAAGAGTACCCAGGCCAAGAACAAGATCAACCAGTGGTTTAAGAGTGAATTAAAAGAAGATAACATCGTCCGCGGCAAGGATCTCATCGATCGTTACTGTAAGACCAAGGGCATCAATTTTGGCGATTTAAATAAGCCGGAGTTTCAGGAGAAGGTCATGCAGCGTTATGCCTTCCGTGACTGGGATTCTGTTCTGGCTTCCATTGGCCATGGTGGCTTAAAAGAAGGCCAGGTCATCAACAAGATGATCGAGGAACGGGAGAAGAAGACCCGCAAGGAGGTTACCGATACCAACATTCTGGATGGTCTCAGCGAGATGTCCGGAAACAAAGCCGAGGTCAGCAAGAAGACCAAGGGCGGAATTATGGTAAAGGGCATCCATGATGTGGCAGTCCGTTTCTCACGCTGCTGCAGTCCGGTGCCGGGCGACGAGATCGTGGGCTATGTGACCCGCGGCCGCGGCGTATCCATTCACCGGACAGACTGTGTGAATATTATCAACCTTCCGTCGGAGGAGCGCACCCGTCTCATTGAGGCCGAGTGGCAGCAGCCGGAGGATGACAGCAGCACCAAGGAGCGCTACACTACGGAGATCCAGATTTACGCCAATAACCGCATCGGCATGTTTGTCGATATTTCCAAGGTGTTTACGGAGCGCCAGATCGATATCACCTCGATGAATGTGCGCACCAGCAAGCAGGGCAAGGCCACGATCATTATGACGTTTGACATTCACGGAATCGAAGAACTGAACCGGCTGACGGACAAGTTAAGACAGATCGATGGCGTGATCGATATAGAAAGGACTGCGGGATAGTTGTTCCGCAGTTTTTCTGTGTTTCGGATATAGAAAAGGAGCAGATTATGAGTGATTTTCGAATTAAAACCTATGTGCTGGGCGGTGTCAGCACAAACTGTTACCTCGTGTTCCGTGAGGGCGAAAAAACAGCCGTGATCATCGATCCGGCAGACAATGCGGATTACTTAAAGAACAAATGCCGGGAATTTGGCGTGAAACCTGAGGCAGTCCTTCTTACTCATGCGCATTTTGATCATATGCTGGCTGCGGATGATATTCGCAAAGCTTACGGATGCAAGGTTTATGTCCATATGGACGATGAGCGGATGCTGAATGACCCGTTTCTGAATCTTTCCGGAACCATGGGAACAGAGCAGACCGGTATCAGCGCAGACCATCTGCTGCGGGATGGAGATGTACTCCATTTCTTAAACAGGGAGTGGAAGGTTATGGCCACACCGGGCCATACAGCAGGTTCTGTCTGTTATTACCTGCCGGAGGAGAAGGTGCTGTTCAGCGGAGATACCCTGTTTGCGGAGTCTCTGGGACGGACGGATCTTCCGACCGGAAGCATGTCTGCCATTGTTCATTCCATCGCAGAGAAGCTTCTGGTGCTGCCGGATGATATCATGGTCTATCCGGGACATGGTGATGCTACTACCATTGGTTATGAGAAGCAGTATAATCCGGTGGCAGCTTATGTGAGAAAGCGAGGCATGCAGGCATGATCGGAATTTTGTTAAATGACAGCGCTTACGAGCAGGATATCCGGGAGCTTCTGATGGCATTTTACCCGGGACAGACCTTTGCGCATGAAATGCAGGAGGATCTGGACTTTTTTGTGGAAGGAACGGTAAATGAAGATCGTACGGAGTTTACGTTATGTCTGGGATATTTCGGAAGCTCCTGCTTCCATCTGCTGTCCATGGAGAAACTGGAGCCGGAGATCCGGGCCGAATTTCAGGCGGCGGCGGAGAACAGTGTTCTGAAAGTAAATTACGAAAATCGCTTTGAGACAAAGAATAAGATTAAACGCAGACTCTATGTGCTTCTCATGCAGCAGACGGGAAAGCAGCTCCCGTGGGGAACCTTAACAGGCATTCGTCCGACCAAGATTGCCATGACAAAGCTTGCGGAAGGCGAAACGGAAGATCAGATTTTCCGCCACATGAAGGATACCTATTTCACCAGCGATGAGAAGATTCACTTAAGCATCGAAATTGCCCAGAGAGAACGCAAGCTGCTTTCGACCATTGATTATAAGGAAGGCTACAGCTTGTATGTGGGCATTCCGTTCTGCCCGACCACCTGCCTGTATTGTTCCTTTACCTCTTATCCGATCGGAAAGTGGAAGGACCGCACTCACGAGTATCTGGATGCGCTGTTCAAAGAACTGGATTATGTGGCAGAAAAGAAGAAGGGCTGCACGCTGGACACCGTTTATTTTGGCGGAGGAACCCCGACTTCTCTTTCTCCGGAAGATCTGGACAGGCTGATCACAAAACTAAAGGGGACCTTTGATTTCTCTGCCGTTCAGGAGTTTACCGTGGAAGCAGGACGTCCGGACAGCATCACCCGGGAGAAGCTGGAGGTACTTAAGAAACATGGCGTGGGCCGTATTTCCATCAACCCACAGACTATGAAGCAGGATACTCTGCGTCTCATCGGACGCCGCCACACAGTGGAGGATGTGGTGGACCGTTTCAAGCTTGCCCGTGAGGTTGGCTTTGACAACATCAATATGGATCTCATCATCGGACTGCCGGAGGAAACTCTGGAGGATGTACAGGCCACCATGGAGGCAGTGAAGGCCCTGGCACCGGACAGCGTCACTGTGCATTCCCTGGCCATTAAGCGCGCAGCACGCTTAAACACCATGAAGGAAGTTTATAAGGATTTAAAGATCGAGAATACGCAGGAGATGATCGATCTGACTGCCCGCTACGCCCGTGAGATGGGCCTGGAGCCGTACTATCTGTACCGCCAGAAAAATATGGCAGGCAATTTTGAGAACGTGGGCTATGCGGCACCTGGAAAGGCCTGCATCTATAACGTGCTCATCATGGAGGAACAGCAGACCATTATCGGCTGCGGAGCAGGAACCACCACCAAGCGTCTGTTCGCCGAGGAGAACCGTATCGAGCGCTGTGAAAATGTGAAGGATGTGGAGCAGTACATCAGCCGCGTGGAGGAAATGATTGAGCGAAAAGAAAAATTGCTGTCAGATGCGCAGTAACTGTAACAAGTTGAACGCTTACGATTGCAATTTGTTCCTTAGAATAGTATAATTTGTAAACGAGTATGTGATTTTCAGGAAGACTTAGAAACATAGAAAACGGAGAATAAATATGGCATTAAAAAAGAAGCCGGTTACCGGCATGCGTGATATCCTGCCGGCAGAGATGCAGGTGCGGGAATATGTGATGAACCAGATCCGTGAAACCTACCGCAGTTTCGGATTTACCCAGGTGGAGACTCCGTGTGTGGAGCACATCGAAAACCTGACCAGCAAACAGGGCGGAGACAACGAGAAGCTGATCTTCAAGATCTTAAAGCGCGGAGAAAAATTAAACCTCGAGACCGCTGAAACCGAGAACGATTTAACCGACAGCGGACTTCGCTATGACCTGACCCTGCCGCTGTCCCGTTATTATTCCAATAACGGAGCACAGCTCCCGAGTCCGTTCAAGGCTCTGCAGATGGGCAGCGTGTGGCGTGCGGACCGTCCGCAGCGCGGCCGTTTCCGTCAGTTCACCCAGTGTGACATCGACATCCTGGGTGACGCAACCAACATGGCAGAGATTGAGCTGATCCTGGCTACCACCACTGCCCTTGGCAGAATCTGCCCGAAGAACGCGTTTACCGTCCGCATCAATGACCGCGGCATTTTAAAGGGCATGGCTCTTTACTGCGGCTTCCCCGAGGATGGCCTGGACCAGGTATTCATTACCCTGGATAAGATGGACAAGATCGGTCTGGATGGCGTAAAGGCAGAGCTTCTGGAGCTTGGTTACGCAGCGGAAAGCGTAGAAAAGTATGCAGAACTGTTATCCGGCCTTGGCGAGGACGCCGCAGCAGTCCGTGGTCTTGGCGAGACCTTAGCCGGTGTGCTGGATACAAAGACCGCAGAGAATCTGGCCAATATCATGGATACCGTAACCGAGGTAGCCGAGACCGACTTTAAGCTGGCCTTTGACCCGACTCTGGTGCGCGGCATGTCCTACTACACCGGAACCATCTTCGAGGTTTCCATGGAAGGCTTTGGCGGTTCCGTTGCAGGCGGCGGAAGATACGACAAGATGATCGGCAAGTTTACCGGTCAGGATACTCCGGCCTGCGGCTTCTCTATCGGTTTTGAGCGTATCGTTACCATCCTTATGGAGCAGGGCGGCGAAATCGAAAATGCGGCTCCGAAGAAGGCTTATCTTATCGAGAAGGGCATGGATCCGGCACGCTACGGACAGATCATGAAGCAGGCTATGGGCGAGCGCAAAGCCGGTGTCCAGGTGCTTGTTTCCATGATGAACAAGAATAAGAAGTTCCAGAAGGAGCAGTTAAACAAAGAGGGCTATAACGAATTTGTAGAGTTTTATAAAGAAGCCCTGAAATAAGAGCTTTGAAATAAGATCATTGAATCAAAGGAGATAAATCATGGCAGAATCAATGCTGGGACTGAAGCGGTCCCATCGGTGTACAGAAGTCACCACAGCAAATATCGGTCAGGAAGTGACCGTCATGGGCTGGGTGCAGAAGAGCAGAAACAAGGGCGGAATTATTTTCGTGGATTTACGTGACCGTTCCGGTATCCTGCAGATCATCTTTGAGGAGAGCGACTGTGGTGCAGAGAGCTTCGCAAAGGCAGAGAAGTTAAGAAGTGAGTATGTGATCGCTGTAACCGGCCGAGTGGAGGCACGTTCCGGCGCAGTCAACGAGAACCTGGCAACCGGTGCCATTGAGGTGCGCGCCAACAGCCTGCGCATCTTATCTGAGTCCGAGACTCCGCCATTCCCGATCGAGGAGAACTCCAAGACCAAAGAGGAGCTGCGTTTAAAATACCGTTTCCTGGATTTAAGAAGACCGGATATGCAGCGCAACCTGCTGTTAAGAAGTAAGATTGCCATTCTCACCAGACAGTTCCTGGCAGAGGAAGGCTTCCTGGAGATTGAGACTCCGACCCTCATCAAGAGCACCCCGGAGGGCGCAAGAGACTACCTCGTACCGAGCCGTGTACATCCGGGTTCCTTCTACGCGCTTCCGCAGTCTCCGCAGCTCTTTAAGCAGCTGTTAATGTGCTCCGGTTACGACCGTTATTTCCAGCTGGCACGCTGCTACCGCGATGAGGATCTGCGTGCAGACCGTCAGCCGGAGTTCACCCAGATCGATATGGAGCTGTCCTTCGTAGACGTGGATGATGTCATCGATGTCAACGAGCGCCTGCTTCACAAGCTGTTCAAGGAAATCTTAAACGTCGAGATTCCGCAGCCGATCCCACGCATGACCTGGCAGGAGGCTATGGACCGCTTTGGTTCCGATAAGCCGGATCTTCGTTTCGGCATGGAGTTAAAGAATGTATCTGATGTTGTCAAAGACTGTGAGTTTGTTGTATTCAAGGGCGCTCTGGAAAACGGCGGCACCGTTCGCGGTATCAACGCTGAGGGACAGGGCCATATGCCGCGTAAGAAGATCGACGCGCTGGTTGAGTTTGCAAAGGGATACGGAGCAAAGGGTCTTGCCTACGTTGCAATCCAGGAGGATGGCAGCTACAAGTCTTCCTTCGCGAAATTCATGACCGAGGAGCAGATGGAAGCCCTGATCTCTGCTATGGATGGTAAGCCGGGTGACCTGCTGTTGTTTGCAGCGGATAAGAATAAAGTTGTATGGGATGTTCTGGGCAATCTGCGTCTGGAGATCGCGCGTCAGCTTGACCTCTTAAAGAAGGACGACTACAAGTTCCTGTGGGTAACCGAGTTCCCGTTACTCGAGTACTCCGAGGAGCAGGGACGCTTCGTAGCTATGCATCACCCATTTACCATGCCGATGGATGAGGACTGGCATTTAATCGATTCCGATCCGGGCGCAGTACGCGCGAAGGCATACGATATCGTATTAAACGGTACCGAGATCGGCGGTGGTTCCGTCCGTATCCACCAGAGCGACATCCAGTCCAAGATGTTTGAGGTACTGGGCTTCACTCCGGAAAAGGCACAGGAGCAGTTCGGTTTCCTGCTTGAAGCCTTCAAGTACGGAGTTCCGCCGCACGCTGGCCTGGCATACGGCCTTGACCGTGTGGTAATGCTGATGGGCGGCTGCGACAGCATCCGTGAAGTCATTGCCTTCCCGAAGGTAAAGGACGCATCCTGCCTGATGACCGAGGCGCCGACTCCGGTAGATCCAAAGCAGTTAGAAGAGCTTGGCATTGAGGTATGCGAAGAGACTGAGACAACTGAAGAATAAGTCATGATATGTCAGGGACAGAGATCTGCGAAAACAGAGATTCTGTCCCTGTTTTCTGTATGTGTGAAATCTCTGTGAAAATGTGGAAAAGCAAAAAAAACTCTGCTAAAATGGGGAAAAGATGAAAGAAACACAAAGAGAATCAAAAGCAGAGAGGAGACGATACATATGGAATCGTTGAAGATATTAGTAGTAGATGATGAAGCCAGAATGCGCAAGCTGGTGAAGGATTTCCTGACCATCAAGGGCTTTACCGTGATCGAGGCGGAAGATGGCGAACAGGCTGTAGATATGTTCTTTAAGCAGAAAGACATTTCCCTTATCATCCTCGATGTCATGATGCCGAAGATGGATGGCTGGGAGGTTTTAAAGACCGTACGCCAGTATTCCCAGGTGCCGGTCATTATGCTGACCGCCCGCGGCGAGGAGCGGGATGAGCTTCAGGGCTTTAAGCTTGGTGTGGACGAATACATTTCCAAGCCCTTTAGCCCGAAGATTCTGGTGGCCCGGGTCGAGGCCATTCTGCGCCGTTCCAACGTAGCGGTCAGTGAGACCACGGAGGTAGGCGGTATCCGAATCGACAAGGCAGCGCACCAGGTCGAGATTGACGGAAAACCAATTGATTTAAGCTACAAGGAATTTGAACTGCTGACCTATTTTGTAGAAAACCAGGGCATCGCTCTTTCCAGAGAGAAGATCCTCAACAATGTCTGGAATTATGATTACTTTGGTGATGCCCGCACCATTGATACCCATGTCAAAAAGCTGCGCAGCAAGATGGGCGAGAAGGGCAATTATATCAAGACCATCTGGGGCATGGGCTATAAGTTCGAGGTAGACTGATGAAGCACAAAAAGATTTTTCGGTTTCATTCTATCCGTCATCGCATCATGCTGATCTTCGTGGGTCTTATGGCGGCCATGCTTCTGGCCATCTGGGGTGTGAATACCTGGTGGCTGGAGGGCTACTATGTGGACCAGAAGCTGAAGGTGATGGAGCAGGCCTACACGGATATTGACAGTGCCATCCAGGAAAAGGTTGGCGAGAATGAGAACATCGGTGATGTGCTGCGGGAGGAACTGGAGCAGGAGTGGGATATCTGGAAACAGACGGCAAAGGGAGATACCGGTTCTGACAGCGAGGAAGAACCGTCCGGGACCGATGAGGCAGAACCGTCCGAGCAGACGGATGAGGACATCCCGGAAGCTCTTCCGGAAGACATTCCGCAAGAGCAGGGAACTCTGCTTGGAACGATCCGCACCTACAGCGAGCAGAACAACATTGCGATTACCCTCATTGACAGTGACACTGGAAAGGCGCTGGTCAGCTCCGGCCGTGACAGCGACTTTCTGACCCAGAAGCTGCAGCGATATGTGCTGGGCATGGGACACAAGCACATGGAGATATTAAAGCAGCATGATAATTATGTGGTGGAGAAGAATCGGGACTTCCGTTCCAGCAGTACCTATATGGAGAGCTGGGGGTATTTTTCGGATAACCGGACCATGTTCATCATGTCCATGCCTCTTGCCAGCATTCGGGAGAGCGTGGCGCTTTCCAACCGGTTTATCACCTGGGTCGGCTTGATCGTGCTGGTGTTCGGAAGCATTATGATGTGCTTTGTCACGAACCGCATCACCAAACCGATCATGAAACTGTCGGCCCTTTCCGAAGAAATGTCAAAACTGAATTTTGATGTTGCTTACGAGGATGATGCGGAGGATGAGGTGGGTGTTCTGGGTCGGAGCATGAATTCTCTTTCCCACAGCTTAAAGGATGCCATTGGTGCCTTGCAGGATGCCAACAAACAGCTGCAGCACGACATTGACGAGAAGATCCAGATCGATGAGATGCGAAAAGAGTTCATTGCCAATGTCTCCCATGAACTGAAAACTCCGATTGCCCTGATCCAGGGCTATGCGGAGGGGTTATGCGACGGCATGTGCGAGGACGAAGAAAGCCGCAGTTATTACTGTGAGGTCATCATGGATGAGGCCAACAAGATGAACAAGATGGTACGCCAGCTTCTGACCCTGACGGCCCTGGAATTTGGAAACGACACGCCGAGCATTGCAGCTTTTGATGTCACGGAGCTGGTGCATGACCTGATCAATTCCTCCGGCATCCTCATTCAGCAGAATGCGGCAAAGGTGAGCGTAGATATGCCGGAAACCCTGGTGGTTATGGGGGATGAATTCAAGATCGAGGAAGTTGTGACCAATTATCTGACCAACGCCATGAATCATCTTGGCGGCGACCATAACATCCGTATCTGGAGTGAAACACTGGATGGGGTGGCAAAGATTCATGTATATAATAATGGAACTCCAATCCCGGAGGAAGACCTGCCGAATCTTTGGACGAAGTTCTACAAGGTAGACAAGGCCCGCACCCGTGCTTACGGCGGCAGCGGCATCGGACTTTCTATTGTCAAAGCCATCATGGAAGCCCATCACCAGCAGTATGGCGTGGTAAATCATGAGGATGGTGTGGAGTTCTGGTTCACCCTGGCTCTGGCACCGGAGAAAACGGAAGAGGAAGAATAGCGGGAAGAGAACAGCTGACGAAAAAAAATAACCGTTGTCAGAATACAGAAGTTTGCAATCGGATGCGAAGAACGAAAGAAAATTAAACGAAAAAATAATTGACAATATCCAGATGTGAAAGTAAAATAAAGAAAATTTCAACAAAACATTGCTTGAAACCGTTGAAGCGGAGATAAAAACAAATCGTGCACTTACAGAGAGACGGATGGCTGGAAAAATCCGGTTAAGATCCGGCAGATCATAGAAAATGTCCATGCATTTGTTCCATTGAAAACAGAATTATGATACAATAAGAGACATCTGGCGCAGCTGGGTGTCTTTATGTTTTTCAGGGAAATTACCTCCTGTGAAACGAAAAATGCTCTCCAGGGAAACGCGCTGTTTACATCAGGAGGAGACATATGGAAATCAGAAATGACCACAACTGGAAAGAGGATATTCCTGCTTTCAGGGAAAAAACGGCAGCCTTTTATGCAGGAGAACTCAATAAAGATGCCTACAAGGGCTTTTCCGGACTGTACGGAAGCTACGCGCAGAAGGGCGGAAAGGCAAGCATGCTGCGTCTGCGCATGACAGGCGGTTGTGTGACAAAGGAAAAACTGAAATTTATTGCAGATACCATTCGAACATATAATCTGAAAAAAGCTCATTTTACCACCTGCCAGACAATCCAGCTTCATGATCTGGACGGCAGCATTGTGGCGGATATTATGGAGCAGGCTATGGATGTGGGGATCATCACTATGGGCGGAGGCGGAGATTTCCCGCGCAATGTCACCTGCAGCCCACTTTCCGGCGTGGAGAAGGACGAATACTTTAACGTGCTCCCATGGGCAAAGGCAGCAGGTGAGTATCTGATGGGGTTTATCCGTGCAGAGAAGATGCCACGTAAGCTAAAGGTGGCATTTTCCAGCTCTCCGAGCAACCTGTCCCATGCCACTTATCGTGATCTCGGATTCGCGGCGCGTCCGGATGGCTGCTTTGATGTATACAGTGCAGGTGGTCTGGGCAGCAATCCCCGTTTTGGTGTTCTGATCGCGGAAGCGGTAAAACCGGAGGATATCTGTTATTATATCAAGGCTATGTGGCTGACCTTCCGTGCGTATGGAAACTATGAGAACCGTGGCAAGGCTCGCAGCCGCTACATGCAGGAAAGTCTTGGCGGTGCTGAAAATTATAAGAAAGCATTTCTGGAGAAGCTGAATGAGGTATATGCTTCCGGTGAGGATTTAAAAATCAGCACGGATTCTCTGCCTGTATTAAAACGTGGGGATGGCAGGAATATTACCGGTCCGCGTGTTCTGGAACAGAAGCAGCCGGGACTTTATACTGTATCCTGGCATCCGGTGGGCGGACAGCCCGATCTTTCTGTTCTGTGTGCTTTAAGTGATGCGATTCAGAGCATGGAAGGTGTGGAGCTGCGCCTGGCACCGGATGAAACAGCGTATGTGATCAATCTGACCGCAGCAGAGGCAGAGCGAGTTCTGGATATTACGGAGAATAATACGGCAAAAACAGAATTTGAAGGATCAGTCAGCTGCATTGGAGCAGCAGTATGTCAGGTTGGTGTGCGGGATTCCCAGTCACTCCTCCGAGCCTGTGTGGAGGCTGTGCAGAAGGCTGGACTTCCGGCTGATGCGCTGCCTAAAATCCATATTTCCGGATGTCCTTCCTCCTGCGGTACCCATCAGACCGGTGTTATGGGATTTCGCGGAGCAGCCAAGAAAGTAAATGGAAAGGCAGAGTCTGCGTTCCTTCTGTTCTTAAATGGATGCGATATACAGGGAAAAGAAAAAATGGGGGAAGAACTGGGAACCATTCTGGAAAGTCAGATTCCGGACTTCCTGCTTTCTCTTGGTAAAGCTGTGGCTGCAGCAGGTGTAAGCTTTGCGGAGTGGAATGCCAGAAATCCACAGGGAGTAAAAGAAATCGCGGCTCCATTTATTGCAGCAGAGCAGGCGCGATAGTTTCGTTGAATTGCAGCTGTTTTCTGTGAAAAATAAAAAAATGAAAAAAGTTGAAAAATACTGTTGACTTTTGCGGTGACATTTGATATTATAATTCTCGCCCCATGAGAACGGGGCAGGAAATCAAAAAGATTTCCAAAATAAATGAAAAAGTTGTTGACAAAGCGAAAACGATGTGATATGATATTAAACGTTGCCGCTGAGAACAGCAACAACATGAACCTTGAAAATGAAAGATTGAACAGTGTTTAAAACCCTGAAAA
>ERZ773142.391-NODE-391-length-43258-cov-58.0545_pt1 | contig 43258 bp, 40 predicted proteins | sample MGYA00580853_ERZ773142 | MGnify/ENA primary metagenome ERZ773142 (study PRJEB29015, sample SAMEA2737862) | human gut metagenome | biome: human gut; feature: human-associated habitat; material: faeces | place: China | collected 2012 ... | reverse complement strand
TCCTAAGTGACAAGTTTTTATTATTTCACTTGTCTACCTAGAAGGGAGCATATCATGCTATTTTCCGACTCCCCTTTTCATTTTTTCTATACCACATCCAGAATCTCTTTAATCTCCGGAATTGTCTTCTTCTGTTCTCTTAACCGACGAATCTGCGCAATCCTTTCTAAGCTCTCAACTCTGCGGTATCTTCTGGTCAGATTCTCCTCTGCCTGCTCGAACGGCAGCATTCCTTCCTCTGTATAAAATTTCAAAGTACTGTAACGCACTGCCGTAAGCCGCACAAGCTCTCCGATTGTCACATATTCTGCCTGCTCTATTACTTCCATGCTTCTCTATCTTGACATCTGCTCACCTTTTCTACTGTCTACATAATTAGTATTTCAGTACTTTCTTCCTACTGCCAGTATGCCGGTACCAGGTTGACTCCCTGAATCGGTACTTTATATGCTGTTTTCGTCATTGGGAAGATACGGTAATATATATTGCCTATTTTTAGTAAAGTCTCACTGCCTACTCTGATCTCCTCTACCGCAAAGCCTTTTTTCTTCAGATATTCTACAGCCGCAGCTCTTCTGTCTGCCACGTTAGTTCCAAGAATAACCATATCAATAAATACAGATTTTCTTCTGTCAAGATACGGGAATACAAGATTAACACCCTCTAAATATGGATTCTTAAGCAGTTTGCTCTTAGTCTTCACAAACCGATTCATAAATCCTTCAAAAACATTATGAAATTCTGCTTCCCATAATGCACGGTACTTTTCATCCTGAACAGCAGCTTCTGTCATACGTTCTTCTACACGATTCTGCTCTGATACAGAAAACATGTCATGGATACAGCCACTTTCACGGAGAAGCCATAAGAGAACCGCATATTCCAGACTAATTGGATCATCCTCTAAAATTTCTGCGCGAAGTCCTTCTTTTATTCTGATATAACTTGTCTCATCACTAAGGTATGCCTTTAGTTCAACACCTGATGTATCATAATTCATATCACAGCCCAAAATATCCGGTACTTCCTTTAGAAATTCTTCTGCTTCCAAAACAGCAGCCACTTCTTTCTCAATCTGAGTCTCCTCTTTTTTCTTCAACGTCTTTGCCGTCTGTACCGCTTTCTGCAGTGCTGAAGAAAATTCTGAAAATGAATCCGCATCTGCTTTTCCTAATTCTGTCTCCAACACCTGCGCAGCCGAAACAGCTCTCAATACAGCACTTTTTGCCACGCTTGGATGAATACTCTCCTGTCCGTCCAACGCAAGTAATGCATATTGCTGAGATAATGTAAGATCTTTCATACCTGTCTTCCTCTCTTTCCTCTTATTTCCTGATTGCTATTTTTACTTACCACTTACTACTTACTACTTAGAAAATATCATGCAGTACGCAAACTGTCAAGTTGTTACTATTACTTCTACTGACTTTACCTATTAACACAATAATTCAAGAATGCCAAACTGACCTTTAAGACATTTTCAAGTCTTCAACTATTGAAACGTACACCATATAATGCTATCATTAATAATTGGCAATTTAAATGAATTTTTAGTAATAACAGGAGAATATATGAACCAAAAAACAGCTTCTGCCCCTGCAGCAGAAAACAAAATGGGAACCATGCCGATTGGCAGACTCTTGTTCAACATGTCCTTACCGATGATGGTTTCCATGCTAGTGCAGGCACTTTATAATATTGTAGACAGTATCTTTGTAGCAAAACTGTCAGAAAATGCTCTTACCGCAGTTTCTCTTGCCTTCCCGTTACAGATGCTGCTCATTGCAGTTGCAACCGGTACCGGCGTTGGTATGAATGCACTTCTTTCCAGAGCTCTCGGTGCAAAACAAACCGAGGAAGCAAATAAGATTGCGTCTAATGGAGCATTTCTTTATATCATAAGTTATATTGTATTTCTTATCCTTGGTTTTACAGTTGTAAAACCTTTCTATGCAAGCCAGATTGGAAATGCAGATGTTGAGATCATGGAAATGGGAATCGATTATCTGAGCACTGTTATGATCTTCTCTATGGGACTGCTGGCACAGATTTGCTTTGAACGACTGCTCACTTCCACAGGAAGAACCATTTTCAGTATGACTTCTCAGCTATGCGGTGCGATTACGAATATCATTCTTGACCCGATCCTGATCTTCGGTCTGATCGGCTTCCCTAAGATGGGCGTTACCGGTGCTGCCTTAGCTACAGTCATCGGGCAGTGTGTAGGCGCACTTGTCGCATTTATCTGTAACCATAAATTTAACCCTGATGTGAAACTTCAGTTCCGTGGTTTCCGTCCGGATGGAAGAATTATCAGAACAATTTATGCAATCGGTATTCCATCTATTATCATGCAGTCGATTGGTTCTGTTATGACATACTCCATGAACCGTATCCTGATCACATTTTCATCTACTGCAACTGCCGTATTTGGGGTGTATTTCAAACTGCAGAGCTTTTTCTTCATGCCTGTCTTCGGTTTGAATAACGGTATCACTCCGATCATTGCATTCAACTACGGTGCGCAAAATAGAAAACGTATGGTCAAGACGATCAAGCTCAGTATGGCAACAGCATTTTGCATTATGCTCTTCGGATTCCTTTGCTTTGAATTCGTTCCACAGGTACTTCTCGGAATGTTCAACGCATCTGCTGATATGCTTACGATCGGCGTCCCTGCGCTTCGTATTATCGGTATCCATTACTTACTTGCATGGTTCGGCATCATCTGCGGTACTGTATTCCAGGCGCTTGGAAAGGCCGTGTTCAGTATGATCGTATCCATCATGCGTCAGCTTGTAGTACTGATTCCGGCTGCATATGTACTGGCAAAATTTGGTGGGCTTCATGCAGTATGGTGGGCTTTCCTGACTGCTGAGATCATGTCACTGATTGTCTCACTTATCTTTCTGTTCAGGACTAATCGAACGATTATTTCCAAGATCCCGGATGGAAGTGATATTCTATAAAAGGAAAAAGTTATGAAATTTAAGAAAAAATTATGGATCTCTTTAATCCTGTTCATCCTGTTTGGCACTGTCTTTTCAGGTTGGATTTTTCATCAAAATACGACCCGTGAATATTTAGTTTTTGACAATACAACCCAGCTTGTGACAACCGAACGATTCGAAGATAATATTCGAATTGAAGATGTCATTCTTCCGGATTCTTTTCAGAATCAACAATCCATTTTGTTCAAGACAACCCATACCCGGGCTGAGGTATTGCTTGATGGAGAGAAAATCTATGAATTTGGAAATGATACTGACACATTAAGATTCATGAAGTCTCCCGGCTCTTGCTGGCATATTGTCGATCTTCCAAAAAACAGTGATGGAAAACACTTGCAGGTCAGGATTATTCCTGTATATTCAGACTACTACGGAAATTCTTTCCATCTTTTTGGAGGGACAAAAGGAGACTGTACCCTGAAGATCCTGAGCAACAGTCTCTGTTCATTGGTTCTAGGCTGCGAAATCTTATCGTTAGGAATCATCTGCCTGATTTTATGCTTTTCTATAATGAGGAAAAATGATAAATATTCGTCAGATGAATCCTACATGATTTTCCTGAACCTTGGTGTTTTTTCTCTTTTGATCACACTTTGGACTTTAAAGCAATGTGGTTTTCTGCAGTTTTTAATTCCAGATCCAAGAGCACTTTATTTTATAGACTACTTTACTTTTTTCCTGTTTCCAGTACCTTTTAACTTTATTCTGTATGATATCTGTAAAAGCAAATATCGTAAAGGAGCTGTACACCTGTCCATTCTCTATCTGTGCAATATGGCAGCGGCAGTATTGCTTCAATGTACAGGCGTCATCGATATCTTCCGCATTCTTCCGGTAACTCATCTGATCATGCTGGTGAATGTAATTTATACCGTAATATTGATTCGTTATGAATCTATAAAACTACAAAATGAAGCTGCCAGACATTTTAAATATCCAATGTATCTGGTCATGGCATTTGGTGTTGCAGAACTTATTGCTTACTATATCCAGCATTTCCAGCAAACATCCATCTTCCTCCCATTTGGAACGATGCTGTTTACCCTTTTGCTGGTTTGGATCCAGGTATCACGTTTTTATGATCACTATCTCCAGAAACAAAAGCTGGTTTACCTACAGAAACTTGCGGACACGGATCTGCTTACAGATACCATGAATCGAAATGCCTATGAAAAGAAAGTGAATCGTCTTAACGTGCAGAAAGACAAACTTCATACTACCGGTCTTATTCTTTTTGACCTGGATAATCTGAAAATAATTAATGACCGGTTTGGACATGAGAAAGGCGATGAAGCTCTGCAGTTATGTTCTCAGTGCATTAAACAATTCTTTCCTGATAAAGAAAATCTTTTCCGCATTGGTGGAGATGAATTTGCATATTTCTACAATAAGAATAAGGAAAATAATATCGAAGACAGAATTGCTCAATTAAATCAAACTTTAGAAGCAACAGCGCATACATTTAACTATCCATTAAGTATTTCCTCCGGATATGCCTGTTTTCTTCCGGAAATGGATAGTACTTTTAAAGACCTTGCAAAACGAAGTGATCTCATGCTGTACCGCATAAAACGAAAACGGAAACTTGCATATGCAGGCAATTCAGAACTTCTGACTAGCAACACGCTTATTAATACAGGAACATCTGCCGAGGAAAAGCAGCAGAAAGAAATCTTCAGCCACACAAAAAATTATCAGGATTTTTCGCTTAAAGAATTATGTAATATCATCGATCTGCTCAGCCCAAGCACAGATGGTTTCCTGTATATGCTGGATTTCAGAACCGACTTTTTCTATATTGCTCCACAAGCTCTGAATCGTTTTTGTCTGCCTGGAAATGAATTCCATAATATGACAAAAGAACTTAAAGAATTCGTATACAAAAAAGATTATCCGCTTCTGAAAGCTGAACTAGATAATCTGCTCAACACAGACCGGAACACACACAATATGGATTACCGCTGGCTGGATCTTAACAGGGAACCAGTCTGGATCAACTGCCGTGGCTATATCATACGTGGCGATCAGCAAGAGCCGATCTACCTGATCGGATGTATCAATGAAATTGGTAACCGGCAGAAAGCTGATAATATTACCGGACTTCTCGGAGAGACTTCTTTGGAAAAATATTTCAAAGATTCGGTTTCTACACTTAATAAAGGCTTCTTGATTCATGTCGGAATTGACGGTTTTAAAATGATCAATGAAAACTATGGATGGGATTACGGAGACTACGTTCTTCGAGAAACAGCGTCCTGCATCTTATCCTGTATCTCGGATAGCCAAAAGGTCTACAAGATAGCATCAGATGAATTTATTATATTAGATACAACATCCTCTGATATGACAACAGCATCTAACCTTTATGACCACATATGCAAGCATATTAATCAGTTTATTGAAGAAAACAACTTTGCTGCGGTATTTACTATTTCTGCCGGTATCCTTCCGCTTCCGGATCTGTCACAGACCGGTTATGCAGAACTTATAAAGCGAACTGACTTTTCGCTGACCATGGCTAAGCAGCATGGAAGAAACTGCTGTTATATATTCCAGGAAGAAGAGTACCAGAATTTCTTACGTATCCGCGAGATCACAAATGAGCTTCATTCAGCAGTAAATCATAGTTTCCGTGGATTCTCAATAATCTTCCAGCCAGTCATGGATATCCGACAGGATAAACTGACCGGAGCAGAGGTGCTGATACGCTTTGCTTCTAAAAAATTTGGACCGATCTCACCTGCTGAGTTCATACCACTTTTAGAGACAAGCGGACTGATTATTCCAACCGGACGCTGGCTCATGAGAGAAGCAATAACTGCTTGCCGGAAAATCCGGACGCAGCTTCCTGATTTCAAAATTAACATTAATGTATCCCAGGTACAGATTACAAACTCAGATGTTATTACAGACCTTATCAACGAGATGAACGCTTCTAGTCTTCCTCACACTGCAATTGTAATCGAACTGACAGAAAGTATTCTGCTTGAAAAAAATGAAAAGGCTCAAAACTTCCTGAAAGAATTAAAACAGGCCGGCTTGCAATTAGCGTTGGATGATTTTGGAACCGGTTATTCCAACTTTCATTATCTGAGTGAACTTCACCCTGATATTGTTAAGATCGATCGTGGTTTTACTTCAAAGGCAATCACAGACAAAAAGGAATATTATCTGTTAAATCAGTTTAGTAACATGATTCATAATCTTGGTCTGAAACTTTGTATTGAAGGTATTGAGACAGAAGACGAATTACAGAAGATAAAACTTCTGAAACCGGATTATTGTCAGGGATTCTACTGGGGACGGTCGTGTCCTTATGATGAGTTCAAGAAACATTTTGTGGATGTGGACAGATAATTCATTATTTAAAAAAGAGAAGCCAATTCCCAATTGAGGTGACCCCTCAATTGGAAAATAGCTTCTCTTTTTTCACTATTAAATTGCCCCGGTATTCTGTATCCGGACATCTCTCCTAGAATTTTCCGCCACCGCCTCCGGCAGTGCTTCCGGAAGATGTTGTATGCGTACTGCTTCCGCCACCACTGGAAGAATCATTTTTCTCTTTTTTCGTTTTTGTCATTGTATTATACAGGAATATGTCTCTACGCTCAGTAAGATTCATACTTCCAGCTTTCACGTAATTATTAGCTGCTGCCTGGAAACGTACGGTTTTAAGCTTTGATTTCATAGTGCCAACAACAATCAGTGAAAGTACGATACCAACTACTAATGAAATCGGAATCCAGAACGATGACATTGGTTTTTGTGGTTCATTATCGATATCATAAGGTTCTCCGGTTTTTGCCTGCGTAATAAAATCATCGCACTCTTCAGCAAATGTATCAAATGCTGCAGCAAAATCACCATCGGACAAATCGCCTGTCATCTCTTCTCCTATGTACTGGATACCTGCATCCGTAAATGCTGTAATAGCATATCCGTAAGTTGCCATATACCAGTCATGATCTTCCATACTGATCAGAAGTATTGTTCCATCCATGTCCGGTCCATAACCATAATTATGAGACTCGTAGAATCGTTCTGCATAATCAGATACCTCCAGTCCATCCAGTGTATTGGTTGTGGCAACCGTCACATCTACCTTCTGTCGCGTACTGATCTCATCTAACTTACTTGTTAATAGCTCCTTCTCATCTGCAGACAGAAGCTCAGCATTATCGATGACACGAGGATATTCATTCGCAAATCCTTCTGTTTCCTCCGCAAAAGCCGGAACTGCAAGACCAAGACAGAGGATGAGGATCGTCATAAACGATAAAATTCTTTTCTTCATTTCCACACCTCCCTAAAACAGTCCGATCAGGTGCAAAAGCCATGCAGCACCATACGTTGCAACTGTGAATACAGCTGCCAGCATCACTGTCCAGCGTGCTGCCGCACCTTTATCTACCGGCAGATCACCGACAAACTTTCCTGTCTGTCCATTCATTGCAAAGGTGTATTTGTTTCCGTTCCATGTCGTATTCAGAAGCCATACCGGATACAGTGCATACTTTGCTTTTCCGCCATGAAATTGTACACTGCTATTGTCTGTTGTTACTGTAGCATAACCTTTTACTGTCTCAGCGAAGGCTTCCTCTGTAGAATGTTTTACACGTTTATTGGCACGTTCAATACTTTGTTCGGCAGTTACATCATACTTATCTGCCAGATACCCTGCAAGATAAGCAGTCTGGAAATCCACCGCATCTGAAATATTGAATGGCTCGATAGATTCCATCAGATCGTCTGCCATCTTTGTAGATCCATCTACCGGAACATTTTCAAAACCAATACTTCCACCCCGGTGAACCATAAAATGACTTGTCTCAGTATAATCATAATCACTGTCGCTCCACATTCGCACCTTTGTTGCCCGATAGCGGACTGTGGCATCTACATTTGTATCAAAAAGCCAGAATGGAACGTAAATACCTTTGATCTCATCAATATGATTCTGATTCTTGAAAATCTTTGGCAGAAGACGTTTTCCGGTCAGATGCTTCTTCAATCCTTCTTTTGCTGCCTTTTTATCTAATTTGAACGGAATCACCAGATCCGGTTTTAATGCTCCCGAAAATTGTCCCATCATTACGATCGGATTATCACAGAATGGGCAGGTTGTTGCTGCCATGTTGGCATCTCCGACAATCTCGCCTCCACAGGACTTACACACATACGTGCGTAAACCATCTGTTTCACCTTCCTGCCACTCACTGCCTGCGGAAGTATCCCACTCCATATCATCTGCCTGTTCATTCTGCAGCTCTGCATCATAACCTTTGAGTTCATCCATCTCGAACTCAGTATCACAGTACGGACACTTCATCTTCTGAATCTTACTGTCAAAGGCGATTGCACCGCCACAGCAAGGACATTTATATTCCTGCAAGCCTGCCATAACTCCTTCTCCTTTCTTTCGTGCCGGGTTTCCGGCAGTTATTTTCTAACCGCTGGTCATCCGTTACTGTCTGTCGTTCTCGTCAAAGACATCTCCACACTCCGGACAGAATCTTGGCGGATTCTTCGGATCTTCCGGTTGCCATCCGCACTTATCACAACGGTAAAGCGGTGCACCTGCCGGCTTCTTTGCTCCACAGTTCGTACAGAATTTGCCTTTGTTTACTGCGCCACAGGAACACGTCCAGCCTTCGTCCTCTGCCGGTCTCTTAGAACCGCATTCCGGACAGAAGTTGCCTGTCACCGTAGCTCCACAAGAGCATTTCCATGCGCCCAGTTCCGGTTTCGGTTCCGGTTTCTTTGCTCCACAGTTCGGACAGAAATTACCTATTACTGTGGTGCCACATGCACATTTCCATCCATCTGCTGCTGGACTTACCTGCGGTGCCGGCTGCTGCTGTGCTGCCTGCTGAACCTGCTGTTGCTGTCCCATAGCGAAAAGATTCTGTGCATTCATTCCGCCACCTGCTGCATTCATTGCCATACCCATGCCCATGAATCCTGTCATAGCTCCTGCCTCGTTGCCCGCTGCGGTCTTCATCGCATCTGCCTGAGCACCGACAAGTGTAGCTGCTGCCATTGTAGGGTCACGCATGATAGCTGTACGCTGTGCCTGTTTGATCAGTTCTGCATCCTCGTCCGGAAGAATAACTGATCCAAGAGCAATACTTACAACCTTCAGTCCACGAAGAGCTCCCCATTTCTCTGAAAGTGCAGTATTCATGGCATTTTCAAGATCTGTATTGTGTGTTACGATCTGATTTGGACGAAGTTCCATCTCTGACAGACGGCCAAATGCCGGCTGCAGGGCTGAGATAAATTCTGTCTTAAGAGTACTGTCAAGTTCTTCACGGGAATATTCCTGTTCTACATTTCCACATACATTTGAATAGAACAGCAGTGGATCAACAATCTTATAAGAATATACACCTGAACAACGGATTGATACGTCAATATCCAATCCAATCTTGGAGTCTACTACACGGAACGGAATCGGATTCGCTGTACCAAAACGGTTTTCCAGAATTTCCTTTGTATTAAAGTAATAAATTCTCTGATCCTTACCTGTATCTCCGCCATAAGTAAAACGCTTGGCTACGGTTTTAAATGTCTCTTTAATGCTCTCACCGAGATTTCCCGAGAAAATAGATGGTTCCGTTGAGGTATCATATGTAAATTCACCAGGCTCTGCACAAACTTCTACAACCTTGCCCTGTTCTACAATGATCATACACTGTCCATCAGCCACGGCAATACCGGAACCGTTAGAAATGATATTGTCATTTCCTTTTGTATTAGAAGAACGACCTGTCGTTCTCTTCTGTCCCTTTGTAACGAGCACTTCTTTCGGCATAGATTCGCAATAGAAAAACTCTTTCCATTGATCCGCTAATGTTCCACCGAGTGCACCCATACCTGCTTTAATAAGTCCCATATTGACTCCTCCTTTTCCAACTTAGAATCTGTCTGCATTTTTAAATTCCATAGACATATCCAATGTGTTCTTTCCTTTTATTGTATTATAACAAAAAAGAAAGAATCTGTCTGTCCTCAAAAAATAGATTAGCTGCTTTTTTACACAAAAAGCAGCTAGTCTATTTTCCAGACTAACTGCTCCTGTTGAATTCTTTTATTAGTTTTGTTCTGTCTCTGAGATCTCTAATTTCTTCTTCTGAAATTCCATATTAGACAGTAAGATGTTCATTGCAAAACCTACAAGCAAAGCCCATCCGGAACCTTTGAATGCAAGCACTGCTGCCATTACTCCGGCAATACTTTTATCTGTACTCGTCTTACAATAATCCATACCGATTCTTGCACATACATATGCCTGGAATAACAAAGTAATCGCAGAACCCACACCCATGATTGGTTTCATGAATGACACGATCGGCACTAAAATAACACTGATGAATGTTGCCATACGGAAAGAACTCATTCCACCGATCAGAGATTTCATTGCTTTCTTTCCTTCTTTATAACGCATTGCAACAGATACAGTCATACCAATCCAAAGCGGACCTGCCAGCGGTGGGAACGGTGCAAAAATTGCAAGGATCAGATTTCTAAGACCACTGATCAGGTTTGATCTGCTTGAATTAAAGTCTATATATTCGTCACTTCTGCTGTCCTGTGCTTCCTCTACCAACGTCTGTGATGTAACAAAATCTCCAAACGCAAGCACATAACAGATCAGCGCCAACGGAATTGCACTTATAAATTTTGAAATCGGTGGAAATCCGACTGCAAAAATACTGACTGTGTGGAAAATATTACTAAAGTCAGGAATTCGGATGAGCGTTCCAAGTTCGAGAACCGGTTTTGACAATTCTCCAAGCACTACTCCTGCTAACATAGCAATCAGATATGGGAATAAGTTTCCATATTTTGCCATGATATCCAATATTTTGTATTTTTCTCTGTTCTTTTCACAAAACGGTGAAAAACTCAAAAACGCAAGTAACAATGTACCGGAAAGTGTTGCGATTGGCGCAGTCATCAGCTGGCTTCCATCTGAGAGCTGTCCTTGCAATACTGTAATCGGTGCTGCAATCAGAATACCGCCTTTGATTGAATTCGGCACACCATTCACAAATTTATCTGCAAGCCTGGTAATTCCCATAAATATAAATACAAATGCAACAAGCAGCTGCAATGCAATCATTGCCTGAATACGCTCCGGTCCTTTTGGGAATCCATTTAAATATGCCAGTGTAAATGGTAATGTCGGTGTGATCCATCCCGGGACAACCGGATCTCCTAACCATCCATGAAGCATGTACATAAATACTTCAATGATGACGCAGCTCCATGCGAGTTCATACGGAAGTCCAAGATTATCCGTCAGATATGGGATCGAACTTAACGCAGTAGCGCCAAGGATCAGACCTTGAAAAAATTCTACATATTCTAATTTGTAATGAATTCCCGGAATACGCCACTGAAATGGGCCGAGTGGAATATAGGGAAGTTCATTGGCTTTTCTTGTTCCTTTCGGACTCATCTTTTAAGCTCCTCCTTCATTTTCTGATTTACAAGTGTCTATTTTTTAACAATTTAATCTCAAAAAATTGGACTGCATTCTTCTTGATGATAACATCTTTTGGAACAACAGTCCATTTTTTTCGTATGAATTGAGATTGTTACTATGTTACTTCCTATAATGCACTTTTCCCGAAGATTTTTTTGTGCTGTGCTACTAAGTAGAGAGAACTTAAAATAGCAAGGATTGCAAATACTAACAACATGATCATGAGGCTGTATACTGCACTGGCCTCGCCTGATGATTTTGTAAGCTGTGCTGCCACTACTGGAATCAGGTAGCTTGCCGCACCCATAAATGTGTAATAAATACCAGTATTTCTTCCCTTCGGTCCTGGGTTAAATAACTGAACAACTGCAAGACCAGTCTGAAGAGCACCTCCTGCTGCGAAGAATCCCAACATTGCGATAGCGATGTAAATGATTGCCACCTGATGGATAAACAGTACACCCGCAAGTGCAACTGCTGTACAGATAGAATCAATAAGTACAACCTTCAGCGGATTCCATTTTAATTTTGCCATCATGAACGCCCAGAAAAGTACTGCACAGATAGATCCGATCGTATAAATAGAAGTCATACCTGCTGCCTGAATCTCGGAAAGTCCACATACGGAAAGTCCAAATGCTTTTGTATACTGCTGTGCGCCATACATGATCGCCATGCAGAGGAACGCATAAAACATGACAAGAAATACGATAAACTTGTTTGGCTTTACAAGCATTGCAGCCTTCGCTGCATCAATCTCTGCCTGCACTGCATTGTCGGATTTGTCTTTCTTTCCTTCTGACGCTTTCTTCTGATCATCATAAGCAAACGGTGCAATAATTGCAAGTACAAGACAAACAATCGACATCACAAGCGGAATAATAACATTTAATTTCCAGTTTCCGCTGCTTGCGTTATGAACAACCAGGAATGGATAAATCATACCGGAAACAGAAACAAAAAATTTGATTCCGATCAGTGCAGATCCAGGTGCTGCCGGATAAGCTTCCTGTACAGCCGGATATCCTGATGCATCCCAGAAACCGGATGTTGCAACTCCTGAAACAAATCCACATACAGAAGCAACTAATGCACTTTTTGTAAATAAGAATCCAAGGAAGCACAGAATATATAATGCTGCTCCACCGATCATTAATTTTTTACGTCCTACATGATCCGAAATCTCTCCGCCGATCCAGACGCTGACGAATTTACCAAAGCCTGTCCATGCAACTGCTGTACTTACCGCTGCAAGACCTGCTGCATATGCTGCTGACTGTGGGTCTGCCATATTGAATCCCCACTGTTTTGCAAAGTTTACGTTGTTCTGACTTAAAATGATAGCCTGGATACCATGTGTTAAATAGCAAAAATATACACAGAGGATAGACCACAAATATTTCTTTGCTCTCATTCCATCATTCTCCTTTTGTGAATATAATTATTTGCCCTGAGCCTTCTGAAATTCCTGGTACTCAGCAAGTGGCATCTCTTTTCCAACAAACAGTTCATAGTTAACTGCACCCTGCTGCAGAAGCATTCCTGCGCCCCCAATTGCTTTGCATCCTGCTTCTTCTGCTTCAAGGATCATCTTTGTCTTCTCTGGATTGTATACAGTATCTGCAACAACAAGATCCTTACGGAATAAAGATTTGTCAACCAGAGTTACATCCTCGTGTGGTTTCATTCCCATAATCGTTGTATTGATAAGAATATCACAAGTTTTGATCTCTTCTTCCAGTTTCGCCTTATCAGCAAGATCATCTACAGTAACAACACAGTCCGGACACTTCTCTGCTAATTTAGCCTTTGTTCCTTCTGCTCTTTCATAGAATTTATCTTTCACATTGAAAATGTTAACTTCTTTTGCTCCGTCCAGTGCTAACTGAACCTGAATAGCTGTAGCTGCTCCACCGGCACCAAGTACAACAATCTTTTTATCTTTTACAGATACACCGTTGATCTCAAGATTTTTAACAAATCCAACACCATCTGTAATGTATCCTGTGATCACACCATTATCATTTACAAATGCGTTACATGCTCCGATGATCTCTGCTGCCGGAGAAAGTTTGTCGACTAACTTTGCTGCAATATTTTTGCATGGCATTGTAAAGTTACCAGCGCGCATTTTGAATAAACGAATTGCCTCAAATGCTTTTGGCATTTCTTCCTCTGTTACATCAAACGCCAGATATGCATAATCTAATCCGTCATGCTGGAAACTGAAGTTGTACATTGCCGGTGATCCTGAATGTCCAACCGGTGATCCAAATAATCCCATTAAGCCTGTGTGTCCAGAAATTCTTTTTTCCATGATTCTAATCCTCCTGATATAATTTCATTTATAAATTCAATGCAACCTCATATGCTTCTTTTGTGGCATCCAGTGCACGGCGTGCTCTTACTGCGTCACCTACCATGTGGACTTCTGGTACGATGTCTTTTAATTCTTCTGCAAAATCATAAACTACGTTCTGTCCATCACGGTGTGTATAACGTGAGCTGAATCCCATAGAGAGAATAACTGTATCGAATCCTCTTGCCTCGTAGATCGTCTCGTCTGATTTATCTGCTGCATTTTTGTAACTTACACCATCTGAGAAGATTTCTGATACAGCTGCACTTGTAATCTGTTTGATGCCATATTTCTCAAATGCTTCCATAAGAAAAATTCTGTGCTCATGGATCACATCCGGTCCGATTGCATCTCTCATCTCGATAATGGCTACTTCATGTCCCTGCTCTGCTAAGAAGTCTGCTGTCTCTGCACCTACCATACCGCCACCAACAACTAAGACTTTATGTCCTATCGAGCGTGTTCCTTCCAGGCAGTCAACACCATAAACGATATCCGGATTTTCAATACCTTTGATAAATGGAAGTACTAAAGTCTCAGCTCCTGTTGCGAGGATCACTGCATCCGGTGTATCTTCTTTCAACATCTGTGCAGTTACTTTTGTATTCATCTTGATATTAACTCCGGCTTTTTCACATTTTACAATGTAACTTCTGATCATGCCTGTGATATCACCTTTTCCTGGCGGATATGCAGCCAGTCTCATATTACCGCCAAGCTTATCTGTAGCTTCAAATAATGTTACATCATGTCCGCGTCTCTTCGCTGTAAATGCAGCACACATACCTGCTACACCTCCGCCGATCACGTAAACTTTTTTCACCTTCTCAGTCTTTGGCAGTCCTTCTTTTTCATGCCCAAGTACCGGATTTACAAGACAACAAATTGGTTTACCTGCATACATATTGGCAACACAACCCTGAAGACAGGCGATACATGGTGTAAGATCTTCCAATCTTTCTTCCATTGCTTTCTGTGGTGTGTGCGGATCTGCAAGTGACTGACGTCCAAATGCTACTAAATCTGCATTTCCCATTTTAACGATCTGTTCTGCAAACTGTGGTTCTGTATATCTTCCAACTGTAATAACCGGAATAGAAACACATTTCTTGATATTTGCAACAAGCTCTGCTGAGAATCCGCCGTGAATTCCTGTCGGAGCCCACATATACTCATCTTTTAAATGTACTGCACGGGATACGTGAAGACCATCAATTCCGCAATCTTCTAAATAAGAAGCAACTGCACACATATCGTGATTATCAAGTCCTCCAAACATATCTTCTGTACTGTTAATACGTGCAAGAACAGCAATCTTTCCTTCTGTTTTCTTCTTTACTTCTTCAATAATGAGACGTGAAAATCTCATTCTGTTCTCAAAGTTTCCGCCAAATTCATCGACACGCTTATTTGTTCTTGGTGACATAAATGAATTTACAAGATAGCCGTGCGCCATGTGGATCTCTACTGCATCTGCTCCACCTTTCATTGCACGTTCTGCTGCTTCACCATATCCTTTTACAAGCTCATACACTTTTTCTGTAGATACTTCTTCAGGAATGTCTCTTCCATCTGCTGATGCAATTGCTGTAGCAGCCTGGATCGGTGCTCCTGCATTCTTTGCATTTCCTTCCGGTCCTGCATTCTGAAGCTGGATAGATACCTTTGCACCTTCTTCATGGCAGGCATCTGTAATCTTCTTTAGGCTTTCAATGCTGTTGTCATCATAAAGACATGGTTTCTTAGGACCACCCTTCGCTCCTTTATGTACTACAGTCGCCTCAATTGTGATCAGACCAAACTGACCTTTTGCACGCTCACCATAGTAAGCCACAGATTCGTCACTCCATGTTCCGTCTGAATTTGCGAAATTATTTCCCATCGGTGGAACCACAAAACGATTTTTAACTGTCATAGGTCCAATCTGAATTGGAGAAAACATATTTTTGAATTTCATCATTTTACCTCTCTCTTTGGCATCATCTGTTTTTTCAAATTAGTCTACCAACTCTGGCCAAACTTCTTTTAATACTTTCTCTGTATTTTCATATGTATAAGCAGCTGCTTCTTTCAGTCCTTTTCCAAGAATTGCATCAGAAATAACTTCTACACCAACAACCTTCGGATCAACTCCTGCGTCTTTGATCATCTTAACAAATCCTGCTGTATCTTTTGCTCCTGTTCCCGGTGCAAGACGATCGTGCATAGACTCATCTCTTAAAATAGATGCTGCATATGGTCTTTCATAAGCATCATTGATCTGGATAGAAATAACTTTCTTGGCAATCTCCGGTGTAAGGATATCGTATGGCTGATCTGCTCTTACCCAGTGCCATGTATCAAGAATGAGCATTGCGTTGTCGCATCCAGAAGCTTTTACAACTTCCCATCCTTTCTTAAGATCCGGAATTCCGCTGTATGGCATCGGCTCAACACCAATGATGTATTTTCCTGCTCTCTGGCAAAGTTCTTTTAATTTCTGTGCTGTGTACTCAACAGAATAATTTTCCATCAGTCCACAGTTGATGTGGCCTACTCCAAAGAGTTCGCACATATGGAAACACATCTGCTCTTTGTATTTCTGCTCATAAGAACGATGTTCCTCACACCACTGAACAATGTACTCTACCTCTGTTACTTTCATATCATGTTTGTCAAGAATTGCAAGAATGTCTTCATCATGAAGTCCTTCATTCAATGCATCAACATAAGTCTCTGCGCGAAGACCGATTCCTTCATATCCTGCTTCCTTTGCAGCGATTACACGATCTTCAAATTTGCACTGATCTCCAAGTGTCCATGAACTTACTGTGATTGGGTTTTTCTTTGACATAATTCTTCCTCCATTGTAAAAATTGAATATAATCCATTGGATTTTCCTGTTCAATCTTGTTATTTTTTTTCTGTTTTTATTATATCTGCTTGTTAAATAAATGACAAATTAGTAATTCTATCACAATCCATGCATTTTGTTTATAGATTTTATTTACACTTCGTGTTACGATATTATTATCAATAAGCATTATTGCGTATTTATCCCTCAAATAGAGTAACTGTTCAGAGCCAACCTCCAAAATGCTACGCATTTCGTCGGTGTGGCGTATCCGCCAAATAAAATTTCAAAAACAGTCTTAAAAATGCAAGCATTTTACATCTGTTTTATGAAATTTTGCTTGGCTCTGAACAGTTACCAAATAGATATAAAATGAACCTGATTAAATGGGAAGATACAAATTTTTATAAGGAAGGTACCAGACTTTATGAATCTCTATCATCTTAGATATTTTGTTACTCTCGCTCATTTAGAACACTACACAAAGGCTGCGGAGATTCTTTCTATCACTCAGCCAAGCTTAAGTCATGCAATCTCATCTCTGGAAAGTGAGCTCGGAGTAAAACTCTTTGAAAAAGATGGACGTAACGTTGTACTCACAAAATGTGGGCAGGCTTTTCTTGTCGATGTGGAACAGGCTTTGGATATGCTGGATTCAAGTATCAATAAACTGCAGATGACCGGGTTTGGGGAAGGCCGCATCGATATTGTTCAACTCCGTACGCTCAGCAGTGCAGTTGTTCCGAACTTTGTGAAAGGTTTTTTAGATTCCACCCCTAACAAAAAGATTGATTTTCATTTTCACAGTTCGACCGGACTTACTTCCGACATGATCCAGGGATTAAAAGAGCGAAAATACGACATCGCATTTTGTTCCAAGATGGACAACGAACCTCTCGTTGAGTTTGTTCCGGTTGCAAAACAAGAGCTTGTACTGATTGTACCTAAAGGACATCCTTTGGACGGAAAAACTTCGATTAATCTAAAAGAATCGCTTACGTATCCACATATCGTTTTTTCTAAGCGAAGCGGTTTAAGACATGTGATTGACAAGTTATTTGAAAATTGTGGCGGATACCCACAGATTGCTTACTCGATGGAAGAAGATCAGGGGGTTGCCGGATTAGTCAGTGCCGGATTCGGCATCGCAGTTGTACCACGAATGCCGATTCTTTCCTCCTTGCCGGTTTCAATCATAGAGATTGCCACTCCGTCCTGGGAGAGACTCTTCTACATGGCAACTTTGAAGAATGTTTATCAGGCACCTGTTATTACGAACTTTAAGAATTATGTATTGGAACATGCTGAAATATAGAATGATAAGTTTTCTTCTATTTTACAGCATCGGTACGATCATATTTACCCAGAACCAGCTCACCGGCATCACAAGCACCATGGCCGGGATCATGTCTGCGACTGGGAAATCGTGAATCTTTGCGATCCGAAAACCAGTTGCAAGAAGCAGGAAGCCTCCGCATGCCTTGAAATCGGCAATCATATCCGGCGTGGTCAGCGGAAAGATAAGTTTTGCTGCTGCAAATATGATCAGAAAAATCACGCACTGCGGAATCGCAACTGCTACAATCACCATACCTAATGTTCCTCCAAAAATCATTGCAGTAAAGAAATCCAGAATCGACTTTGAAATCAAAATTGTATGATCTCCACTCATTCCGGAATCCAGTGAACCGTAAATTCCTGTCCCACTGGCACAAAACAATACGATGATCGTCACGAGCATTGACATATACTCTTCTCTGGACATAGATTTGTTCTTATTTGGGAAGAGTTTTCCCACTGGTTTCTCCATGCAGGTCGCTGCGCTATTAATCATTCCGCCCAGATTGACTGCCAGACCAATGGCAGTTCCAATGATTACTGCGAAAATAACAGCAGGCATATTCTTCATAAGCCCAATGGAACTGACACCCATTCCCATTGCGCAGACTCCAAAAATCTTAGTAAGCTCTGCATTAAACTTCACGGGCAATTTGTGCCCGAATAATGCCCCGATCACACCGCCGGCTGCAACCGACAAGGTATTGATAATAACTCCTATTGGCATATTCATTCCTCTACTTTCTAAAACACAGATGCGGTGTAAGGAATCTCCTACACCGCAAATTTTCAGTTTGATATTCAGTTTATCATAATATTTTTTATAATGTAAAGCTTTTATTTTCTTTTTCAACTGACAAAATCTTTACTCTATTCTCTTTTTTTTGCTATTTCGAATCCATATTCGTTAATCTTATCTATTGCCTGTATCGCTATCTTCATATCACGATCCTTAAGAGCCTGCGCAAGCATCAAATGTTGCGGAATAGTTGCAAGCCAAATAGAATCATTTCCATCTTCTGAATCTTCTTGCAGTATAAATCGGTACGAACGAATTTTATTTATCATCTGTTCTATTGCGTTATTCCGTCCAATTTTATAAAGACTATCATGAAAGCTTCGATCTAATACATGACTATATAGATTGTCTCCAGCTAATTTTACCATCTCCGCTGCTGTTGCTACTAATTGGTCTTTCTCCTGAAATGTTCCGCGCTCCATTGCATTCTCCACGGCTTTATGATCCAAAGCACTTTGAAGTTCTTCCATTTCTTCTAACGAACAGTTAGTAAGCTGAAACGTAAATGAATTATTTTCTCCATAAGGATTATTAATAAATACACCACTCCCTGTTTTTACATATATCAAGCCACGGTCTTCTAATATTCTCAATGCTTCTCGCACGGAATTACGACTTGTTTGCAGCATGGCTGACATATCACGTTCCGATGGCAGCTTGTCCCCTGGCTGGAGATTATTCATTTGAATGTACCGATAAATAGCATCTGAAATTTTCAAATAAAGAGATTTCTTTTCTATCGGTTTCATTGAAATTCTATTTTCATTTTCTGTATTATTTATATGATTCATAAGACTTCCCCAATTTCTATATAACTACATTAATAAAAGGACCCAATATCTTTTACAGATACTGAATCCTTTTAATTATAAGAAATTCTTATGAAAACGTCAAGTTTGTCCTTTGGGTCAAATATTACTCTGTTTTTCCAGATAACTCAAGGTACTCTTCATATGCAGCCGATCCTTTTTTAATCTTCGCAATTCCAAATCCTGTGAATCCCCAAATAATTGCAAAAATAACTCCTGTATAGCACAGCACTGCCCATGGCGCATACTGTACTGTCGGTACGCCAAGTACAGATGTCATATATACGCCAGCCAATGACCATGGTACTAAAGGTTCTACGACGGTAATACTGTCTTCCAGTGATCTTGACAAGTTCTTTGATTCCAATCCACGTTTAATATACTCTGGACGGAACATTCCACCAATCATAAGGAATGTCACTGTAGCTTCTCCGATTACTGTAATCATAATTACCCCGAGAATAACCGTGAGTGTAATCAACTGTCCTGTACCGTGGATATGTTTCATGATTCGTTCCAGAATCAATTCCATACTTCCACATACAGTAAGTGCTCCGATAAAGGAGAATCCGCAGAATGCCATTAATGCAGTATTCATCATAGAACTCATACCACCTCTCTGAAGAAGGTTCGGAACCTGTTCTACAATATTTTCAAGATCCATAGATGTGTGAAGCATCTCCATCTTAAATCCGCTAACCATACTTGCTGCACAATCTGTAAATGAAAATCCCTGAACTAGCATTGCAAGTACAATTGCTACAGCAGAAGAAATAATCATAACCGGAATCGTAGGTTTCTTCATAAGAGATCCTGCAATTACAATCACACAAGGAATCAATAATAACAGCCCTACCGGCATTGCGAGATTAAAAAGTTCTCCAAGTGTATTAATAATCTCGTCAACCTGCCCCACCTGTGAGTCACTTGCGAAGTGAGCTCCTGCAATAAGATAAACTACACAGCTCACGATAAATCCAGGAACTGTTGTGTAAAACATATGTCCAATATGCTGATATAAGTTTGTCTCTGTTGCAATTGCAGACATATTTGTACTGTCTGATAATGGTGACATCTTATCTCCAAAATAAGCACCTGCAACAATCGCTCCTGCAACTGCCGGAAGCGGTGCACCCATACCTGCTGCCACACTGATCAGTGCTGCGCCAACTGTTCCTGCAGCTCCCCAGGAAGTACCTGTGCTGACAGAAAGTATTACTGTTACAAGAAATGAAGTAATAATAATATATTTGGGACTAATAATCTGAAGTCCTATATATACAAGAAACGGAATTGTTCCACTTACTACCCACGCACCAATCATAAGTCCAACACAAATCAAAATCATGATTGCCGGAAATGCTTTTGCAAGTTTAGCTACTATTTCATCTTCGATTTCTTTCCATTTATGTCCCTGATACATGCACACACATATTGTAAATGCAGCACAAATAATCAAAAGAATCTTAATATCAATACTATAAACAACCAATCCTGTAAAAAGAACAACAAACATAAAAATCAACGGTAATACAGCTGTAAAGAGGGTTGGTTTTTTTACTTCTTTTCTCTCTTCTCCCATGATGGTTCTCCTTTATGAAATTTTATCAAGTGCCTGCTGCAAATCAGCAATCAGGTTTTCTGTTCCTTCAAGTCCACAGTGAATTCGTACAATATTTCGTGATACATTTAAGAATGCACACTGCTCTTCCGTCCAGTTATATGTATAAGCAATTGCAAGGCTTTCAAAGCCTCCCCAAGAACATCCTTTCTCAAAGAGTTTTAGGCTATTAACAAAGGTTTCTGTCTCTTCTAATGTTCCGTCAATCTCAAGACTCATCAGTCCACATTCACCTTTCTGCTGTTTTCTTGCAAGCTCATATTGTGGATGTGATTCAAGTCCTGTAAAGAATACACGCTTAACCTTTGGCTGCTTTTCAAGGAATTTAGCTACTTCCATTGCCGTCTCGTAATGTCTCTGCATACGAACGTCTAATGTACGTAGTCCACGAATCGCCAGCCAGGCTTCCATTGGTCCAAGAACTCCGCCAAACCAATCTCTTTGAACCATAATCTCACGCATAAACTCTTCGTCCTTTGAAACAAGGACTCCACCTACAAGATCACTATGTCCGCCGATATACTTTGTCATGGTATGCATTACAATATCAATTCCCATATCCAATGGTTTTTGGAAAATCGGAGTGGAGTATGTATTATCAATGTACGTTTTGATTCCATGCTCTTTAGCAAGCTTTGCTACCCCTTCCAAATCTACAACATTAAATAAAAGCGTTGTAGGACTCTCCAAAATAATCATTTTCGTTTCTGGACGGATTGCATCTTCGAATTCCTTTACAGTTCTTCCATCAACATAAGTAACTGTTACATCATATTTCGGACTAAGGAACTCATCAAGTAAATGCTGTACTGGTCCATAACTTTCCTTAATACAAATCACATGACTTCCTGCTGTACAAATCTTAAGAATAGCCGCTGCACAAGCTGCCATACCTGCTGAAAATACAACTGCTCTTGAACCGTGCTCTAGTGCAGCAATTTTCTTTTCGAGAATTGCAACAGTTGGATTAGATGCTCTTCCATAATAGAATTCATCTTTAAAAATATCTACGTCGAAATAATCTTTTACCGTATCAAATACATGAAGTGAATTCATAAAAATCGGAGGCGTTACAGATTTCATATACTTTTCTGGATCTTCTCCTACGTGTGTCATTGCCAGTAAATCTTGATTGTCTGCTAATTGTTTTGACATCTTCTCTTTCCTTTCTTTTATTGGTTTGATGGTATTGTGGTTGATTGGCTCAACCAATTTATGTGATTATTATACATCTATTAACGTTTTTGTCAATATTTTTATGTGTATAAAATATTTTTTAGGCTTTCTGTATAATTTTTATTTTCTTCTTTTGTGCAAATGATACAACACAATCAAAGCAATATATCACTTCTTCGACTTGTCGTTCGTTTTTCGTTCCAATTCCTATATAGACTGAATCCGAAAAATGCAGTAAAATCAGTAATAGCTCGACAATACCGAAAGCGAATATAGATTGTTGGAGGAAGTTATGATTCAAAAAATCGAGAACAGAAGAAGTATAAGAAAATATAAAGAAGATAAGATTAGTAAAAAGTCACTCATACACTTATGCCAGAATAGGCATTTGCCATACCAGATGCGGAAAATACAGTAAGGATCATGCAAGAAGCCCCAGCCAAGAGACCTCGGAAACCATTCGCAGATATTGTTGAATTTAGGTAAGTTTTCTTTAAAAGCAAGATAGACGAAACGACTCTCCACTGTTTATCTACCTTGCTCACCCTAGTATCAAATATTTATCTATCTCTTAATTCTAGCACATTTTTTCAAGAAGAAGATCTGATTTAATAGTGTATTTCTTTTAAAATCTGCCCCTTTACACTGCCTCGATTACCTCTTAAATTTATATTTCCCTTTTCCGTAACCGGATACAGGTTCAATAATCTCTGCCTGCACCAAATTGGAAAGAAGTTTGGAAGCACCTGAACCTTTCAGCTCGAGAAGCTTCATAACTGCACTTCTTCCAAATACCTCATCAAAGCCAAACTCTTCAAAGAGTCTATGAATATGAACTGTCGTTTTTACTGAGAAAGCACTGCCTTTTTCGGAAAGTACACTTTCAATATCCACTTTTTCGTCTTGAATATCCACTTTTTCATTCTCAATATCCACTTTTCGATCTTGAATGTCCACTTTTCCTTCATTCAAAAGTCCACTTATATGAAGCTTTCGACTATGAAGCTCATTTTTCTCGTTCAAAAGCAGATTTCTGAGAAATGTTTCCAAATACTCTGTTGTTTCGTGAATACCTGTTTGCAGGTTCGTATAGTTTGCACGGACAAGTGCATTTCTGAAATACCACGCATTTTCCGCAAAAATATCATTGGTTGCAGAGAATCCAAGTGTCCTTAGATATTTAATGAAGAACACTGCCGTTGTTCTCGTATTGCCTTCCCCGAAGATATGGATTTGCCATAACCTTGAAACAAATACCGCAAGATGATGAATAATCCCATCCATTGAAAGCCCTTTATAACTAAAGTCTTTCTCCTGCAAAAAATCGTATTCAAGTGTGGCTCTCAATTCAGAAGCACTACCGTACATAACAGTTGCCCCATCAAGCACCCATTCTTTCTTTGTAATATTGTAATCTCTAATCTTTCCTGCGTGTTTATAAATACCCTGAAAGAGTTTGCGGTGGATAGCGATATACTCATTCGGAGAAAATGTAAACGCTGTTTCAGAAAGAATTTCTGCAATACGGGACGAAACCTTATCTGCTTCTTCAGTACGCTCATCGTCAGACAAATGCACTGGTCTTTCTTCATAGTAACTGTCGATAAGACTCTGTGCTTCTTTCATTGTGATTTTGCCTTCAATATTCTGAATGGCAGTATCAATCAAATATTTAGATGGTTTGAGTCCGTCCACTGCCTGAAGTCCGATGGCCGTACTCCAAGCATAACCCTTATGAGCTTTATCTGGTTCAGACTCCCTCAAATATTCCTTAAACGGGTCTTTTTCCATATCCACTACCTCGCTTCATAATTTTATAATTCAAGCTTCCTTTCCAATTTCCGATTTTGTTTATCTTATTTTACCAGAAAAGGTAAGAGATAAAACGGTTTCAACACTTTATATAAACATATCATATCGTAAAACATGCATTCCTTCAATGTACACAAGTTCTATTATATACATTTCTTCAATATTACAAAAGAAGAGAACTCCCCGTCAAGTAGACAATTGAAATCCCCTGTCACATCAGTGAGCCATTTCTCATTTGGTGCTTTGGCAGTGAACTCGCGATTAAGTATGTTTTCAGCTATATACTGAGGGTTTGCAGCCTGTCTTGTGCACCCGTTGTTAGAATACTTATATCATCTTGAGAACCATAGCCTGCTAAATAATCTAAGACTGCTTGTTGTTTCAATTCTTTGGAATATTTTTTATTTCCTTTCAATGTCAATGCATTTACTCCCATAGATTCATAGTTTCGAATCCATTGTTGGACAGATGCAAGACTTACATCAAACATATCGGCAATTCGCCGTTGGCTTTCTTTTCCATCCAGATATAGATTTACAGCGTATATCTTATCCTCAACAGATACTTTTCTTTTAGACATAAAATATGCTCCCTTCTAGGTAGACAAGTTTTTATTATTTCACTTGTCTACCTAGAAGGGAGCATATCAGCAGCCCCTTACTTTTATTATTCCCCGCTGATCGGCGAACCGCAATATTCACACTCGCCCACGGCTCCTCTTTGAATTTTGTTGATACCACCACATCCCTTACATTTTACAGTAACAAGTTCTGCATCTGTCTGTTTGACCGTCTTTGTAAAAGAGGGGTTACCAATCTTCTGACTCATCTGATCCTTTCGAACAAATAACTTTGCCTTGTTATCCACATAAGCATCGTTAAAATATTTCTTTTTACACAATTTTTCAAGATTTCGACGTACTTTATCCTCCGGCTGGTTAAGAATCGCTGCCATATCCGGGATAAATCCATCATTCGAAGTTTCTGCAATCTCTTTATATTCTCGATAAAGCTTTTGCAGACGGAGTGTCTGGATTCCGAGCACAATCAAGATCACCCCGAAAATTCCAAGAACAATGCACATAATCAATCCTGAAATTTCCATATCCGCTGCATATGCCGGATTAGAGAACCATTCTTCCACACAGATTGCTGCAACCAGAAGGAAAAATGTTCCTCCGATAATCCCCACAACTGACAGAATCTTTTTCATGATCAACATTTTATATTTCCTCCCCATCTAATCGTTTTCCACATTCCGGACAGAAACGTAGATTCCCTTCCAGCACAGTTCCACACTGTGAACAGTGTCTCTCTTTGCTTATAAGACGGCTTCCACACTCGGAACAGAACTTTGCATCCGCCAGAACTTCGCTCCCACACTGCGGGCAGAATTTTGATTTTCTATATCCGCCACGCAAATCTATATTCTGTGCCATAGAAGAAAACTGGTTCCCCATCTCTCTTCCAACGCCGAATCCCATTCCAAGTCCCATTCCGGTTCCCATCACAGAACCTACATCTGCATTCCCGTGACTGACCGCATTTTCCAATGTATCAAAGGATCTCTCCTGTTGATAATTGTAGCCTATAATCTCCATCTCGGCACGCTTGGATAAAGCCTCCTTGAGTTTTCCCACAGACGGATCATCTTCCGGTGTACTGATTTCATTTACATAAAATGAAGTCAGTCCCAGTCCATACTCTTCCATTATCGGACAGATTGTCTCCTTCATATATTGTGAAATTTCATCTATGTACGCATTCATCTCAAGAATACTGAGCTTTCTGTGAAGCAGATATGAAGAAATCGTATCCTTTATCTTCGTCACATACAAACTTCTGAAATACTTCGTTACAGTCTCTGCGTCAAAAACATTCATGGTTGTCACAAGTTTTGTCAGAAACTTCACCGAATCTGTTACATGAATTCCAAACGCTCCATTCGAGCGTATCGGAATAAATATTCCATACTTTGGATCCTGGATCTGAATCGGTGTTGGCGTTCCCCACTTAATATCCAGGTAATATCCTTTATTAATATACCATACTTCTGCCTTGAACGGAGATTTCCCGCCAAACGGAAGATTAATAATCTTATTCAGAATCGGAATATTCTTTGTATCCAACGTATGCGTTCCGGGTCCGAACACATCTGCCACACTTCCACCTTTTACAAGCACGGCTTCCTGTGACTGATTAACTACCAGCTGCGACCATGTTCCAAGCTCTTCACCTGGATATTTCCATGCGAAGACATCCGGCCTTCCATTATATTTTATAACATCCATTACTCCCATCTTAAAGTCCCCCACTTTTTCTGATTTATAGCGTCTCACTGACAGATTCCGTCTGCGTCATACTACAGATACATTTATCATAGCTTTCCTGTCGAGAAGTGTCAACCACTATAAAAAGGCGACCTTGCATTCCATGCAGAATAGTCGCATATGCTTTTGCACACTTTTTGCGATATGCTGTGTCATTTGAGGATACCTTTACTAACTTCTTTCATACTCTCTTTTTCTTCTTTCACAATCAATTGAATTTCTAAACAACCTTTATTCTGCTATATTAATTTCTGGTGATTTCATCAAACTCATTCATTTTCATCACCTCATCCGTAATATACCTGTCTTAAATTAAAAAGGGTAGGATGTCAAAAACTTTCCATTTCAGAATGTCCATCTAACCATAAATCAATCTGTTTTAATACAGAAGAAAAGTCCGGCTTATCAAGCCCCGGCCCAGGATAATAATTAATCCATAAATTTCGAAGAAATTCATTTTGGTCAAATGCCCTTGTCAAGTCTACAGTTCTTTCAGAACCTCTCCGATATCTTCATTCATGCAGACAGACTTTTTCCTTATTTCTTCCGGTGCATATGCTTCACGCTGGTTCAGACACACATAAAATGCATGTTCAAATGTGTTTGTCATCTGCCAAAACGGATATTTTATAATAACAGGAGTATTATATCCTACACCTAATTCAAGGAATACTATTTTCTGCTTTTTATGCTCCTGTATAAATTTCTCGTACCGTTCTGCTGCCTGATGCCATCCCCTATCTTCAACAAATGTCTGATCCGATCTGAGATTCATACTCATCGGCTTACCACAGTGTGGGCAATATGGAATCAAACCAGACGGAACTATACGCTTTATTTCTCCGTCTTCCGGTTTTTGCAGTTCTCCATCTTTTATCTAAAATCCCTGACTCAGCACCATTTTTTTATAGTCTCTTCATTGTCATAGACTTCCTTATGGCAAGATTCACTACATTGAAACAGACCATAATCTCCCTGTGTATAAAAAATTCTATTTTTATCAAAGCCGACTTTTTGGAAACAATGATCCACATTTGTCGTCAGTACAAAATAATCCTTCTTTTTCACCAGATCATACAAGTTCTGATATACCGGTTTTGGCGCATCCATGTATCGATTAATGTCGTTCATCTTCCTCTTTAAAAACATTAAATATCACCTTTATTTCTGATTTCGTCTTTTCTTTATATTGCTTTACTGTCTGTACTGCAAGCCCAGCAGCTCTTTTATTTTGAAACATAAATACACCTGTTGAAATACAACAAAAAGCAATACTCTTTACTTCATTTTCATCAGCTATCCTAAGACATGATTCATAGCAGGATATCAGTAACTGCTCATGTTCCTTTTTCAGCTTTCCCTGCACAATCGGACCAACTGTATGAATCACATGATCACAAGGCAGATTAAATGCTGGGGTGATCTTTGTCTGCCCTGTCGGTTCTTCATGTCTCTGTTTTATTATCATATGATCAAATATCTTCTTCTGCCATTCTGATACAGGATTCCGTTATGTAATATCCCTTTTCTTTTACATTTACATTTCCCAGAATATATGTCTCTCGGAAAATTGGATTCACGCCAAGATTAAAATACTCCACTTCCGCCTTATCGATACAGAAAATAATTCCGATTTCTCTTGTATCTCCCGGATATACATTCGCAAGATACGGCTGTTCTTCAAAAATGATATCCTTTAACACGGAAGCACCTCCCCGCATTTTACAAATTTATCGTAATCTCTGTATTTTTCCATCTGACAGATCCAGACATCTGCCAGTCGGTCTTCAAAAATATTGACCACTTTACTGTCTGTCACCCTTCTGCATGCCATAATATCTCCGTTCGAAGATATGGTAATATGACAGTTTCCACAGTTACAGCCACCATAGATCATTCCTGCCTCTGTACTCTCAGGAAGCTTAAACTGTCCCGTTTCATATTCATACAGCGTCCACAAATGATCCTTTTTATTAAAATAGGTCTCGCATCCTGCCTTTTCATATGCCTTATACTTTGCATCACAGACTTCCAAAAGTTTTCTGTATTCTTCCGGTGTCATGCTTGTATCAACTTCACCACCTGTAGGCACATAGCGTGAAAATGCAAAAATCTTTGCTTTCGCCTTTACAACTATTATCTATTTGCATAATCGATCAAAATCTTTTTGCAACTACTGCAACGATAAGCTTCACAATGAGGGATTCCGCCTGAACCCTTACTCAATTCCAAATCGTCCGATTTTTTAATACGAAAAACTTTTATCGGATTATCAACTGCAAAAGTAATGTCTCGTGAGCTCATTAGGTATCCTCTTATCATTTCTTCACCACAATATGGACATTTCATGCTGATTTCAAGATTAAGTTACACATCCAACAACTCGATTAACTTATCAAGAAATGCCTCTTCCCCCCATGTATTAATTTTGAAAAATACAGCTTGGCTTCCTCCCGCTGTAATTGCGGAAAGTTGAACTGGATCTTTGTCATTTTGAAAAAGTGTAATATTAAGACTCACTCTGTTTCCTCCAGCATAGCTGTAACGCTCAAAAACACGAACGCTGCAACGCGCAGTTCCACTTCGAAAGTCACTGGCATCTTCTAACGTTGCTGACATACTGCCATTTATTATTCCGTTCTCAATTTTGGAAAGTAACTGATCAAAATCTTCATTTATATATCTTTCTATTTTTGCCATGCAAAACACCTTCCTCTCAACTATCTACACTGAAATCTGGATCACTATTTAATTCCTGGAACATTTTTCTGCATCGATTGCCAATACAAACATCAGAGCATCCAACGCATTTCCTGGATCCTGTACATCGATAATATAAGTATCTGTCATATGAAACAGTTCTTTACTAACCCGTGCAATTGAATAACCGCTTCGATCAAGAATACTATAATCCCATTCCATAATGGTTCCATCAATATGCCATCCATTGTAATCAATATTATAATGCGGCGTCAGGAACGAGAATTCTTTGCTCAGACATCCGATATAACTGCCATTTTTATAAATTTCGAATTTAGGAAGGAAGGTAAGAACTTTCTCAACAACCATTCCTACTTCATTTCCATAGGCATCATAAATTATAAGTTTATGCCCCCAGGCCAACTGGCCTTTTACTACATAAACAGTGTTGCCTGCTTCATCATAGATATCGTAGCTGTCAAACCATGAAAACAACCTTTGTTTAAACAATAGCTTCATAACTTTTCACCACTCTCTCCAACAAATATAATAGTTTCTTTATAAGTACCATAATACCATGCCAGAACACATAAAAAATATACTAAATTTCATTTTTCACATTGGAACCTGTTTTTTATCTGTCCGGCTGTTGTATATGTGGAGGAATCTTCATACAACTATCGGATTTTGATATGGCTAAAATGCAGTGGCTACAGAATAAAATTTTTTAAAAAGTGATAATACATGCATGATAAAAGGTGCCGCAAAGCGACACCCTTAAATATGTACTGATATTTATTTTTAGTCCAAACTATTCCTCATCCAAAATTGTATCAAGAGCGATAAGTTCTCCCGGTTCAAGTGGTTGAATAATAAACGGTGAATGGCTTACACTTCTTTAAATTTCGAATGCTTGGACAATGCCATTGTCACTGCAAATCCAACAACAAGTGAGATCAGAATTCCGATCATATAATTCAGCATTCCGCCGGACTTGATGCATACGAATCCGATGATTCCTGCTGCTCCCGGGGAGATGTTCTGAACATTTGTCAGTGTCACATAAGCACATCCTACAGCAGAACCGAACATTGCTGCATAGAATGGATATTTCATCTTCAAGTTGACTCCGAACATTGCTGGTTCTGTAATACCAAGCAGTGCTGAGATACCGGAAGAAACTGCGATGCTCTTCATCTTCTTATCCTTTGCACAGAACATTGCTGCCAGTGTTGCTCCACCTTGAGCCACATTGTTGCATGCTGCGATTGCAAAGAGGAAAGATCCGCCTGCTGCAATCAACTGGATATCAACCGGGAGAAGACTGTGGTGCATTCCCGTCATTGTTAATGGTGCATAGATAAATCCGAAAATAAATCCACCGACAACACCTAATGTATCATGGAGCCACAGAATACCATTTGTAATCCAGTCTCCGGCTGTACGCATCACTCCACCTACCACTGTAAATGTAAGGAATGCTGTTACGAGTACGGAAAGTGCAGGTGTCAGGAGGTTGTCCAGATATTCCGGAACTACTTTGTGAAGTTTCTTCTCGATAAATGCAAGGATTGCTGCCGCTGCAAGTACCGGAAGTACAGTTCCCTGATATCCAACCTTCTCAATTGTCAGCGCTCCGATATGCCATACCGGAACCGTTCCCTCTGTAATGGCTGTACCATAAGAATATGCATTCAGAAGATCACCGGATACCATGATCATTCCCATAACTGCTCCAAGATAAGGATTGCCACCGAACATCTTTGTTGCTGAGAACCCTACAAGGATTGGCAGGAATGCATATGCTGCACTTGCAAATGTGTTGATCATAGATGCAAGATCTGCAATATTCGGATATACTTCAACAAGTGATTTTCCTGAGACAAAAAGTCCTTCTGCTGTCAGAACATTGTTCAGACCCATCAGAAGACCGCTGGCAACCAGTGCCGGAATAATCGGTACGAATACATCCGCCAGCATCTTTACCAGTTTCTGTAACGGATTCATCTTCTGGTCAGCAGCCTTTTTCACTTCATTTTTTGTACTTTCTTTGATGTCTGCATACTGAATAAAATATTTGTATACTTCATCTACTGTACCACTTCCGATGATGATCTGGAACTGACCGCCTGTGGAAAACTGTCCTTTTACAAGCTCTGTCTTGAGAATTCCATCTACATCTGCTTTGCTCTCATCTTTTAATACCAGACGTAATCTGGTTGCGCAGTGAGCCGCGCTGATTACATTTTCTTTTCCGCCTACCAGACGCAGAAGTTCACTTGCTGCATTCTGGTAACTCTGCTCTTTACTCATTCTAACTCCTCCTATAACTTCATTTCTTTTCTATCTCAATCAGGATTTTCTTAGTACCATCGTTGTACTTGAAAAGTCCTGTCTGATTCTTGGTATTCGAATTCCTGCATACATCAGTTCATCCCCGCCGTACTCCTGCCCGGTCTCACAATCTGTGTAAACTGCATCCGGATCCAGTCCTTTTAAGCGAATTACCGGAACCCTGTAGGCTGAGCGTGCAAGGATCTGCACGTGAGTGAAGATGACTTCCATTCCATCTTCTGAAACAATATTCCAGGCACTTTGATTCTCCTGAAATGAATCCGCCAGCCGGTAATAAGTTCCGAACTGTACGGTTCTTCGTCTCCTTTTATATTCTGCAATCTGCTCTCTGACTTCTTCCTTCTCTTCTTTTGAAAGCTTCTTTAGATCCAGTTCATATCCAAGATTGCCTGCTGCCGCCACGGCAAATCTTGTAGCAAGCGGTGTGGTCCGCCCGACCTGATGATTCGGACATGCTGACACATGCGCTCCCATTGTAACTGTCGGAAACAGAAGGCTTGTTCCATGTTGGATCTTCAACCTACAGACCGCATCTGTATTATCGCTGGTCCATGTCTGTGGCATGTAATAAAGCATTCCTGCATCGAATCTGCCACCTCCACTGGAACAGCTTTCAAACAACACCTGTGGAAAACGTTCTGTCAATGTCTCCATTACCCGGTAAAGTCCAAGCACATATCTGTGTGAAAGTTCATTCTGATTTTTCCTGTCAAGATAAGCACTTCCAAGATCCGTCAGATGCCGGTTCATATCCCATTTCACATAACTGATATTTCCCGGTACCAACACCTTACTGACTGCATCGATCAGATATTCGCAAACTGCCGGATTCGACAGATCCAGTACCAGCTGATGTCGGCTGAGTATTGGTTCGTAGAGTGGACTTCGGATCACCCAGTCTGGATGCTCTCTGTAAAGGTCACTTTCCCTTGAAATCATCTCCGGTTCAAACCAGATTCCGAAATCAATCCCCTTCTGTTTCACCTTTTTGGCCAGGCTCTGCAGGCCATCCGGAAATTTCTTCTTATCTTCCGTCCAGTCCCCCAAGGAAGTCGTATCTGTATTTCTTCCCTTGAACCAGCCATCATCCATCACCAGAAGTTCGATTCCAAGCTCCGCTGCTTCTTCCGCTAGCGTCAGCATTTTCTCTTCATTGATCTCAAAATACATACCTTCCCAGCTATTCAATAGAACTGGCCGTTCCCGATCTCTGTACCATCCCCGGCAGACGCGCGTTCTGTATAACCGGTGAAATATATTCGACATTCCGGCAAGTCCATTTACACTATAGACCAGTACAGCCTCCGGTGTGCAAAAGCTTGTTCCCGGTGCAAGCTGCCATCCAAACTGATACGGATTAATTCCAAGCTGTACCCTGATTGTTCCATACTGTCCACACTGAACACATCCATAGAAGTTTCCACTGTAAATCAGGTTTACTCCAAGCACTTCCCCTTGCTCTTCCGTAGTCCCGGGACTTAACAATCCGATAAATGGGGTTGCCTGTGGGCTGCTCGTTCCACGACTGCTTTCAATCGTGACTGAATCCGCACACAATGGACGTCGATACACGTTTTTCTCTTCTGTATGTGCACCGGATAATGTCAGTACATCATATTCCTGTGTTGGAAGATCCATGTTCATGCTTAAGAATCGACAGATTTCTATCGGTTCTGTTCCGTCATTGATCCATTTTGCGAATCGTGTGACCACTGCATCTTCATAGATGGTGTAATATAACAGAATTCTCTGATTTCTCACCTTATCCTGAAGCGTAATCTCCAGTGTCATTGCCTCAGTGTCCGCATCAGTATAGACATGTGGCAGGCCATCCGGAGCGATCTTTCCGCTCAGAATGCGATAGCCGTTATAGAAAAATCTTGCGTTTTTATCTCCATTTCTATCTTCTAGTTCGTAAGCTGGACTTCGAAAGTCCCCCTGTCCGGCCTCCGGAAATTCCCTCAACTGTGTATCCAGAGAAAATGTCCTGTCTTCCTCTACCGGATTCGCACAGAATCCACGGTCGTAATAATAATCCCTGATGCCGCTGTGCCATCTCTTTATTCTTTTTCCGTAGTAACAATGCTTTAAATAGCGTTGTTTTTCTACTTGAATCACATAACTGATCTTATCGTTGTATAGATGAAAGACCTGCTGTTCTTCCTCAAAACTGATCTGCATTCTATTCCTCCACTTTCTCATTCTGCTTCGTTTCATCTCTTGACTAAATACATTATAACTTCCATCTCTTCTTACTTTCAATGGTAATGCTGATCAGCGAATGGTAATTTCTTGCTATTTTTTATTGATTGCTATATTATGATATTAAATATAAAAAACCAAAACTAAGATTTCTATAGATTGCTTCGTGCTGTGCCCCGCAATCTTCATTTATTTTGAAAGGAGTACTTTTTATGACAAACACAAAATCATCTGCCCAACTGCCTTTTGGTTCCGTCGGTTTTCATATAACCTCTGCGCTTCCCCTCCAGACACTTCGCGGAATCGGCATGCATCACATCACTTCCCATGACTATCATTGGGATAACCGAGTCCGCAAAAACTCTTATGTATTACTTCAGTACACGATTTCAGGAAAAGGGAGTTTCCAGACACCAGACCATACCTATCCTCAACATGCGGGTGATCTCTTCCTTGTTCAAGTACCCGGAGACAGCCAATACTCATTACCCGATGATTCGGAATGCTGGGATGTTCTTTATCTAGAATTTTCCTCCGAGTGTCTCCCTCTTCTCTACCACATTCATCAATCCTGTGGACCTGCTTTCCACCTGGAAGCATCCAGTACTTTACCTGAACAGATGAAACAGCTCTATGCTGATGCGATTTCCAATCAGTTAGCATCGGTATTTGATAATTCAAAATCGGCCTACGCTTTTCTTTTAGATCTGGCAGATTATGCATTGGAACACCCGGCACTTTCTTCACCTCGTGTTACACTGGCCAAGAATTATCTGGATTCCCATTATTACACCACGGATCTGAACCTTGACGAAGTTGCTGATGCCGTCGGGCTGTCCAAGTATCATCTTTGCAGAGAATTCAACCATCTCTATGGAATCTCGCCCGGAAAATATCTGGCGAATCTGCGTCTTCAGAAATCCTGTGCGCTTCTTTTACAGAGCCGCCAGCACACAATTGCCGAAATCGCCTCCATGGTCGGATTTTCAAATGATAATTATTTTTGTAAGGTCTTTCGAAAAGCTTTCGGAACTACACCAACTCAATATCGGCTTCAAAATCAGAACTATGATCTTGTCCGCGTTCTCCATGATTCGCATCCCAGGATTCCATCTGATAAATAACCGCCTCATATGGTCTGAGTTCTGTAATTTTTTCCGCGGCAGGCGTATCTGCATAATTACTAAGCATGACCTGCCCAGCTCTCTTACACTGTAACTTTCTTGTCTTCTCATGAAAGTTACAGATAATCAGCCATTTTTCCTCCTCCAGCGTTCTTGTATAGATATAAAGGTCTTCATCCTCCGGGAACAGCAGTTGATAAGTTCCGTATACCATAACTTCATGTTCTTTCCGAAGCTGAATCAATTTCTGATAATGATAGAAAACAGACTCTGGATCCGCTAATGCCTGTTCTACATTGATTTCCTTATAATTTGGATTGACTCTGTACCATGGAATTCCTTCTGTAAATCCTGCATTCTTTTCGGCATTCCACTGCATCGGTGTCCTTGCATTATCCCTCGCCTTCGCCCGGATTGCATACATGGTCTCTTCCTCTGTAAATCCCGCTTTCAGGCGTTCTTGATAAATGTTCTGTGTCTCAATATCAGGGAATTCATCAATCGTCTGAAATGGAACATTCGTCATTCCAATCTCTTCCCCCTGATAGATATACGGTGTCCCCTTCATTCCATGAAGCAGTGTCGCAAGCATTTTTGCAGACAGGACACGATAGTCTCCGTCATTTCCCCAACGGGAAACGATTCTTGGGAGATCATGATTATTCCAAAATAAACTGTTCCATCCATGACCTTCTAACTCTGTCTGCCATTTGCTGAAAACACACTTCAGATCCGGCAGATAAAGTGGTTTCAAATCCCATCTTTGTCCGCCCGGTTTCTTATCCAGCTGAATCTGTTCAAACTGGAAGATCATACTAAGTTCTTTTCTTGCCGGATCAGTATATAATCTTCCGATCTCCGGGGTCGCCCCCCAGCACTCACCAACCGTCATGCTGTCCCTGTGACCAAAGGTCGCTTCGTTCATCTCTTGCAGGTATTTATGAAGCATCGGCCCATTCTCTTTGATCTTCTGATCCGGTATCTTTCCAATCAGATCAATCACATCCATACGGAAACCTGCAATCCCCTGATCCAGCCACCAGTTCATCATGTCATAAATTTTCTGCCGCAGCTTCGGGTTCTCCCAGTTCAGATCTGGCTGTTTCTTACTGTAAAAATGCAGATAATACTCATCCGTCTCCGGCGAATACTCCCATGCACTTCCACCGAAATTTGACATCAGATCATTCGGTGGCTGTCCATCTTCACCTTTCCTCCAGATGTAGTAGTCCCGATATGGATTATCCAGGCTTTTCTTTGCTTCTATGAACCATGGATGTTCATCTGATGTATGGTTCACTACCAGATCCATAATGATTTTGATATCATTATCTTGACATTTTTGTATCAATATCTTCATATCTTCCATTGTTCCAAACTCCGGGTAAACCGTACGGTAATCAGAGATATCATATCCATTGTCATCCTGCGGCGACTGATAGATTGGACAGATCCAGAGTACATTAACTCCCAGTTTTTTCAGATATTCAATTTTCCCTGTAATTCCTGGAATATCCCCCATTCCATCCCCATTGCTGTCCGCAAAACTCCGAGGATATATCTGATAAACGACACTGCTCTGCCACCATTTCTTCTCCATCTTATGTCCCCTTCTTGCTTTTTTTATTCGAACCAAGTATAATACAAAAAATAAAACGATACTTTCATTATTTTATCAAAAAATAACACAATATTATGCAACAGTTCAGCCACGCATCTATACAAGAAAGGAGATCACTCATGTCACGTTCCTTAAAAGAGACAAATTTTCACGGAACCCCTATGTTCCCCTTACAGATTTATTCTCATAAAGATAAGAACGGTTTCTATTCCGTTACTGCCCACTGGCATGAGGAACTGGAATTTCTCTATATTGAGGAAGGAACTATGCACGGAATCATTTCCGGAACCCCTTATGAAATGAAAGCCGGTGAATTCTATTTCATCAACTCTGGTGAACTGCATGAACTAAGCGCACACAACCATTCCCTGCATCATGCAATCGTTTTCGATCCTCAATTACTTAATTTTGATTTGTATGATGCCTGTCAGTACAATTTCATCCAGCCAATCACACAGAAGAAACTGCTCTTCCCAAACAACATCTCCAGTGCTCTCAGTCAGGAAGAACAAGAAAGTCTCCGACAGCTTTTTCTTGAATTGATCTGTAATTACCACTACCCGGAACAATGTGCACTTCTCAAAATTAAGATCTGTCTTCTACAGATTTTGGAACTCTGTTTCCGCACAGAAATTCTTATACAGAACCAGACTACCGGAAAGCAGCTCTCCTCCATGAATCTGCTGAAGGAAGTGCTTGATTTTATCCGGTCACATTACGCCGAAGAAATTACATTAAAAGAACTTGCTGACATTGCCTGCATGAGCCCGACCTATTTCTGCAGATATTTCCATCAGGAGATGGGAAAAACACCGTTCGCCTTCCTGAATGAATACCGCATCAAAAAAGCGGCTATCCTTTTGGATGACAGCTCACTGTCTGTTTCTGATATTGCCATTAACTGTGGATTTGACAACATCAGCTATTTCATTCGTAAGTTCAAAGAATACCAGGGAATCACCCCCAAAAAATACAGAAGCCGGAAGATGCCAGAATAATATTTCTTTATTTGAGAAATATTCAGCAAACAAGTAGCAAGTACAACATTATAGGGATCTTTAAAAGACAAAGATGACCCAGTAAGTGGATGTAGAAATAGTATGATATCATGTGAATAACAATCGGAATTGATAAAGGATCATCTGCATGAAACGATTATTATGTTCGCACTTTTCAAGTGTAGGAAATTTGATAAAAAAAGAAATTGAAAAAAGGACTAATTTTTATGAACAATGTAAAAGAGAGAATCAAAATATTTTCAGGAGCGCAGCTTAAATACATCGCTTTTCTATCCATGCTTATCGATCACACAAACAAAGCGTTAATCTATCCGAATTTGGATGGAGGAGCATTGAATCGGTTGAGTGACTTTTTTGATATTTTAGGAAGAATTGCATTTCCAATATTCATCTTCCTTCTCATCAGTCGAGTAGACTAAGACCTCTCAATCTTAGCCCCTCACAGATCCGTACGTGCGGCTTTCCCGCATACGGCTCCTCATAGTAACATTCGCTTCAATATAAACAATAGTACGTTTCTCTGACTCCGCAGTGCCACATAACACTCGCCATATCGCATTACATGATATTGTCTTCCGCACCAGTTAAGACGTCGACCGACTGAAGTTAACGTTTCGAAGCTCAATCACTATTCAACCCTGCTTTCTTGCTGTCTACGCTTGTCAGATGCCGTTACCGGCATCATCCCAAGACTCGCTATTATCTGGTTGGCTAAACCTTGGATAAACCGGAATCCCACCGGCTTGACTACACACCCTTAGCTGGGCGCACAACTGGAATTTATCGATTTCTTTATTATCTAATCTGTTAGTAATCTATCCAACAGCATCTGCCTATTATTTATAAACATTTCTGTTACCTGGTAACTCTCTGTATCCTCATATTCGCACAGATGTATGCGTCCATTATCAAAACAATAGATATCTGCATCTGGTATTCCTAACAAAATTGGCGAATGCGTAACTATAATAAACTGTGCTCCCTCTTTTGCACATCTGTATATTTGCATCAACAATGTAAGCTGTCTCTGCGGCGATAATGCAGCTTCCGGCTCGTCAAAAAGATACAAGCCATTTGGATTCATATTATTCTGTGCTAATGCAAGAAAACTCTCTCCATGTGATTTTTCATGATATTTAGCGGAAGGATGTGTAATATCTGCATATTCTTCTTCCTGCGTTGCAACATTATAAAAGCTTTCTGCCCTAAGAAAATATCCCCACTTTTCCTTCCGATAGCCTTTGGCAATTCTTATCGCATCACACAACTCTGAATGTGTATCATGCGTAGAAAAAACATAATTCTTCGTTCCACCCTCAGGATTAAAACCATGTGCTACGGCAAGTGCTTCCAATAAAGTTGATTTACCGCTGCCATTTTCCCCTACAAAAAAAGTAATTGGTTTGTTAAAATCAAGTTTTTCAATCCCCTTAAAAGCCTCGATTCTCTTTAAATAACTATCGTTATCAATTCTATTCCAATCGAATATTACCCCTTGTAAGAATTGATCATTCATCTAATCACCTTCCTGTAAAAGACACTTTCTAATCCACCAATCTTTCGTTCTAAAGAACTCGGTCAACCGGAATTTCTGGATGCGTATAATATGCGAAAAAACTTAACTCCATCTTAAATATAGTGCTGAGTTTCACTGCCATTCTTTAACACCATTTTCACCACACCAAGCAATGCTGCAAACAAAACACCAGCAACCGGCCATACAATCCATGTAATATCCCAGCTCATCGTCCAGAAGCTCCATGCAAGGTAAATCGCTGTAGTCAAGCACCAATATACACCAGAAAACGTGTCAGTCTTTTTCTTAAACAGTTTTTCTTCTTTTGTATATTCGCCTTCCTGAAGAAGGGTATCGTAACTGCTTTTTACCATCCCAACACGAACCAACAGATTCACTCCTATTGCAAGTATGAATAGCAGCAATCCAACGGAAAGGCCGCAACAATAGTCAGACGTTTCCATGGATCCGGCAATAATTGTCGGAATCACTGCCAGTATACAGAGCACTACCCCAACAGCTGTTCCTCTGATAAAAATCGGTTCATAGGAATCTTTTTTTTCTCGTACTATTCCAGATACACCATACTCTGTTTCAAAGCATTCTTTTTCAAAATGTTCCATATGTGATTCTCGCATTCCATATGTAATAAACAAAAAGACGGCTGCCGCAACCATTCCAAGCAAAAAAACACATCCAAATACTGTTGCCAGAGATTCCGAAACATGAAATACGCCATCTTCTGCCATTGTCACAAGAACAATCAATAATATTGGACTTGAGATACACATACTTGTTGCGTTTGCCACTACTTTGGATCCATTTCTTTTCATGTCAAGAAATTCATTTGCATTCTCCATAGTTACTTTTTTCAACGGTTCTGCATAGCTTTCAGTACTTTCGTGATAGGTGATATTTTCTGCTTTCATTTTATCTTTTAATAGGTAATCTGTACTAACACAAAATAGCTCCGACATCTGTAAAATTCTTTGCAAATCTGGAACAGCTCCTGCACTTTCCCACTTAGATACTGCCTGTCTGGATACGCCCAACTGATTGGCTAGTTCTTCCTGTGACCATCCATTCTTTTTTCTTTCCTCTGTAATCTTATCAGCTAAAATCATTTTTTTCTCCTTTTGCAGATTTTATGAGCTCAATATAACAGTTTTGCTGTTTGCATTCCACCATTTCAGGCTGTAAATCTGTCAACCAGCAGTTGCAAATCACAAAAGGACTCGATGAATTCCGATTTTCCAACAATACAAGCAGAAAATTATTTATCATCTGTATTGTTTTCCTTTTTCTTATGAGTCGAACCCAAGCAAAGAAATGAAGAACCAAGACATAACCATACTATAGCCATAGAACTTTCATTTCCACTCGTAAAACCAATAGCTGACGCTATGAAAAACAGAACTGATGCAATGTAAAATAAGATTGATTTGTTTATCCCTTTTTTCATAAATAAGAATCTCCTCCAAATTCCGATTGAGATTTCACCTGTTTTAAGAAATTTATTGTTATTAAATTCTCCGCAAACCATTGAAAACACTGGATTTGTCGCAGGTGAGCTTTCCCTTATTGTTTCCCTTGTGTTATATCGTCCCACCAGTGTTTACGAACTCTGATAAGGGAAAATACAAGGGCACAAGAGGTCCGGTGGCCCTCTGCTCTGTGCCGACCGAAGCGGCAGCGGAGACCAAAAAAATTATATAAAACAGTATAACACAAAATAAAAGTGACATGGTGAACTGATTGAAATGCTTCTGATTTTTGTAGCAAATAATTGATTGAACGATAAGGAGATAAGAAACGCTGAGAATAATTTCTTCTCAGCGTTTCCAACAACTATTTTCTTTCCTTTGACACCTTCTCACTTATTCTCTGATAGATTTCCTTTGTCTCTGCGTCATTTTCCCCATTTACAACTAATATTTTTCCATCTATGTTCATGACAACATATGAATGGCAGGAGGCATGAGTGTAGCGGATATAATCTCCAAAGATATCGTTTTTGAAGTTTCCCATAGCATACTTCAGGTTTCCAAGACCATTAGTTCTGTAACCATTATTGTTCTGCAATACATTTTCTTCATAAGAAATGCTGTCAATTTGCGAATACTCCACTGTATAATCATTCCATCCTTTTGCTTCAATGTTAAAATCACGATCATTACAACGAACCTGAATGCTTCCACAAAACAAAGTCCATATAGTAAACACAATAGTGGAAATTGCGATGATCAGATATATCACACTTTTTTTTGTATTATACTGAATTTTTAATCCTTCTCCTGTTGCCAGCTTTTTCTTATAAAAAAGGTAGGAGTAGAGAATGCTAATGATTGCAGCTGCCATAATGCTTATAATATACACAATCAGTGCAGCCATGCTTTCCCCAAAAAGTCCACAAAGCATACATAAAATGCCTGATGCCATCCATAATTTGCCGCTGAATCTATGTGTTGCATTCCAGTTTTCTTCATCCATTAAAGACCATACAACTCTTATTCCTATGGTATTATTCTGTTTCACTTTTGGCAAATAATTTCCAATAACCATAAACAGCAGTCCAGTTCCATAGTAAATTACTGCCATAAACAGATTTTCCATATCTGCACCCATATTGACCAGTCTTGCAATACCATTATAGAGTAATGTTATAATTGGTATAATCCACATCGTCATTCCTATAATCTTGCGGCTCTGCTGTCTGTTCCGGTTATCATAAAATGTTATTGCCACCAGCGCACAATCCGTCACTACAAAAAACACATTTGCCCACATGCTCTGTGTACTAGTGAATCCTACTAAAACCCCGATGAGCATTACCAGAACAGAACAAATTAATGAACCTCTATATTTTTTTATCATTTCCTTCATCGTCCGATACTCCTTTCAGATCTATAATCCACAACATGACATCTTCCAATACGGAAGTGTTTAATTCATAATAAATAAATTTTCCCTCTCTTTTATTTCGGATTAAATCAGCCTCCTTCAATATTGCCAGATGTCTGGATATAGAAGCTCCCGTTACTGAAAAATGTTCACATATCTCTCCAGCAGAAAGCCGTCCATTCTTCAATAAATTTAAAATCTCACGTCGTATTGGATCTGCCAGTGCTTTTAATGTATCTTGTATACCCAAGAATTCATCACGCTCCTCGTTTAACATTTAACCTAATTGTTAAATGTATTATAATGCAAGATATGTTATCTGTCAACGACTAAATTTTTCTAAAAGAACGTGCTTTGTTCATTAAGGGCAGAGAGGCTTTTTGTCCCTCTGCCCTTAATAACAGATGGCTTCCTCCTTTCTCGAAAAAAATAACAGCCTTACGTTTGATTTCGTAAGACTGTCTCATAATTTCTTTATTGAATTGTAACTGCTTAATACTTAAATATAACTGTTTTGCACTCTTCACAAATTGAAGCAGCTACCCTTGTTCTATGACTTGGTTTAAGCTCTGTGATTTTCACAAAGCCCTCTGCATTTTTCGCATTTTCAAATACTCCCGATACTTTATTTGCAAAGCTAAAAGCACCATCTTTACTGCAAAACAAGTATCCGTCACGCATCTCTTTACCACATTCAAGGCATTTCATTGTATGCACCTCCATTTCATTCATTTGTCATTTGCCTACTTAATTTTAATGCTTCTTGTACTCGCTGTTCAAAGACATCTGCCTTTACAAGAGCAATGCCTTCTGCATCATCTCCGAGAACAACTAATCTGTCGCCTTCATTTAGTTCAAATGTTTCTCTTGCCGCTTTCGGTATTACAATCTGACCTTTGCTGCCGATAGTGACTGTCCCCCATAAATGCTTACCTATCGGGGCAGGAGCAATCTTTATATCATCGACTTTATTGTCCTGATGAACAAGTGAATCTATCGTAACGCCATAGTATTTTGCCAGCTTGTCACACTTATCAATATCAGGATAAGTTTCTCCATTTTCCCAGTTAGAAATAGTCTGCCTGGAAACATTGCGGTCTATTTAGCTTGTTTCCTGACTACTCAGGAAAAATATTTCTACCCTCGCCCCACCTGTATTTTCAGAATTTGAAAGTTTAATACCTCCACCATATTTTTCAGCCACAGTTTTTGCAAAAAATAGTCCCATCCCATAATGGGCTT
>ERZ773142.390-NODE-390-length-43259-cov-7.75745_pt1 | contig 43259 bp, 37 predicted proteins | sample MGYA00580853_ERZ773142 | MGnify/ENA primary metagenome ERZ773142 (study PRJEB29015, sample SAMEA2737862) | human gut metagenome | biome: human gut; feature: human-associated habitat; material: faeces | place: China | collected 2012 ... | reverse complement strand
GATTACAGGCTTTCGTCAGCAACGTTCTGGCTGCGTTTATTATTATCGTAGAATAACCAATACAGCAGAAGGTTCGGTCAGACCCTGCAGAATCAGCAGATGCGTTGGAATTTTCTTCATGAGCGAGCATAGCGCCAGACCGGAGAGCATTGTCTGAGCGTGCAGCGCACGCGAGTTTTGCTCGCAGGTCTGGCAATAGGCGGCGGAGCGAATGAAGTACAAAATTTCACAGCATCTGCTTATTCTGTAGGGCCTGACCGAACCTTCGGACCTTATTGGTTATTCTCTAAATTGCAATTTTAGAAATGTTTGTGTATGCTCTTGACAATATTGTATGATATGGTAATATAAACATATGAATAGATGTTCATATAAAGAAACGGAGGAGTGCTATGACAGAGGCGGAAAAAATCCAGATTGAGCAGGAAGTGGAAGATGGTTCCTGTGAGTTCATGCATGTCCATGAGGAAATCGTGGAAAAGGTAGAAGGTGTGATGCCGGACGAGCAGCAGCTTCTGGATCTGTCGGAGTTTTTTAAGATATTTGGAGACTCCACCCGGATCAAGATTTTGTATGTGCTCAGCCAGTCGGAGATGTGTGTCTGCGATATTGCAACGCTTTTGCAGATGGGCCAGTCCGCTATTTCCCATCAGCTCAGAGTCTTAAAGCAGATGCGTCTGGTGTCTTTCCGGAGGGACGGAAAAACCGTATTTTATAAGCTGGCAGATGCCCACATCCAGACGATTCTGGCTCAAGGCATGGAGCATATCAGCGAGTAAAATTCTGCCGGGAAGCTGTGAATGGGAATAAAAACTCTGCGTCAGCATGGCACGGAGCATATTAAAAAGTAAAAGGAGAGAATATCATGAAGAAGATCATCAAATTAGAAGGCTTATGCTGCGCAAACTGTGCTGCAAAGATTGAGGAAGGCGTTAAGAAATTAGATGGTGTGAACAGTGCGAGCTTAAGCTTTATGACCCAGCGTCTCATCATGGAAGTGGAAGACGGAAGAGAAGATGAGCTGGTTGAGGCTGCAAGAGCTGTAGCTGCAAAGGTTGAGCCGGAGGCAGAATTTAAGGTGCTTCGCTAGTGCCGGAAAGGTATTTTCTATGACCAAGAAGCAGAAAAAAATGGTGGCCCGTCTTGTGGGCAGTGCTGTTTTCTTTATCGTCGCCATGATGCTGGAGAAAAAAACATTCTGGGCGTGGATCCCGTTTGTGCTTTCCTATCTGGCAGCGGGGTATGATATTCCGCTGAGAGCCTGTCGTAACTTAAAAAACGGCCAGGTGTTTGATGAAAACTTTCTGATGACCATTGCAACGCTCGGCGCGTTTGCCATTGGTTCTCTGGAAGAAGCCGTGGCGGTCATGCTGTTTTACCAGATTGGTGAGCTGTTCAATGATTATGCGGTCAACAAATCCAGAAAATCCATCACCGATTTGATGGATATCAACCCGGAATATGCCAATCTTCTTCGGGACGGAGAAGAAGAGCAGGTAGATCCTTACGAGGTGGAAATCGGCGACACCATTGTCATCCGACCGGGCGAAAAGGTGCCGTTAGACGGCATTGTCCTGGAGGGAAGATCCACACTGGATACAAAGGCATTGACGGGCGAATCTATGCCGGTTGAGGTGGAAGCAGGGGAGAACATTGTGAGCGGTTCCATCAACCTGACAGGCCTTTTGAAGGTGCAGACCACCAGACTGTTTGACGATTCTACTGTGGCAAAGATCCTGGAGCTGGTAGAAAATGCAAGCTCCAGGAAGGCAAAGGCGGAGGCTTTCATCACCCGCTTTGCCCGTGTATACACTCCGGCTGTGGTAATCCTGGCGGCGATGCTTGCTGTGGTTCCGCCGCTGATCCTCGGCGGATGGAGCACCTGGATCTATCGCGCCTGCAGCTTCCTGGTTGTGTCCTGTCCGTGTGCACTGGTGATTTCCGTGCCGTTAAGCTTTTTTGGCGGTCTGGGGGCAGCTTCCAGACATGGTATTCTTATGAAGGGCAGCAACTATCTGGAGGCTATGGGAAGCCTGGATACAGCTGTCTTTGATAAGACGGGAACCCTGACTACCGGTAAATTTGAGGTAACTGATGTTTCACCGGTACAGGGAAGCAGGGAAGAACTTCTGGAGCTGGCGGCGCTTGGCGAACACAATTCCAATCATCCGATCGCACAGTCTGTGAAGCAGGCATATGGAAAAGAAGCTGATACCGGCCGCATTGGCCGGGTGGAAGAGATTTCCGGTCACGGCATTCATGCACAGGTTCAGATAAATGGTGAGTGGAAGGAGATCTACATCGGTAATCAGAAGCTGATGGACCGGCAGGGTGTTACCGTAAGCACGCCTGCGGCAGTACTGGGAACTACCCTGTATCTGGCAGAGGGAACCACTTACCTGGGTTCTATCGTCATTTCCGACAGTGTGCGTCCGGACGTTCCGGCCATGCTGGCAGGTCTGAAAAAGCAAGGCGTGAGCAGACTGGTGATGCTGACCGGAGATAAGGAAGAGGTTGGAAAGAAGGTTGCGGAGTCTATCGGCATTACCCATGTATTCGGCAATCTGCTTCCGGGTGACAAGGTAGCCAAGGTGGAGCAGCTGCTGGCAGAAAAGCCAGAGGGAAAGACCCTGGCTTTTGTGGGTGACGGCATCAATGATGCTCCGGTTCTGGCCCGCGCGGATGTAGGCATTGCCATGGGCGGTATTGGTTCTGACGCAGCCGTTGAGGCTGCGGATGTGGTCATCATGGATGATGAACCGTCCAAGATCGTGGATGCGATCTGCATTGCCAGAAAGACGGTGCGTATCGTAAAGCAGAACATTATCTTTGCGATTGCGGTCAAGATCGCGGTTCTGATCCTGGTAGCATTTGGCTGCGCGACTATGTGGGCGGCAGTGTTTGGAGATGTCGGAGTTTCTGTGCTGGCCATCCTGAATGCGATCCGTGCACTGAGCTATAAAAAATGATGACAGGGTTATAGCAGCCAGAACAAAATGCAATAATGAAATCCATCCGTCATGAGTTGACAAAAAATGATGAAACTGCTATCATCAGTTACATGATGAAACAAGGGCGTTTCAGGAAAGCTTCGCAAGGAGCTTTCTTGACGCTCTTGTTTTTTTATTATAATATGAATGATATATCTCATTACAGTATGGAAGGAGATTGACATGAGCAGATATACGAAAAAAGATATCATCCGTATGACAGAGGAAGAGGATGTGGAGTTTATCCGTCTTCAGTTTACGGATATTTTTGGAATGCTGAAAAATGTGGCGATCACAGCAGGACAGCTGGAAAAGGCATTAAATAACCGCTGCATGTTTGACGGTTCCGCAATTGAAGGCTTTGTGCGCATTGAGGAATCCGATATGTACCTGTATCCGGACCTGGATACCTTTGCAATTTTTCCATGGAGACCGCAGCAGGGCAAGGTGGCACGCCTGATGTGTGACGTATACCATCCAAACGGCGAGCCGTTTGAAGGCGATCCGCGTTATGTGTTAAAGAAGGTTCTGAAAGAGGCTGCGGATATGGGCTATGAGTTCCACGTGGGACCGGAGTGTGAGTTCTTTTTATTCCATACAGATGAGGAAGGGCGTCCGACCACCAATACCCACGAGAACGCCAGCTACTTTGATGTGGGTCCCATCGACCTGGCTGAAAATGTGCGCCGCGATATCGTTCTGAATCTGGAGGATATGGACATTGAGGTGGAGGCATCCCACCACGAATTATCTCCGGCCCAGCATGAGATCGATCTGGAGTACACGGAGGGACTGGCTGCGGCAGACAACATTATGACCTTCAAGATGGCTGTAAAGACCATCGCAAAGCGCCATGGTCTTCACGCAACCTTCATGCCGAAGCCGAAGGCAGGCATGAACGGCTCCGGCATGCACATCAACATGTCTCTGGCTGATGCCCGTGGAAAAAATCTGTTCGTAGATGACAATGACAGTCTTGGTCTGAGTAAGGTGGCGTATCAGTTTATGGCAGGGATCCTGGCACATATCCGGGAGATCACCCTGCTCACCAATCCTCTGGTCAATTCCTATAAGCGTCTGGTTCCTGGGTATGATGCGCCGGTCTGCGTGGCATGGTCTGCCCATGCAAACCGCAGCGCACTGATCCGTATTCCGAGTTCCCGCGGGGAAGACAGCACCCGCATCGAACTGCGCTGCCCGGATTCCGCAGTAAACCCGTATCTGGCACTGGCAGCCTGCCTGGCAGCAGGTCTGGACGGAATTAAAAAAGAAATGACACCTCCGGCCAGTGTGGACTGCAATGTATTTGCCATGACAGATGAAGAAATCCGCACTCTGGGGATTGAACAGCTTCCTCAGACCATGGGTGAGGCCCTGGAAGCTTTTGAGGGCAGCACATTCGCAAGAGAGGTGCTCGGAGATCATATTTACACGAAGTATCTGGAAGCAAAGAGTGCAGAGTGGAAGAAGTTTCGCGCGGAAGTAACGGACTGGGAAGTGCAGGAATACCTGTACAAGTTCTAGCGGAGCAGTTTTCAGAAGTTCCCTGATATCAAAACCCGGAGGTGAGCGTTTTGGCAAATATTATTGTGGCATTTTCTAAGCCGGAAGACGCAAAAAGCATAAAAAACATATTGATGAAAAACGGGTTTGAGGTGGTCGCTGTCTGCACATCCGGAGCACAGGTTCTTTCCCAGATGGAAGATTTAAATGGAGGGATCGTAGTGTGTGGCTATCGTCTGACAGATATGCTGTACTCAGAACTGAGGGAATGTATGAGCGCGGAGAATGCCATGCTGATGATCGCGTCTCCAAATAAGTGGTCTGCGGACGCACCACAGGATGTGGTGTACCTGCCCATGCCATTAAAGGTACATGATCTGGTGGGAACCCTGGAGATGATCGTGCAGGCCCAGGCGAGAAGAAAAAAGAAGCTGCGCCAGCAGCCGAAGCAGAGAAATGAGAAGGAGCGCGCTGTTATTGATCAGGCCAAGGCACTTCTCATGGAGCGCAACAGCATGACGGAGGAGGAAGCACACCGGTACATACAGAAATGTAGCATGGACAGCGGAACCAATATGTATGAGACAGCCCAGATGGTCATCAGTCTGATGTAGGGTGAAGGTATCATGGAATAAATCAGCAATACAGGTAACGTAAATAAATATAGAAATGGAGCGGTTTATGAAATTTACAAAAATGCAGGGAATCGGAAACGATTACGTCTATGTCAATTGTTTTGAGGAGCATGTGGAGGATCCGGCGCGCGTAGCGCAGCTTGTGAGTGAACGTCATTTTGGAATCGGGTCAGACGGCCTGATCCTCATCTGCCCGTCCGAGGTGGCAGACTGCCGCATGCGGATGTTCAATGAGGATGGAAGTGAGGGCAGCATGTGCGGCAACGGTATCCGCTGCGTGGGAAAATATGCTTACGATCACGGTATTGTTGACAAGCCGCAGATTTCGGTTGAAACTCTTGGCGGCATCAAATATCTGGATATGAGGATAGAAGGCGAAAAAGTGAAAACCGTAAAAGTTGATATGGGCATTCCGCAGCTGACCAGTGAGCTGCCGGAGAAAATCCAGGTGGATGGAAAAAAACTTGAGTTTACCGGAATTGATGTTGGAAACCCGCATGCCGTTTATTATGTGGATGATGTAGACAGTCTGGATCTGGAAAAAATCGGTCCGGCTTTCGAGATGCACGAGCGCTTTCCGGACCGCGTCAACAGCGAGTTTATCCGGGTTATTGACCGCAGACACCTGCAGATGCGTGTGTGGGAGCGGGGCAGCGGCGAGACCTGGGCCTGCGGGACCGGTGCAACGGCCAGTGCTGTGGCCAGCATGATGCTGGGCCTGGTGGAAAACACCGTGGAGGTGCAGCTGATCGGCGGAAATCTGGAGATTACCTGGGACCGTGAGAGCGGGCATGTCTATATGACCGGTCCGGCTGTGGAGGTTTTTACCGGTGAGATCGACCTGACACAGTATGAAGAGAAAAATTGAATCTAAAATCCACCCCTTGACACAGATTTCCAATTATGCTAGATTAAAAAGCAGTGGTAATATACAATCTTAAATGCGATGAAAAGAGAAAGTATGCGTGATGAGGTTTTCAGAGAGCTGTCGGATGGTGCGAGGCAGCAACAGCGTGCGCAGAAACTGGTCTTGGAGCAGCCCGCCGAACACATTTTTAAAGCAGTAAGTAGGCCGGGACGGATATCCACCGTTATCGGAATCAAGCGCATGCGAACGCATGAAGCAGAGTGGTACCGCGCAAGGAGCAAAAAGTGGAAGAATATCCTGCGTCTCTGACAATATCAGGGATGCAGGTTTTTTATTTCTTAAATTGCAATCAGGAGGAAGAATCATGGCAAGTTACAACCATAGCGCTATTGAGAAAAAGTGGCGTGAAAACTGGGCTCAGAACCCGATCAATGTCAATGATGGCAAAAAACCGAAATATTACTGTCTGGATATGTTCCCATATCCGTCCGGAAGCGGACTTCATGTAGGTCACTGGAGAGGTTATGTGATCTCTGACGTATGGAGCCGTTACCAGATGTTAAAGGGTCATTATGTCATTCATCCGATGGGCTGGGATGCATTCGGCCTTCCGGCAGAGAACTATGCAATCAAAATGGGTGTGCATCCGGCAAAATCTACCGCTGAGAATATCAAGAACATTAAGCGCCAGATCAACGAGATCGCAGCTATTTATGACTGGGATATGGAAGTGAATACCACCGATCCGGGATTCTATAAATGGACCCAGTGGATCTTTGTACAGATGTTTAAAAAAGGCCTGGCTTATGAGAAAGAGTTCCCGATCAACTGGTGTCCGTCCTGTAAAACCGGTCTGGCAAACGAAGAAGTAGTAAACGGCTGCTGCGAGCGCTGCGGTTCTCCGGTTACCAAGAAGAACCTGCGTCAGTGGATGTTAAAGATCACCGCTTACGCAGACCGCCTGTTAAACGACCTGGACAAGCTGGACTGGCCGGAAAAGGTTAAGAAGATGCAGAGCGAGTGGATTGGCAAATCCTACGGTGCCGAGGTGGATTTCCAGGTCGAGGGAAGAGATGAGAAGATCACCGTTTACACTACCCGCCCGGATACTCTGCACGGCGCAACCTTTATGGTACTGGCTCCGGAGCATGCTCTGGCTAAGAGCCTTGCAACTGACGAGACCAGAGAGGCTGTTGAAAAATATATCTTTGATTCCTCCATGCGTTCTAATGTGGACCGTATGCAGGATAAGGAAAAGACCGGCGTATTTACCGGAAGCTATGCCATCAACCCGTTAAATGGCGCAAAGGTTCCGATCTGGCTGTCTGACTATGTACTGGCAGATTATGGTACCGGTGCGATCATGTGCGTACCGGCACATGATGACCGTGACTTTGAGTTTGCAAAGAAATTCAATATTCCGATCATCCAGGTTATCGCAAAGGATGGAAAAGAAATTGAGAATATGACCGAGGCTTACACCGAGGCAGTCGGTACCATGATCAATTCCGGTGACTGGAATGGCATGGAGTCTTCTGTATTAAAGAAAGAGGCTCCGGCTATGATCGAGAAGATGGGCTTTGGCAAGAAGACCGTCAACTATAAGCTTCGTGACTGGGTATTCTCCAGACAGCGTTACTGGGGCGAGCCGATCCCGATCGTACATTGTCCGAAATGCGGCAACGTGGCTGTTCCGGAGGAAGAGCTTCCGTTACGTCTCCCGGAGGTCGAAAGCTACCAGCCGACCGGTACCGGCGAATCACCGCTGGCTGCAATTGACGAGTGGGTAAACTGCAAGTGTCCGCAGTGCGGCGGCCCGGCAAAGAGAGAGACCAACACCATGCCGCAGTGGGCAGGTTCTTCCTGGTACTTCCTGCGTTATGTGGACAACCACAACGACAAAGAACTGGTTTCCAGAGAGAAGGCTGACAAATATCTGCCGGTTGATATGTACATCGGCGGCGTAGAGCACGCAGTCCTGCATCTTCTGTACTCCCGTTTTTACACGAAGTTCCTGCACGATATCGGAGTGGTAGACTTTGATGAGCCGTTCAAGAAGCTGTTCAACCAGGGCATGATCAATGGCAAGAACGGCATCAAGATGAGTAAATCCAAAGGAAACGTGGTTTCCCCGGATGACCTTGTAAGAGATTATGGCTGTGATGCTCTGAGAATGTATGAGCTGTTTGTAGGACCGCCGGAGCTGGACGCAGAGTGGGATGACCGCGGCATTGAAGGCGTTTCCCGCTTCTTAAGCCGTTTCTGGAACCTGGTTCAGGATAGCAAGGACAAAGATATCGCAGAGACAAAAGAAATGGTCCGCCTGCGCCACAAGCTGGTATTTGACATTGAGCAGCGCTTCAACCAGTTCAGCTTAAATACCGTTGTATCCGGCTTCATGGAGTACAACAACAAGCTGATCGAGCTGGCTAAGAAGACCGGCGGCATCGACAAAGAGACCTTAAAAACCTTTACCGTCCTGCTTGCTCCGTTCGCACCGCATATCGGTGAGGAAATCTGGCAGCAGCTTGGCGGAACCGGCAGTGTGTTCCATACCCAGTGGCCGGAGTGCGATGAAGAAGCCATGAAGGACGATGAGATCCAGATCGGTGTTCAGGTCAACGGCAAGGCAAGAGGCGTTGTGACCATCCCGGCAGATGCCTCCAGGGATGTTGCCCTTGCAGCAGCAAAAGAGGCTGTGGCTGACAAGATCAGCGGAACGATCGTGAAAGAGATTTATGTACCGGGCAAGATCATCAACATTGTCTGCAAGTAATATATGAATATGGCTGGCTGTCAGGAAGACCTGGCAGCCAGCTTTTTTGCGAAAAAATGAAGCATTTCTACCTTTTTCTTTTCATCCGGCGGCATGCCGGAGGTGATGATGGAGATCAGGAGAGCTGTTTCCTGGTCAGTGAAGGTGATATGATTTTTCCGGGCATCGGCCTGAAGAGAGAGCAGGGCAGGCAGCAATTCGGATTTCGACCGGGCAGAAATCTGTGCCGCGATTTTTTCTATGTACTGAAGTTTGACCGGATCCATCCCGGCCAGTCTCGGATCATTTTTCCATTCGTCTGGATTCATAATACCTCCTTCATGATCTGAAAGTTTTCCAGCATCTCAATCATTTCCCGTTCTCTTGGACCGGCATAGGGCTTGATAATCTGCAGAAGCTGTATGGGGGTAGCGGGCTTTGGCGTGGAGGGAGAAAGACCCATGGCAGAAATCTCCTCGCCGTCAAAGAGAGACTGGGCACGCTGCAGCTCCTGTATCTTAACCAGGAGAGAGACTGCACGCTGCTGGGAAACCGGAAGATAGGGGATTGCTGCTTTCAGCATCTGAAGCTTCGGATCAGCAGTCAGATAATCAAAGTCCGTCAGCTTGAACTGGTTTTCATTCTTTTCCTTCATGGAAGGGATCCTTGTTCTTTTTGAAACAGTATATGCGGGGGCGGTTCATATCATGCTGCGGTTGGCGCGCATAGTATAAAGTGTAAGACGAAATGCCGTAAAGAAGGCTGCGTGTTACTGTCTGCATAGCGGCCTCAAAGAAAAACGGCGACAGGAGCGAGGTAACATGAAAACAAGACTGGTCATAGATGGGAATGCGGTATATGAGATCGATGAGGAATGTGAGGCATGTCTCTGCCGGGAAAGCTCACACGCGGAAACGGATAAGCGGATTGGAAAAATGGAAAAGCGAGAAACGGAGGAGGCAGACTCCTGAAATCGGATGCTATAGATAGAAAAAACTCCCCCTCAGTCTGTGAGGGGGAGTTTTGCGTATCTGCACTGTTTAACAGAAGCTGCCGCATCCACTGTTGCCGCCGCAGCAGCATAACAGCAGAATGATCCAGATCCAGTTACAGCTGTTATTATGTTCGCATCCACATCCGGAACCAAAACCGTTGCCGCCGCAGCAGCACAAAATCAGGATCAGCCAGATGATGTTGCAGCCGTTTCCTCCTGAATTGCAGTCACATCCGCATCCGCAGTTTGTAGCAGCCAGATCGCTCATATGAAAAACCTCCGAAAAGATATTTACAATCCATCATATGAACGGCGGCCTGTCAGTGTTTCCGCTTTTTGAAAAAGAATGTTCCGTGGAATATCCCGGCGGAAAAATTATTCACCCTGATACATGTATTTGATCAGGCGCTCAATGTCGTCCTTATCCTGTGCTACGATATCAAGCTCCTTAATGAAACCGTTGGAGAACATGGTAGCCATGGAAAGGTACTGGGACAGCTTGGATTTTAAGTTGATGCGGTCGCCCTCCGGAGATACCAGCTCAACCGGTCCCTTGCACTGATCTACAATCTTAAAGAAGCTTTCTACATCGTTGATATTCTGAATTTTCATTTAGGATTCCTCCTTTGTTTGATGAATGACTTGGTTATCTTTTTGACAAATAAAAGTATAGCAAAAGTTTAACAATCCTGCAAGCGCCAGAATTTCCAAAAAATGTATGAGATAAAATACAGATTCAATGCAGAAATACAAGGGCGGGACAGAGGACAATGAAAAAACATCGTCAAAAAACATAATAAAAATTTCACTGTTTTTTCAAAAAATTAGTGGTTCTTTTTTTGAATGGATATGCTATACTGTTTTAGTGCATATTTGCGATGAGATTAATAATATAGAAGAAACACAGGTGAAATCATGAATCAGTATGAGAATGGCAGAAATTCCGGAACAGGGCGCTCCAGGGCCAGGAGTACATCTTATTCCGGCAGCGGAAGAAGCACTTCTGCTGGGAGACAGACAAGAACAGCGGCCGGAAGCGGGAAAGGCAGCGCCTCATCTTCCCGGAGTACTTCCACAAGGAGCACTGCCGGCAGAGGCAGTTCAGGAAGCAGTGTAAGGCGGACTTCAGGAAACAGCAGGTCTGCTTCCTCACGCTCAGGATATTATTATAATGAAGCAAGGCCTTCTTCTTCCGGCCGGCATGGAGGAAGACGCGGCGGTCCGGATTTTGGAAAACTCGCGATTGGCGGCGTGATCCTGATCCTGGCAATTTTCTGCGTTACATTTCTTATAAAGAAAGCAGCCGGTTCCGGAAAAGCGGATACAGACCAAGAAACAGAAATCACGGTTCCTGAGACAGAACTGGAAAAAGAGGTTATGGTAGACGGCATCAACATCACCGGCATGTCCAGAGATGAGGCTAAAGCGGCAATCCTTAAGGATTTTCCGTGGGGAATGAAGGTTACCTGGCAGGATCAGAGCTATGATGTGAATGACCTTATGGCAGAAAAGGTGGATTCCTTGCTGCAGGAAATTTACACCGGTGAGCCGAAGGAAAGCTATACGCTGGATACGGCAGGCCTGGAAGATGCGGCAGCAAAGGAAGCGGAAACGGTTGCCGGTCTCTGGAATAAGAAAGCAAAGAACGGCAGTATTTCCGAGTATGATGCATCCTCTGACAAATTCTTATTTAAAGGAGCAGAAAACGGACTGGCCGTAGATCAGGAAAAGTTAAAGACAGATATTATTGCAGCCTTAAGCCGCAAGGACTTTACGGCAACCATTGCCGCAACGGTTAATGAGGTGGAGCCGGAGTTTTCTGAGGCAGCTGCAAGAGAAAAATACAAGACCATCGGAACCTTTACTACCAATACTACTTCTAATCAGAAGCGAAACACCAATGTGAAGCTGGCGGCTAAGGCTATCAATGGAATTGTACTTCAGCCGGGTGAAGAATTTTCGTTTAATAACCGTGTCGGCGAGCGTACAGAGGCAAAGGGCTATCAGGCAGCTGCTGCATATAACAATGGTGAGGTTGTACAGGAAATCGGCGGCGGTGTATGCCAGGTTTCTTCCACGATGTACAATGCAGTAGTAAAGGCAGGACTGAAAACAACCATGCGCCGGTCCCATACCTTTGAACCATCCTATGTAACTCCGGGAACAGATGCAACGGTAAGCTGGGGTGGTCCGGACTACAAGTTTGTGAACAATTCCAGTGCAGCCATCGGTATCCGCGCAAGCTATTACAACCAGACCTGTACCGTATCCATTTATGGAATTCCGGTTCTGGAAGACGGTGTGACTCATTCCCTAAAGTCCACCAAACTCAGCGAGACGGACCCGCCTGCCCCGACTTACGAGGAAGATCCGACACTGGCTCCGGGAGCAGAGAAGGTAAAGAGCAACGGCAGCAAGGGCAGCAAGTGGGAAACCCGCCTGATCGTTGCCAAGAATGGTGAGGTGGTAAGCCAGGATGTGGATCACAACGTTACTTATAAGGGACATACCCCTGTTATCTTAAGAAACAGTACCGGAACCACTGCGGCAGGAACTACCATGGAAGGAGATAGTTCTGCTGCATCCTCCGCAGAACTGACAGGAGAAACTACGGTGGCTGAGAACCACAAGACAAGTGAGTCTGCGACTACGGCAGCTTCTCATGGCGCAGCAGCTGATAAGACCACGGCAGCAGACAAGATCACAGCGGCAGAGACGACTGCAGCGGCAGCTACAACAGCGGCTTCCCAGCAGCCGGGTTCCCATCCGACTGCGGCAGGTTCCGGTAATAGCTCCGGCAATGCGCCGACTGCGGCAGACAGCGGAAACGCGCCTACCATCGCGCCAAATCCGGGTGCCTGAAATCGAAATCAGGTTTATTGAGAAAATGTAAATTATTTCACAAAACAGGAGTGCTTTTCGCAGGCGCTCCTGTTTCTTTTTCTGACAAAAGCAGCACAAATAAGCGCTTGCTAACTTACATTTTGTGCGGATTGTATGCAAAATAATACGCGGATTTTCTGTTTTCGTGTTTGCAAAACGATAAAAAGTTGCTATAATAAACACAGGTCAGTCTCCTTATGCGGGGAGACTTCACTTTCCGGCGCAATTTTTGCCTGGAAACTTCCTGGCTTTTTGCCAGGTTAAAAGCATATTCACATTTGTAGGAGGATAATCAAATGGCAAGAAAAATGAAAACCATGGATGGTAATCAGGCCGCTGCTCATGCTTCATATGCATTTACTGAAGTTGCTGCTATGTACCCGATTACTCCGTCTTCCGTAATGCCTGAGCATACGGATGAGTGGGCTACTGAAGGCAGAAAGAACATCTTCGGCCGTACAGTACAGATCACTGAGATGCAGTCCGAGGCTGGTGCAGCTGGTGCTGTTCACGGTTCTCTGGTAGCAGGCGCTCTGACCACTACCTATACCGCTTCCCAGGGTCTTCTTCTGATGATCCCGGATCTGTATAAAATCGCTGGTGAGCAGTTACCGGGCGTTATCGATGTATCTGCACGTGCAGTATCTTCTCACGCTCTGAACATCTTCGGTGATCATTCCGACGTTTATGCATGCCGTCAGACCGGCTGCGCTATGCTGTGTGAGTCCAGCGTGCAGGAAGTTATGGACTTAACTCCGGTTGCTCATCTGTCTGCAATCAAGGGTAAGGTTCCGTTCATCAACTTCTTCGATGGATTCCGTACCTCTCACGAGATTCAGAAGATCGAGGAGTGGGATTACGATGATCTGGCTGAGATGGCTGACTGGGATGCAATTGCAGAGTATCGTGCAAAAGCATTAAACCCGAACAACCCGTCCCAGAAAGGTTCTGCACAGAACCCGGATATCTTCTTCCAGGCTCGTGAGGCATGTAACTCTTACTACGATGCTCTTCCGGGCGTTGTACAGATGTACATGGACAAAGTTAATGCTAAGATCGGTACCGACTACAAACTGTTTAACTACTACGGTGCTGAGGATGCTGAGCAGGTTATCATCGCTATGGGTTCCGTTAACGATACCATCGAGGAGACCATCGATTACATGAGAAAGACCACCGGCGCTAAAGTTGGTGTTGTAAAAGTTCGTCTGTACAGACCGTTCTGCGCAGAGGCTCTGATCGATGTTATCCCGGATACCGTTAAGAAGATCACTGTTCTTGACAGAACCAAAGAGCCGGGTTCCTTAGGCGAGCCGTTATACCTGGATGTTGTTGCAGCATTAAAAGGCAGCAAGTTCGACCAGGCTGAGATCTTCTCCGGCCGTTATGGTCTTGGTTCCAAAGATACCACTCCGTCTCAGATCGTTGCTATCTATGAGAACAGCACCATCAAGAGATTTACCACTGGTATCGTAGATGATGTTACCAACCTGTCCCTGCCGGTAGGCGCTCCGCTTGTTACCACTCCGGAAGGAACTACCAACTGTAAGTTCTGGGGTCTGGGTGCAGACGGTACCGTAGGTGCTAACAAGAACTCCATCAAGATCATCGGTGACAATACCGATATGTACGCACAGGCTTACTTCGATTATGACTCCAAGAAATCCGGCGGTGTTACCATGTCTCACCTTCGTTTCGGTCATAAGAAGATCAAATCCACCTACCTGATCCATCAGGCAAACTTCGTAGCATGCCACAACCCGGCATACGTTCGTAAGTACAACATGGTTCAGGAGCTGGTTGACGGCGGTACTTTCCTGTTAAACTGCCCGTGGACTCACGAGGAGCTGGACAAGCACCTTCCGGGACAGATGAAGAAATTCATCGCTGACCACAACATCAACTTCTACACCATCGACGGTGTTAAGATCGGTATCGAGACCGGCATGGGCCCGACCCGTATCAACACCATCTTACAGTCCGCATTCTTCAAACTGACCGGTATCATTCCGGAGGAGAAAGCAATTGACCTGATGAAGGCTGCTGCTCAGAAGACCTACGGCCGTAAGGGTGAGGACGTTGTTAAGAAGAACTGGGCTGCTATCGATGCTGGTGCTACTGGCGTTGTTAAGGTAGAGGTTCCGGAGAGCTGGAAGAACTGCGAGGATGAGGGCCTTGATTACAAGACCGTTTCCGGCGACAGAAAAGACGTTGTTGATTTCGTTAACAACATCCAGACCAAAGTCAGCGCTCAGGAAGGTAACAACTTACCGGTATCTGCATTCAAAGAGTATGTAGATGGTAACACCCCGTCCGGTTCTGCTGCATTCGAGAAACGTGGTATCGCTGTAGACGTTCCGGTATGGAATTCCGAGAACTGTATCCAGTGTAACTTCTGTTCTTATGTCTGCCCGCACGCTGCAATCCGTCCGGTTGCTATGACCGAGGAAGAGGCTGCTAAGGTTGAGGGCGCTACCTTACCGTTAACTGGTATGCCGCAGTACAAGTTCACCATCGCTGTATCTGCACTTGACTGTACCGGTTGTGGTTCCTGTGCAAACGTATGTCCTGGCAAGAAGGGCGAGAAGGCTCTTACCATGGATAAGCTTGACAAGCACCTTGACGAGCAGAAGACCTTTGATTATGCAGTAACCCTGCCGATCAAAGAGGATGTTGTTGCTAAATTCAAAGAGACCACTGTTAAGGGTTCCCAGTTCAAACAGCCGTTACTTGAGTTCTCCGGCGCATGTGCTGGATGTGGTGAGACTCCGTACGCTAAGCTGATCACCCAGCTGTTCGGTGACAGAATGTACATCTCCAACGCAACCGGATGTTCTTCTATCTGGGGTAACTCTTCACCGTCTACTCCTTACACCGTAAACGCTAAGGGCCAGGGTCCGGCATGGGATAACTCCCTGTTCGAGGATGCTGCAGAGTTTGGTTACGGTATGTTACTGGCTCAGAATGCAATCCGTGATGAGTTAAAGGAGAAGGTAGAGCAGGTTGCAGCAAACGAGAACGCTTCTGAGGAAGTTAAGGCTGCATGCAAAGAGTACTTAGATACCTTCACCGTAGGTGCTACCAACGGTACTGCTACCGATAAGTTAGTTGCAGCTCTGGAAGGCATTGACTGCCCGACCTGCAAGTACATCGTAGCAAACAAGAACTATCTGGCTAAGAAGTCCCAGTGGGTATTCGGTGGTGACGGATGGGCTTACGATATCGGCTTCGGCGGCGTAGACCATATCCTTGCTTCCGGTAAGGACATCAACGTTATGGTATTCGATACTGAGGTTTACTCCAACACCGGCGGTCAGTCCTCCAAGGCTACCAAGACTGGTGCTGTAGCTCAGTTCGCAGCTGGCGGTAAAGAGACCAAGAAGAAAGATCTTGCAAGCATCGCAATGTCTTACGGCTATGTATACGTAGCTCAGATCTCCATGGGTGCTGATTACGCTCAGACTGTTAAGGCTATCGCTGAGGCAGAGGCATATCCGGGTCCGTCCCTGATCATGGCTTACGCTCCGTGTATCAACCATGGTATCAAGAAGGGCATGAGCAAAGCTCAGACCGAGGAGAAACTGGCAGTTGAGACCGGTTACTGGAACAACTTCCGTTACAACCCGGCTGCTGAGAAGAAGTTCAGCCTGGACAGCAAGGCTCCGAACATGGAAGGCTATCAGGACTTCCTGAAGGGCGAGGTTCGTTACGCATCTCTGGCTATGAAGAATCCGGAGAGAGCAGCTACCCTGTTCGCTAGAAACGAGGCAGAGGCTAAGGAGCGTTACGAGTACCTGACCAAGCTGGTTAAGCTGTACGGTGACGACAACGAGTAATCGTTCGTGAGAAATTCAATATAAATCGTTCATAGCTGTCCCGGTCCGCCGGGCAGCATGAGCGGGTCAGTTCCGGATGGAATGACTTGTGCTGTAGCGGAAAAAAGCTCCCGGCCTGCGAAAGCAGGTTCGGGAGCTTTTTTGTATAGGTGGAATTGGGAAACGCCAGTCGAAAAATGCAGGGGACCAGAGCATTTTTCGACTGGCGTTTCCAGTAACTGTATCATTTAGGCGAAAAGTGCACCAAGCAGTCCGTAGGATAAAAGAGACATGATCACGGTAGCCATGATAATTCCAATGAGTATGGCACCGATGGCTTTGCCGAATTTCATGTGGAGAAGAGCGGCCACCAGGGAGCCGGTCCATGCACCGGTGCCTGGAAGCGGGATGCCTACAAAAAGAACCAGGCCCCAGAATCCGAATTTCTCAATCTGTCCCTTATTTTTATCGGCTTTTTGCCGGATCCAGACAGCAAACTTTCCAAGTCCGGGAATGCGTTCCATGACATTCAGGATTTTTTCAATGAGCAGCAGGATGAATGGAATCGGGAGCAGATTTCCAATCACGCAGATGGGAATGGCCCGCAGGATCGGAACATTTAAGAGGGCAGGGGAGGCAGCGAGCAGTCCGCCTCGCAGCTCCAGAATAGGGATCATGGAGATGATAAAGATGATCACTTCGCCGGATACTTTTCCCCCAAGCAGGGAAGCAAGTCCCTGTACCAGAGTATCAGTCATAACATATCCTCACTTTTCTGTATGGAATTGTGTGAATTTGCCGGAAAAATCAGGATATATCCTGCAATAGCGCCGGCAAAAAAGACACATACGTTTTATTATAGGAGAAAGTACAGAAAAATTCAATTGCTTCCGCAGATTCGTTTATAAAAAAAACTATGTTGATTTTCCCCAGAATATGCTAAAATGTAACGAGTGCAAGAGAGCCAGAAGCATGCTTGCATGCTTATGGCGAACGACGAGGCAATCGAGTGACGAAGTCACGAGAACGAGTGCAAGAGAGAAAGGACAGGCAATAAGCTATGAAGCGGTTGTGGAAGATACTGGGGATTCTGTTAGGAACGGCATTGCTGCTCAATGTGGTAACAGAGATTTTGAACCGAAAATCCTTTGTGGGAACAGTTCGTTTTATGATTCATGCGCCGATGGTATTCTTGCTGGATACGCTGCTGCTTCTGACCCCGTTTCTGCTGGTATTTTTTACAAAACGCAAAGTGTTTTTGGCAGTTGTACTTTTTGTGACCGGATTTACTGCGGCAATTACCAACAGTGTGCTTCTGGTGTTCCGGACAACGCCGTTTACCGCGGCGGATCTTCGTCTGGTGAAATATGCTGCAACACTTCTGACAACCTATCTGACCTGGTGGCAGATTATTCTGATGGCAGCGGCCGCTGTGGCAGCTATCCTTTTTTGCGTAGTGCTCTGGCGAAAGGCACCGGTGGATCAGCAGAAAGTAAACCTTACGGAGTCCGGCTGTGTGGCTGCTGTAACCATGCTGGTAATCTGGGGAATGTTGAATTTTTCAGTTGCCTCCGGCCGTGTTGCACTTCATTTTGGAAACATCGGCCAGGCCTACAAGGATTATGGAGTGGCGTACTGTTTTGCCAACTCTTTGTTGAATACCGGGATTGACAAGCCAGACGGTTATGACATAGAAGCGGTGGATCAGCTTGAGAGCGAGGAGCAGACTCAGGCAGAGGTTCCGAAAACCATAGAAGGACGTTATCCGAATATCATCATGCTTCAGCTGGAATCCTTTTTTGATCCGACACTATGGCGGAATAATCCGGTGCAGGGTGATCCCATTCCGATGTTCCATTTCCTGGAACGAAATTTCCCATCCGGATATTTAAGTGTTCCGTCTGTAGGAGCCGGCACAGCCAATACAGAGTTTGAATGTATCAGTGCCATGAATCTGGATTTCTTCGGCCCGGGTGAATATCCGTACAAGACAATCCTGCAGAAAACGGCCTGCGAGAGTATGGCCTTTGATATGAAAAATCTGGGCTACAAGGCTCACGCGGTGCATAATAATGAGGCAACCTTCTATGATCGCCACAAGGTATTTGCCCAGCTTGGATTTGATACGTTTACCCCCATCGAATATATGTATGACATTGAGCGGAATCCGACTGGCTGGTGTAAGGACAAGGTACTGGTGGGAGAAATTGAAAAAGTACTGGATTCCTCGATCGAAAGTGATTTTGTATACACGATTTCCGTGCAGGGGCATGGAAAATATCCGTCTTTTGAGTATTACTGCGAGCAGATCCATGAGATGGATGAATTTGTGGGGCAGCTGATCAATATGCTGAATACCCGTATGGAACCGACCGTTCTGGTGCTGTATGGAGACCACCTGCCGGGTTTTGAGTGGACAGCTCAGGAGATGGAGAATGAAAGCCTCTTTCAGACAAAATATGTTGTGTGGAACAATGTGAATCTCCCGGCGGTGAAACGGAATGTAGAGGCATACCAGCTTGCGGCGCATGTGCTGAATATGCTGGATATCCATGAAGGAACCATGCTCCGTTTTCATCAGCGGCATCTGGATGCCCGGGATACGGATACCCAGAGCTACCTGGATGCGATGAAGCTTCTCCAGTATGATATTCTGTATGGTGATCACGAGGTTTATGGAGGAGAATCTCCGTATCAGGCAACACAGCTGGAATTTGGGGTTACACCGATCATCCAGGGAACTACGGTGCATAATACGGATCAGGTGATCGTATTCGGAGGACCGTTCAACAGCTGGTCTAAGATCTGTGTGAACGGAAAGGCAGCAGATACCCAGTATTATTCAAAGACCAGGCTGATCGCAAAGGGTGTGGAACCAAAAGAAAAAGAAAAAATTACAGTACAGCAGGTGGGACGCGACAAGATCCATCTTGGAACGGCAAGAAAGAAACAATAAATAATGCAGGAAGAAGAGCAGCAGACAGGAGACTAGAACTATGAATATTCAGGAAGAATGGGAACTGTATAAGCCGAAAAAGAAGACTTGGGGACGTTTTCTGCGGGTAATATTCGGGCGAACCACATTTGTGATCACGGCACTTCTGATCCAGCTTGTGATCCTCTGCCTGAGCTTTCAGTGGCTGCGGGAACATGTATTTTACCTGTATGGCGGTTTTGTTGGACTGAGTGCGGTTGTTGTGATCTACATTATCAATAAAAACCAGAATCCGTCTTATCAGCTCTCCTGGATCATTCCTGTGCTGGTGTTTCCGGTGTTCGGCGCATTGTTTTATCTGTTTGTGGAGACACAGCCGGGAACCCGGGCCATTGACCGGAGACTGAAAGAAATTATAAAGGAAACGGAACCGATGTTGAGACAGCGGCCGGAGGTTATGGAACGTCTGTACCGTGAGAGCCGGGGAACTGCGCGGCTGGCCTACTATATGAACAGGTATGGAGGATATCCAATCTGGGAAAACACCAGCGCACAGTATTTTCCGCTGGGAGATGACATGTATCCGGTGCTTCTGGAGGAACTGAGGAAAGCAGAGCGTTATATTTTCATGGAATATTTTATCGTGGAAAAAGGCGAGATGTGGGACAGTATTCTGGAAATCCTGAAAGAGAAGGCGGCCGCCGGTGTGGAAGTGCGTTTTATGTACGATGGCATGTGCAGTCTTACCCTGATGCCTTACGGATACCCAAAGCAGCTGGAAAAATACGGAATCCACTGCAAAATGTTTTCTCCGGTGCGTCCGGTCCTTTCTTCTTATCAGAATAACCGTGACCATCGTAAGATCACAGTCATTGATGGCCACACTGCCTTTACCGGCGGAGTGAATCTGGCAGACGAGTACATTAACCGCAAGGTGAGGTTTGGGCACTGGAAGGATACCGCCATTATGCTGAAGGGGGATGCGGCTACCGGATTTCTGATGATGTTTCTGCAGATGTGGAATATTACGGAACACAGTACGGATGATTATGCCCGGTATCTGTATCGGCCGGCTGCTCAAAAACCGAAAGAGCCGGACTGTACCGGCTTTGTGATGCCATACGGGGACAGTCCGCTGGATAACGAGACAGTAGGACAGCATGTTTATATGGATATCTTAAACGAATCCCGTTATTATGTGCATATCATGACACCGTATCTGATCCTGGACAGTGATATGATCACTTCGCTGACGTTTGCGGCAAAGCGCGGTATTGAGACGATCATCATCATGCCGCATATTCCGGATAAGATCTATGCGTACCTCCTGGCCCGGTCTTATTACGCGGAGCTTCTTCAGGCCGGCGTGAAGATCTATGAGTATATGCCTGGGTTTGTACATGCCAAGGTATTTACCAGTGATAACACGAAAGCCGTGGTAGGCTCCATCAACATGGACTACCGAAGCCTGCATCTGCATTTTGAGTGCGCCGTGTACCTGTTCAGGAATCCGGCTGTACAGCAGGCCGAAGCTGACTTCCAGGAAACTCTGAAACACTGTCAGGAAATCACCCTGGAAGACTGCAGAACTTATCCGATGCCGAAGAAGATTGCGGGTAAGGTGCTGCGGCTGTTTGCGCCGCTGATGTAAAATTCAGTAATGCCGTACCTCTGCGGCTGACCGAATCTTCTGAATGACAGGTTCGGCGGCCACAGAGGTAAAATACCGGAAGGTGCATGCTGGCACCTTCTTTTTTAGTGCTTCAAAGTTGCCGTCCCTGATCAGGCAGCGTACCTCGGAGGCGCTGATGGCACCGTCCTCATCGGCCTTTCGCGGAATGATATGGCAGTTAAGTCCTGTGGATGCCAGTTCTTCTGCCATCACCTGATTGTAGATTCCGGTTACCTGGCTGAACGGTTCCTCACCCACGAAGCGGTCCGTCACGGACAGGGCCTTGGCAATGCGCAGAAAGACCTGAATATCCAGCTTGGCGTGGGAGCGGATGACGGTGTCGGAGTCTTTTAAAAAGTAGGATGGAAAGGTGGCGTTGGAAATCATGTAGGGGCCGGTTTCATGGCAGACCACATTTGAAAGATCTGCGCAGCCCTCTGCAACCAGCTGTCTGCGGACGGAGAAGGGAACGAGGGAGGCATCTTCGGATACCACAAACACATGCAGCAGATCTACTGCGGCTGCAGCCTGTTCGACCAGATAGCGGTGGCCCAGGGTAAATGGGTTGGCATTCATGATGACGGCACCGATTTTCGCGTCCTGTCCTTTTTCACTTTCGAGGAAAGCAGAAGTTTCTCTCTGCAGACGTTTCAGGTAGTCAGAAAAGCCGGTCCTGCGGTTTTCCATGAAAACAACCTTGCCCTCTACCCGGGTAATCTCGTAAAAACCCAGATCACCAAAGAAACGCGCAGTATTGCATTTTGTATACAGAAAGAGACTGGTGTTGCCACGGCTGTACTGAAACTCGATCAGATGGGAGATGATCTGGTTCATCAGGCCTTCACCCTGGTGCTCGGAAGAAACAGCCATGCAGCGCAGTGTGTTGGCAAAACAGGAGCCGGTTGCCACAAGATCGTAATTATCATCAAACAGTCCGATGCTGTAATCAAGATTTTTGTCCCGCTCGATTCCTTCTTTTTCTAATAATGCGTCCATCTGGCGCACAGCGCGCTTATCGGTGGATGAAATTCTGCTTACGGTATAGTCTGACATCATTCATAATTCCTCCGGATTTCATATTGCCCCTAGTATAACGCATTCACGGAGAAAATGCGAATATATCCTGAGTTATGGGGGATATTTGTAAATATCTATAGTATGGAAGAAAAGGAGATCCTTATATGAATAACGAAGAAAATGTGAATCAGAACGATGCCCGGGCTATCCTGGATGGCAGCAACGGCAAACACAAAATCTGTCTGCTTTCCATTATCGGAGAAGTGGAAGGCCATGAAAACCTTTCCGGCAATACGAAAACCACCAAGTATGACCAGATCCTGCCAAAGCTGGCGCAGCTGGAAGATGACGACAGCGTGGAAGGCCTTCTGGTATTGCTAAATACCTCTGGAGGCGATGTAGATGCAGGCCTGGCGATTGCGGAGATGATCGCCTCTCTTTCCATGCCGACGGTATCACTGGTCCTGGGCGGCAGCCATTCCATCGGAGTGCCGCTTGCAGTGTCTACAGATCATTCCTTTATTGTGCCGACCGGGACCATGATGGTGCATCCGGTGCGGATGAGCGGAACCGTGATCGGGGCTTCCCAGACTTATGAGTATTTTGAGATGATCCAGGACCGGATCCTGACTTTTGTGAGTGAGCACGCAAAGATCGCCTACGATCAGGTGAAGAAGCTGATGCTGAACACGGAAATGCTGACGAAAGATCTCGGTACTGTGCTGGTAGGTCAGGATACGGTAAAGACCGGACTGATCGATGAGGTTGGAGGGATCCGGGAGGCACTTAGGTATTTGTATCAGCAGATAGAAGCAGGAGCGTAAGCTCTGTCGGAAGCGTTTGGGGATCATGCAGGATCATGCGTCCGGTTTTACGTGGCTTGCATTTCCTGATATTTTTTTGTATACTAACTACATTGGGAAAGAGGAGGCCGAAGTTTGTGGCAGCGAAGAAACAGCAAAACCGAGTGAATTCAGACAGAACGGGAAAAGCGGCAGGCAGCAGAAAGTCTGTGCGTTCCGGGGCACAGGGGGCGTCAGAAGGACGCAAACCGGGCAGACCGAGACGGGTTCAGGAGCCGGAACCGGAGCAGGAGGGACTGCTCCGTGCAGAGGTCATTGTGTTAGGGTCATTTGCTCTGGCTGTGCTTTTATTTTTGAGCAATTTTCATTTATGCGGATTTGCAGGTGATTTCTTAAGAGGAATCCAGCTTGGCCTGTTTGGCCTTCCGGGCTATGTGGCTCCGCTGGTTCTCTTTATCGGAACCTGCTTCTATCAGGCCAACCGCGAAAACCGGATTGTACTGCAAAAGACCATTGCAACGGCCGCAGCATTTTTCCTGCTATGTGGTTTCTCACAGATGATGTTTGGGCAGCAGCCGGAAGCAGGAAAAGGCATTTTTGAATATTACCGCTTTTCAGCGGCATCCGGTATGGGAGGCGGTCTGTTTGGCGGCCTGCTGTTTGGCGGAATCCGTGCATTTATCGGAAGCATCGGAGCATTTCTGGTCATGGCGGTTGGAATGATCATCTGCATGGTGTGCATCACCCAGCGCTCTTTTGTGAAAGCGGTAAAACGTCACAGCGATGTGGCCTATCAGCATGCAAGAGAAGATATGGAGCGGCGCCGTGAGCTTTATGCCGAGCGTCAGGAAGAACGAAGGCGTCTTCGGGAGGAGCAGCGGGTGCGGGGCGTGAATTTGGGTTCCACGAAGCTGTCAGCTTCTGACAATGAAGATGCAGTGGATATGCCGCAAGAAGGCTTCGAAGCTGGCTGGGATGGCAGCAATGAAGAAGATTACGGGAAAAGCAGTGAAGATGGCGGCAGCGCAGACCTGCAGGCCGGAAGTCAGGCTGCGGATGAGGCGTCAGAGGAGACTCCCGGAACATCGCGCGGGCGGCGCCTGTTTCCTGAGGAAGCCATGGAACCGGATCTGTCGGATATTTTTACAGGCAGTATTACCATGCCGGAAGATGACTATGATCTGGAGGCAGCGGCAAAGCGCCTGACGGAGTCCGGTTTTGGACAGTTTGAACAGGCGGGGGAGGTTTTTACCGGCGGTGCCAGAAGACTGGATGAAGAATCCGCGGTGAATCCGGCGCATGATCAGACAGCGCAGTCAGAGCATCAGCAGGAACCGGAGCAGATTCAGGATGAGGCTCCGTGGGATGAGCCTGCAAAAGCAGAACATGAGGAGTGTACATATACCCGACCGCAGGATCCTGCATGGCAGGAGGCAGCCCCGGAGGAGTATCTTCCGGAGCCGGATGTGGCATACACTGTGAAGACGGAGCAGAACACCGATTTCGCAATCCCGGAAGGAAACAAGCATGTGGTAACAGCCGGCGGCAAGGTGATCGATACCGATACCGAGGCTCTTCAGAAGAAGCTGGAGTCCGCAAAGAAAGCAGCGGCAGCGGAGAAATCAGAAGAAGCCGCAGACAGCGAAGTGGCCGTGGAGCAGCAGATCCGGGAACAGGCAGAGGAACCGAAGAAGGAATATATATTTCCGCCTCTCAGCCTCTTAAAGCGCGGCGGCAGAAGCTCCGGCGGTTATTCTGAGCAGGAGTACCGGGACACTGCCGTGAAGCTGCAGCAGACACTGCGAAACTTCGGCGTTGGTGTTACCGTGACCAACATCAGCTGCGGGCCATCGGTTACCCGCTACGAGCTTCACCCGGAGCAGGGAGTGAAGGTCAGCAAGATCGTGGGACTGGCCGATGACATCAAACTGAGCCTGGCTGCGGAGGACATCCGCATCGAGGCTCCGATCCCCGGAAAGTCTGCTGTGGGTATCGAGGTGCCAAATAAAGAGAAAACGTCCGTATTCCTGCGCGATCTGTTAGAATCCGATGCGTTCCAGAAGCATCCGTCCCGTCTGGCCTTTGCAGTCGGCAAGGATATCGGCGGTCAGGTTGTGGTGACCGATATCGCCAAGATGCCGCATCTTCTGATCGCGGGTGCTACAGGCTCCGGTAAATCTGTCTGTATCAATACCATCATCATGAGTATCATCTACAAGGCAGATCCGGAGGATGTCAAGCTCATCATGGTAGACCCGAAGGTCGTAGAGCTCAGTGTATATAATGGTATCCCGCATCTTCTGATCCCGGTCGTGACAGATCCGAAGAAAGCCTCCGGCGCATTAAACTGGGCGGTAGCAGAGATGACAGACCGCTACAAAAAATTTGCCAGGTACGGTGTACGTGACCTGAAAGGCTACAATGCGAGAATTGACACTATTCAGGATATCGAAGATGAGAATAAACCGAAGAAGATGCCGCAGATCGTCATTATCGTGGACGAGCTGGCGGATCTGATGATGGTGGCTCCGGGTGAGGTGGAGGATGCCATCTGCCGTCTGGCCCAGCTGGCCCGTGCAGCAGGCATTCATCTGGTCATTGCGACCCAGAGACCGTCTGTCAATGTCATCACCGGTCTCATCAAGGCCAACGTGCCGTCGCGAATCGCGTTTTCAGTTTCTTCCGGCGTGGATTCCCGCACGATCATTGACATGAATGGTGCGGAAAAGCTGCTCGGAAAGGGCGACATGCTCTTTTATCCGGCAGGCTTCCCGAAGCCACAGCGTGTACAGGGCGCTTTTGTTTCGGATTCCGAAGTCCAGCAGGTGGTGGACTTCCTCACCGAGCAGGGGCTTACGGCCCAGTACAGCCCGGAGGTGGAAAACAGTATGAATTCGGCTCCTTCTGCCCAAGCATCCGGCCCGTCTAACAGCCGGGACGAGTACTTTGAGCAGGCAGGCCGTTTCATTATAGAAAAAGAAAAGGCATCCATTGGAATGCTGCAGCGTATGTTTAAGATTGGGTTCAACCGCGCCGCAAGGATCATGGACCAGCTGGCAGAGGCCGGTGTGGTCGGCGAGGAAGAGGGAACAAAGCCCCGCAAGGTCCTTATGACCATGGAAGAATTCGATCAGATCATTTAACCCAACACTACACACGAAAAGGGAGGATTCTGGCTATGAAAACAGATATCGAAATCGCGCAGGAGGCGGTAAAGCTTCCAATCAAAGAAGTTGCAGAGAGTTATGGTATTGTTGAGGACGATCTGGAACTGTATGGCAAGTACAAGGCAAAGATCACGGATGAACTGTGGCAGCAGGTAAAAGACCGTCCGGACGGAAAACTGGTTCTGGTAACTGCCATCAACCCGACTCCGGCAGGAGAAGGAAAGACTACCACAAGCATCGGCCTGGCAGACGCTCTTACAAGACTTGGGAAAAAGACCATGATCGCACTTCGTGAGCCATCTCTGGGACCGTGCTTCGGTATTAAGGGCGGTGCCGCAGGCGGTGGATTTGCCCAGGTGGTTCCGATGGAAGATCTGAACCTTCATTTTACCGGAGATTTCCATGCCATCACTTCAGCCAACAACCTTCTGGCAGCACTTCTGGATAACCACATCCAGCAGGGAAACGCACTTCAGATCGACACAAGACAGATTCTCTGGAAACGCTGCCTGGATATGAACGACCGTGTGCTGCGCAATATCGTTGTCGGCCTTGGCGCGAAGGCAGACGGTGTGGTGCGTGAGGATCACTTTGTGATCACCGTAGCTTCCGAGATCATGGCAATCTTATGCCTGGCCAACGACATGAATGACTTAAAGAAACGTCTCGGCAAGATCATTGTTGCATATAATTATGCCGGAGAGCCGGTTACCGCAGCACAGTTAAACGCAGTGGGTGCCATGGCGGCCCTGTTAAAGGACGCGATCAAGCCGAATCTGATCCAGACTCTGGAGCATACCGGTGCACTGGTACACGGTGGACCGTTTGCAAACATTGCCCATGGCTGCAACAGTGTGCGCGCTACCAAGACAGCCTTAAAGCTGGCAGATGTTGTGATAACCGAGGCTGGCTTCGGTGCGGATCTGGGTGCAGAGAAATTCCTGGATATTAAATGCCGCAAGGCAGACTTAAAGCCGGATGCAGTAGTTCTGGTTGCAACTGTGCGTGCGCTGAAGTACAACGGCGGAGTGCCGAAGACGGAGCTTTCCGCAGAGAACCTGGATGCCTTAAAGAAGGGTATTGTGAATCTGGAGAAGCACATTGAAAATCTGCAGAAATTCGGTGTGCCGGTGGTAGTCACCTTAAACTCCTTTGTGACCGATACGGAAGCAGAGTATGCGTTTATTCGCGATTTCTGTGAGGAGCGCGGCTGTGAGTTCGCCCTTTCTGAGGTATGGGCAAAAGGCGGAGAGGGCGGAGAAGCTCTTGCCCAGAAGGTTCTGGATACCCTTGCAAATAAGGAGAGCCATTACCATGCCCTGTACCCGGATGAGATGAGCTTAAAGGATAAGGTAAAGACCATTGCCACCGAGATTTACGGCGCAGATGGTGTTTCCTACGCACCGGCTGCCTCTAAGGCGCTGGCGCGCATCGAGGAGATGGGCTTTGGCAATCTTCCGGTCTGCATGGCCAAAACCCAGTATTCTTTGTCTGACGACCAGACCAGGCTGGGACGTCCGACCGGCTTTACCATCAACGTACGTGATGCCTTTGTATCTGCAGGCGCCGGTTTTGTGGTAGTACTGACGGGTGCTATCATGACGATGCCGGGACTGCCGAAGAGACCGGCAGCAGATGGCATTGATGTAGATGAAAACGGCATGATCACCGGATTATTCTAATAATAGAAGAAGGATCCGGCAGGCGCTGGTATCATAAGGGCCATGCCGGATCTGTTGACTGAGAAAGGATAGGCAAGAGTATGACGATAAAAGACTGGTTAGAGGGACTTTCCTATAAGCTGGTCCAGGGAAGCCTGGACGTGGAAGTAAATGAAGTTGTGTACGACTCCAGAAAGGCAGCTCCGGGCGCAGTGTTTGTCTGCATGAAGGGCACCAAGATTGATTCCCATGATTTCATTCCTCAGGTGACGGAGGCAGGCGTAAAGGTGCTTGTGACCGAGCATCCGGTGGAAGCACCGGAAGGCGTGACCGTCGTGGAAACCGAAAACGGAAGAGAGGCGCTGGCTCTTTTATCGGCTGCCCGCTTTGGCTATCCATCACGGAAGCTGACTATGATCGGGGTGACCGGAACCAAGGGAAAGACCACCACCACCCATATGATCAAGACGATTTTAGAGACATCCGGCAAAAAGACCGGCATGATCGGAACCAACGGTGTTTATATCGGGGAAGAGCATTTTCCGACGGTGAATACCACACCGGAGTCTTACGATCTGCACCGCTATTTCGCAAAAATGGTGGAAGAGGGCTGTGAGTGCTGCGTGATGGAGGTTTCCTCCCAGGCCATGAAAATGCACCGTGTGGCCGGAATCCATTTTAACTATGGTCTGTTTACAAATATTTCCCCGGATCATATCGGAAAAGATGAGCATGCGGATTTTGCGGAATATTTGTATTATAAGAAACAGCTGTTTTACCAGTGCGACCGTGCCCTGATCAATGTAGATGACGAGCATATTGAGGAAATCGTAAAAGATATTCCGTGTCCGTGGACCGGCTTTGGCCTGAAGGCGGGCGCAGGCTTCCAGGCAGAGAATATCCACTATGTCTCCGAGCCGGATTTTGTAGGTGTGGAATTTGACATCAAGGGTGAGCACCAGATCCCGGTACGCGTTAGCATTCCGGGCAAATTCAATGTATACAATGCGCTGGCAGCTGCGGCCGTTACCCTTTGGGTAGGCGTACCGGCAGAAAAGCTGCAGCATGCTCTCGAGCATCTGAAGATCAATGGCCGTATGGAGATTGTATACACCTCTGAAAAGTGCTGTGTGATCGTGGATTACGCGCACAATGCAGTCAGCATGGAGAGTCTCCTGGCAACGCTGCGTGAATATCATCCGAAGCGCCTCGTTGTGGTATTTGGCTGCGGAGGAAACCGATCCAAAGACCGCCGTTACTCTATGGGAGAGATTGGCGGCCGCATGGCAGATCTGTCCATCATAACCGCAGATAACTCCCGCTTTGAAAAAGTCGAGGATATCATTGCGGATATCCGCGGCAGCATCGAGAAGACTGGTGGAAGCTTCCTGGAGATTCCGGACCGGAAAGAGGCCATTGCCTACAGCATCACACATGCAGAGCCGGGCGATATGATCGCTATCATCGGTAAGGGCCATGAGGATTATCAGGAAATTAACGGCGTGCGTTACCCGTTCCTGGACCGCGCCGTGGTGGAAGAGGTTGTGAAGAACCTGTAGAAAAGAAACAGAAAAGAGATCCGGAAATGGAAAATATAACGGTTAAAGATATCGTGGCTGCCACAGGCGGCCGGCTTCTGTGCGGCAATGCGGCCCAGAAGATCGAACATTTGAGCATTGATTCAAGAACCATGAAAGGAAATGACCTGTTTGTACCGCTGATCGGAGAAAAGGTGGATGCTCACCGCTTCATCGGGCAGGCATTCGATACAGGCGCAGCAGCGGTTCTTACTTCGGAGCATGAAAGCGCAGCGGATACAGAGCATGCGTGGATCCGGGTTGCAGATACCAAAAATGCGCTGCAGGATATCGGACGTTATTATCGCAGCCGGTTAAGCCTGCCGCTGGTAGGCATCACCGGAAGCGTGGGAAAGACGACTACCCGTGAGATGGTGGCGGCAGCACTTTCCGCAAAATATCAGGTGTATAAGACACCTGGCAACTCCAATAGCCAGGTAGGTGTGCCGATCACCCTGTCTGAGATTACTTCAGCCGATGAGATCGGTGTGCTGGAGCTTGGCATGAGCATGCCGGGGGAGCTGACAGTCATTGCAAAGATCGCGCAGGTGGATATGGCGGTAATCACCAATGTGGGAATTACGCACATTGAGCAGTTGGGAAGTCAGGATAATATCTATCATGAGAAACTGACGATCCAGGATGGTCTGAAAGAAGGCGGCATTCTCTTTTTAAATGGAGATGACCCACGCTTAAAGGAGACCAGAGCCAAGGACGGCTGCAGAACCGTATATTACGGAACCGGAGATAATTCCGAGTACCGTGCGGAGGATATCCGCAGCGAGGACGGATATCCGGTATTTACTGCAAACTGCCGCGGAGAAAAATATATGGTGCGCTTAAGCATCATGGGACGTCATAATGTACTCAATGCCATGGTGGCTCTGGCCGTGGCGGATCTGAGCGGAGTTCCGCTTTCCGGTGCAGTCAAGTGCCTGGCTGCTTTTACCGGTTTTCAGAACCGTCAGCAGGTCATGCAGAAGCATGGCATTACCGTCATTGATGACACTTACAATGCAAGCCCGGTTTCCATGAAGGCAGGACTGGAGGTTCTCGAGGCAACGGCAAAGGGACGCCGCATCGCAGTGCTTGCAGATATGAAGGAACTGGGGCCGGATTCTCCGAAGTTCCACTATGAGGTAGGAAGCTGGATGAAATCCCATCCGGTGGATATTCTGTTTACATACGGGGAACTGGCGGAGCAGATTGCCCGGGGCGCAAAGCGGGCCGGAATGAAGGCGGAGTATATCCATTTCGAAGAAAACCGTCGTGATGCGCTGGCGGAAGCAATCAGGGCAAAGCTGCAGCCGGGAGACTGTGTCCTTCTAAAGGGGTCAAACAGCATGAAACTCGGAGAAGTGGCTGCAAAGCTGCTGAAAGATTAAAACAGGCAACAGACAGGAGCAGATATGGCAGATCAGTATGCCAGCATCATTATAGATATTTCCCATGAAGACGTAGACCGGGTATTCCAGTACCGGATCCCGCCGGCACTTTTGCCGGAGATCCGGGTCGGGGTGCAGGTCTGCGTCCCTTTTGGTTCAGGAAACAGAACACGAAACGGCTATGTGGTGGAACTCACCGACCGACCGGATTATGATAAAGAGAAAATAAAAGAGATCATCAGCGTGACCGAAAAGAGCATCACCGCGGATACCCGGCTCATTGAGCTGGCCTGGTGGATGAAAGAGCAATATGGCTCTACCATGAATCAGGCGTTAAAGACGGTACTTCCGGTGAAGAAAAGGGTGAAGGCACGGAATAAAAAAATAGTGGAGACTGTGGCGGAGCAGGAAAACGATCCATCACAGTGCAGTCAGGAGGTTCTTCTGAATCCGGAGCAGCAGTCCATTGTGGATGATTTTATTACTGCCTATGACTCCGGAGACCACAGACCATGTCTCATCCATGGTGTCACAGGCAGCGGCAAGACAGAAGTCTACATGGCCCTGATCGACCATGTGCTGCTGCAGGGAAAGCAGGCCATTGTGCTGATCCCGGAGATTGCCCTGACCTATCAGACCGTGAGCCGCTTTTACAGCCGCTTTGGAAACCGCATCTGTGTCATGCATTCCAGGCTTTCCGCAGGAGAAAAGTGTGACCAGTTTGAGCGGGCCGCAAAAGGTGAGACGGATATTATGATCGGCGCACGGTCAGCGCTCTTTACTCCCTTTCCCAATCTGGGACTCATCATCATAGATGAGGAGCATGAGGGGGCATACAAGAGTGAGACCACGCCGCGTTATCATGCGCGGGAGGTGGCGGAAAAGCTGGCACAGCTAAGCGGCGCGGCCCTGGTGCTTGGTTCTGCAACACCGTCGGTGGAGGCGTATTTTAAGACAGAGGACAAAACCTACCGGCTGTTTACGCTCGCAAAACGCGCAAAGACCGGAAGTGAGATGGCGGCAGTGGAGGTCGTGGACCTGCGAAAAGAAATGGAAAACGGAAATAAATCCATATTCAGTGAGCGGCTCCAGGAGCTGATCCGGGACCGGCTGGAAAAAAAAGAGCAGGTCATGCTGTTTATTAACCGGCGCGGCTATTCCAGCTTTGTCTCCTGCAGAAGCTGCGGCGAGGCTGTGAAATGCCCTCACTGTGATGTCTCCCTGACGCTGCACAACCGCCAGCGGCTGGTGTGCCATTACTGCGGCTACCAGATCCCCATGCCAAAGCTGTGTCCGAATTGCGGATCTCCGTATCTTGCGGGTTTTGGTATTGGTACGCAGAAAATCGAGGAGATGGCGGCACAGATGTTTCCGGAGGCAAGGCTTTTACGGATGGACCTGGACACCACCTCGAAAAAAGGCGGTCATGAGAAAATCTTATCTGCTTTCGCAAAGGGCAGGGCAGACATTCTCATCGGCACCCAGATGATCGTAAAGGGGCATGACTTTCCGGGAGTGACCCTGGTAGGCGTTCTGGCAGCGGATGTATCTTTGTATGCGCCGGATTTCGAGGCGGCAGAGCGTACCTTTCAGCTTCTGGTCCAGGCGGCAGGGCGTGCCGGGCGGGGCAGGAAAGCTGGGATTGCGCTGATCCAGACCTATATGCCGGAGCATTACAGCATCCAGACGGCGGCAGCCCAGGACTATGCAGCCTTTTACCGTCAGGAGATGGGGTACCGGAAGCTGATGCATTATCCTCCGGTCTGCCATATGCTGTGTATGCAGGTAGCCGGAGAAGACGAGGAGCTTATGAGCCGGATCATGGACGCCATCGCGCAATCTGTACAGAAACATTTCGGAGAAACTGCCGAGATCATCGGTCCGGTTTTTGCTCCTGTATACAAAGTTCATGATATCTACAGAAAAATTTTATATATGAAACATGAAAACTATGATATACTAATAAAAATCCAGAAGTATGTCAAAATGCGCTGGGATGAAACAGAAAGCTGCAAAAAACTGACGCTGCAGTGCGATTTCACATAAATGCGATACAGAAAGGACAGAGATAAATGGCAATCAGACAGGTAAGAACCATCGGAGACGATATTTTAAGAAAGGAATGCAAACCGGTCAAAGAGATCACCCCGCGTATTGCGGAGCTCATTGAGGACATGTTTGAGACAATGTACGAGGCCAACGGTGTTGGTCTGGCAGCACCGCAGGTGGGTATCTTAAAGCAGATCGTGGTCATGGATGTGGATGACGGCAATCAGTACGTGCTCATCAATCCGGAGATCATCGAGCAGAGCGGAAGCCAGACCGGTCAGGAGGGGTGCCTGAGTGTGCCTGGAAAGGCAGGCATGGTAACCCGCCCAAATCATGTGGTAGTACGTGCATACGATGAAAACATGGAGCAGTTTGAGTTAGAGGGAGAGGAACTGTTAGCCCGCTGCATCTGCCATGAGTGTGCGCATCTTCACGGACAACTCTATGTAGATCTGGTAGAGGGCGAACTGATGGATACGACTGTGGAACCGGAGGAAGAATAATTTATGAGAATCATATTTATGGGAACACCGGATTTTTCGGTGCCGACATTAGAAGCGCTGGTGGCTTCCGGGCATGAGGTTGTAGCAGTAGTCACCCAGCCGGATAAGCCGAAGGGCCGAGGAAAGGAGATCCATATGTCTCCGGTCAAGGAATGCGCCCTGCAGCATAACATCCCGGTTTACCAGCCGGTGCGTGCAAGAGATGAGGCGTTTGTGGAAGAAATGCGTGCATTAAACCCGGATGCCATGGTTGTGATCGCCTTTGGCCAGATCCTTCCAAAGTCCCTTTTGGATCTGCCGAAGTATGGCTGTGTGAACATTCATGCGTCCCTGCTGCCGAAGTACCGCGGAGCAGCACCGATCCAGTGGGCAGTCATTAACGGCGATAAGGAGACCGGCATTACCACCATGATGATGGATGTGGAGATGGATACCGGTGATATGCTCGAAAAAACGGTTGTAAAGCTGAATCCGGATGAAACCGGGGGAAGCCTCTTTGACCGGTTAAGCCTCCTGGGCGGCAGTCTGATCCTTTCTACGTTAGGCAAGCTGGAAAAGGGGGAGATTACCCCGCAGCCGCAGGATCATGAAAAGGCAACCTATGTAAAGAAAATTTCCAAATCCATGGGAGATATTGACTGGACCATGGATGCGGTTTCAATCGAACGTCTGGTGCGTGGCTTAAATCCGTGGCCGAGCGCGTTCACAAGATGGAATGGCAGAATGCTAAAGATCTGGGAGGCGAAGGTGCTTCCGGATCCGGCTGTGAAAGTCCCCTGCGGCAGCGTGATCAGTGCCGGTGAGGAGGGCCTGAAGATCCAGACCGGAAATGGCGTGTTATGTGTCACCAGCCTTCAGTTAGAAGGAAAGAAGCGGATGGATACCGCGGCATTTTTACGCGGATACCAGATCGAACCCGGCTGTATCATGGAAAGGAGTGAGTAGTCATGTACGGTGGCTATGGTTACTACGGGCTGGGCTACAGCCTGTTTGATCCGACAATGATCCTTGTTTATATCGGTGCCCTGTTATCACTGTGGGCATCATCCAAAGTGAACAGTACGTTCCAGCGCTATTCCCGTGTGCGCAGCATGACCGGGATGACCGGCGCGGAGGCAGCAAAACGCCTGCTGCAGTCCCAGGGCATCTACGATGTGACAGTCCGGCCGGTGCGGGGACAGCTTACGGATCACTATGATCCGCGGACGAAGACGGTCAATCTGTCGGAGTCTGTTTACGGCAGCACATCCATCGCAGCCGTTGGTGTGGCAGCCCATGAGTGCGGACATGCCATTCAGGACAATGTGGGGTATGCGCCGCTGCGCCTGCGTTCCACTTTTGTGCCGATCGCAAACCTTGGCAGCAAAATTTCCCTGCCCCTCATCATCCTGGGCTTTTTTATCGGACTGACTCCGTTCATTGAGATTGGTATCTGGATGTTTGTGCTGGCTGTATTATTCCAGATCATCACCCTGCCGGTAGAGTTCAATGCTTCCTCCCGCGCGGTGCAGCTGGTGGACAGCCTTGGAATTCTCCGGGGGGACGAGGTAGATGGCACCCGGAAGGTGCTGGGTGCAGCAGCGCTCACCTATGTGGCAGCCGCGGCTGCTTCCATTTTACAGCTTGCGCGGCTGATCATCCTGTTTGGAGGACGCAGACGAAATGACTAAGCAGAGTGGCCCGACGAAGGAGCGGGAACTGATCCTGGATATTCTTATGGAGATCCTGGAAAACGGCGGTTACAGCCATGTAGTATTAAAAAAAGCACTGGATAAGCACCAGTATCTGGAAAAACAGAACCGTGCGTTTGTCACAAGAGTTGTGGAAGGAACGATCGAGTATCTTCTCACCATCGATGCAGTGATCGATCAGTGCTCCAAAATAAAAGTGAAGAAAATGAAACCGGTGATCCGCACCATTCTCCGTATGTCTGTGTACCAGATCTTACAGATGGACCGGATCCCGGACAGTGCAGTATGTGATGAGGCGGTGAAACTTGCGGTAAAACGGAAGTTCCACGGCCTGAAAGGTTTTGTGAACGGTGTACTGCGCACCATTTCCAGGGAAAAGGAAACTTTTGTTTTCACCGACTGGTCACGAAAGTATTCCATGCCGGACTGGATTATTGAACTGTGGAAACAGCAGTACCCGGCAGAGACTGTGGAGCGCATGATGCAGGCATTCTTAGAGGAACGCCCGACTTGCGTACGCTGTAATCTGGACCGGGCTTCCATGGAACAGATCCTCGCGAGTCTGGAACAGGATCGTGTCACCGTACAGAGGAATCCGCTGGCAGAGCATGCCCTGCTTCTTTCCGGATACGATTATCTGGATGCCGTTAAGGCCTTTCGGGAAGGCTGGATCACAGTGCAGGATGTGAGTTCATCCTTTGTGGGAGAGGCGGCAGATCCGAAATCCGGAGACAGGGTTCTGGATGTGTGCGGAGCTCCCGGCGGAAAGAGTCTGCATATTGCGGATAAGCTCGCCGGAACCGGAGAGGTCCTTGTCCGCGATTTAACGGAGCAGAAGATCCTTCTGGTGGAGGATAACATCCGCCGGACCGGATTTACCAATATCCGGGCTGAGGTGTGGGACGCACTGGAGGAAGATCCGTCCTGGGATGAGCAGGCAGATATCGTAATCGCGGATCTCCCGTGCTCAGGGCTCGGCATCATCGGCAGGAAGCCGGATATCAAGTACCAGGTGACAAAGGAAGACCTGGAAGACCTGGCAGAACTCCAGCGGGACATTCTGTCTGTAGTCTGGAAATATGTTAAGCCGGGCGGAAAGCTGATCTACAGCACCTGTACCATCGATCATCTGGAGAATGAAGATCAGAGAAACTGGATTTTAGAAGCGCTTCCGTTTGAACCGCTGAGCCTGGAAGGAGCGTTTGGAAGCCAGGTGGCAGAAAAAACCATGAAAGACGGATATATTCAGCTTCTTCCGGGCAGATACCCATGCGATGGGTTCTTTATCTCCGCGTTCCGGAGAAAGGAGTAGCAGATTATTATGGAAAAGCTAGATATCAAATCCCTGACTCTGGAGGAGCTGACTGAGGCCATCCGGCAGATGGGAGATAAACCATTTCGGGCAAAACAGATTTACCAGTGGCTTCATCAGAAGCTGGTGACGGATTTTGATGAGATGAGTAATCTGTCCAAGTCGCTGCGCGAAAAATTAAAAGAACAGTTTACGCTGACTGCACTGTATCCGGCAGATGTGAAAATCTCCCAGATTGACGGCACCCGCAAATATCTGTTCCGTCTGGAGGACGGCAATGTCATTGAGAGTGTGTGGATGCAGTATCATCATGGCAACAGCGTTTGTATATCCTCTCAGGTAGGCTGCCGTATGGGCTGCCGCTTCTGTGCTTCTACGTTGGACGGTCTTGAGCGGAACCTGACAACGGCAGAGATGCTGGACCAGATTTACCGGATCCAGACGCTGACCGGGGAACGAGTTTCCAATATCGTGATCATGGGTTCCGGAGAACCGCTTGACAACTATGACAATGTGATCCGTTTTCTACGCATGATCTCAGATGAAAACGGGCTGAATATCAGCCAGAGAAATATTACGCTCTCAACCTGCGGTATCGTGCCGAATATCTTAAGGCTGGCAGAGGAGAATATCCAGATCACCCTGGCTTTGTCACTGCATGCACCGAATGACGAGGTGCGAAAGACTCTGATGCCGATCGCAAACCGCTATAGCTTAAAGGAAATCCTGCCGGCCTGCCAGACCTATTTCGAGAAGACCGGCCGCCGTCTGACCTTCGAGTACAGTCTGGTAAGTGGCGTCAATGATAACCTGGATGAGGCGAAGGCACTTACGTCCCTGCTCAAAAACATGCACGGTCATGTCAATCTGATCCCGGTCAATCCTATTAAAGAGCGGGATTACCGCCAGTCAGACCGGAAGGCGATCGAAGCGTTCAAGTCTTATCTGGAGAAGAACGGCATCAACGTGACGGTCCGCCGGGAAATGGGACGCGATATCAATGGCGCCTGCGGTCAGCTGAGAAAGAGCTTTCTGGAAGAGGAAAGCAAAGGAGGAATCTGAAGCATGGAGGCATATGCACTGACAGATGTAGGCCAGAAGCGGAGCATGAATCAGGATTCTGTTTACGCCTGCACAAAATCCATCGGATCCCTGGAGAATCTGTTTATTGTGGCGGATGGCATGGGCGGACATCAGGCGGGGGATTTTGCCTCCAACTTTGTGGTGGAAAATCTAGTCCGTTTTTTTGAAATGCCGTACCCGGAACGGGACGTTCATGGAATTTTAAAAGAGGGGATCCGGAAGGTAAACCGCGATCTTTATGAGTGTACCAGCCGGGATCCGAAGCTGAACGGAGCCGGAAGTACCCTGGTGTTGGCTACCATCAAGGGTAGCGTGCTTTATGTGGCAAATATCGGAGACAGCCGTCTTTATCTTCTGCGGGAAGCACTCGAACAGATCACAAAAGACCATTCCTATGTGGAAGAACTGGTTGCCATGGGAAAACTAAAGCGCGGCAGCCGGGATTATCTGGAAAAGAAAAATATCATCACCAGAGCTGTAGGTGTCAGCGCGCAGGTCGATACAGACCTGTTTGCGCTGAAACTAAAGAGTGGTGACCAGATCCTCATGTGCTCGGACGGGCTGAGCAATATGGTGGATGAACTGGAAATCGAATATATTATTCGTTCCGAGGATGGAGTAGAAAGCCGGGCAAAAGCCCTGGTGGATGCAGCAAACCGCAGCGGCGGACTGGATAACATTTCGGTTGTTCTTGTGGAACCGCAGATAAGTGAGGTGAGCTTATGATACTGAGACCCGGAACATTTTTGCAGGACCGCTATGAAATCCTGGAGCAGATCGGCTCAGGCGGCATGTCTGTGGTCTACAAGGCCAAATGTCATAAATTAAATCGTCTGGTGGCCATCAAGGTCCTGAAGGAAGAATTCTGCAACGACAGCAGCTTTGTCAGCAAGTTTAAGATGGAAGCCCAGTCTGCTGCCGGGCTTTCCCATCCGAACATTGTCAGTGTTTACGATGTTATCGATGAAGGAAAGCTTCATTACATAGTCATGGAGCTGATCGAGGGAATTACCCTGAAAAGCTATATCCAGAAGAAGGGGCGGCTGGAAATTAAAGAGACCATCGGCATTGCCATTCAGGTAGCACAGGGCATTGCGGCGGCACATGAGCAGCATATCATTCACCGAGATATCAAGCCGCAGAATATGATCATTTCCCGGGATGGCAAGGTGAAGGTGGCAGATTTCGGCATTGCAAGAGCAGTGTCGGCACAGACCATGACCTCCTCGGCCATGGGATCGGTCCATTATATTTCACCGGAGCAGGCCAGAGGCGGCTTCAGTGATGAGCGGAGTGACATATATTCCCTTGGAGTGACCATGTATGAGATGGTGACCGGACGTGTCCCCTTTGATGGAGACAATACGGTGGCCATTGCCCTGGCGCACCTGGAGGATGCTGTGGTGCCGCCCAGTGTTTACAATCCGGAGATTCCAATGAGTCTTGAACGGATCATACTGACCTGTATGGAGAAAAAACCGGAACGCCGTTACCGCAGTGCCCAGGAGGTGATCACAGATCTGCGGGCAGCACTGATCTGGCCGGCATCCGAGGGCGGAAACCGTCCGGCAGATGCCGAGGAACGTGCCTTAAATGGCGAAACGGTTCAGATCAGCAGTGAACAGCTGTCTCAGATCAAGCAGTTTCGGCGTCCGGAGCGCATGGAGCAGGAACACCGGGAAAATTATGACCGGGAGGCAAAAGCTGCCTGGGACGCTTATCAGGAAGAAAACAGTCAGGGAGAAGACAATCAGGAAGAACCGCTGCCAGCTCAGGGGAGAAAGTCGTCTAAACCTTACAGACCGCAGGCAAAACACCGGAAACGGAACGAGGAGGATGACCAGGCGAATCCGCATATTGAGCGGCTTTTGGCAGGTGCAGGTATTGTTGCTGCCATTGTGGTGGTAGCAGTGCTGATTGTGGTATTCTCAAAGCTCGGCGCTTTCTTTAAAGCGGGAAGCGGAATCCTGGGAAATTCCCAGACAGAAAGCAGCCAGGCAGAGGCCGGGGAACTGGTCTTAAAGGATACGGAAGTCAACATGCCATCCGTACTGGGACTTTCTGAGAACATGGCAGAGAGTACCCTTAAGGAGCATTCTCTGACCATGAAACGAACCTATGAATATTTTGATGATGTTGAAAAAGGCATTGTGGCCAGACAGGATCCGGAGGCAGGAACTGTTGTGTTAAAGGGTGGCCAGGTGGATGTGGTGATCAGCAACGGCACCGACAAGCTGGAGCTGAGCAAGCTTGGCATCACGGATCTGGATCAGACTACCGCAGTCAGCTTTCTGGAGAGCAAAGGACTGAAGGTCCAGGTGGTGGAAGAGGAAAACGAGAACATCAAGGCAGGAACCGTCATGCGGTATGAGCCGGAGCTGGTGGCTGATGGTGGTACGGTCTATCTGTATGTCAGCAGTGGTCCGCATGTGGATAAGGTCCCGGCCCCCTATCTGGTAGGCAAGTCGGAGGAAGAGGCCATTGCGCTTCTGGCGGAGAATGATCTGATGCCAGGCAATACATCCACCCAGTCCAGCGATACGGTGGAAAAGGGCTCTGTCATCAGCCAGTCCGTGACATCCGGCACTCAGTTGGCAAAAGGAAGCAAGATCGATTATGTGGTCAGCAGCGGTCCGGAGGTGAAGCATCAGCGTTATGTAGCGTCCATCAATCAGGTATATGATTTAAGCAGCCTGATCGGACCGGGAGCCGGAAGCTCCAGTGTTACCATTCAGATCCGCCTGCACCAGGGAACTGCGGATAATCCGCATTACAAGATTCTGACCCAGTCTACTACCATCAAGGGCGACGTGCTCCTTCCGGTCAATTTCACAAGCATTGAGAGCATGGACGGGACGGATCAGGGAACCCTGGAAATTGTAGATGTGAATTCCGGCGCGGTCATTAAGACTTACCAGCTGACATTCTTCCCGATGGATTAAAAAGGATCATATATATGACAGGAAAAATCATTAAAGGAATCGCAGGCTTTTATTATATCCACGACGGACATGATAAGGTATATGCCTGCAAGGCAAAAGGAGTTTTCCGCAACCGGGGCATCAAGCCGGTCGTGGGAGACAACGTGGAATTTACGGTGCTGGACGAGACAGCCCTGGAGGGAAATATCGATAAGATACTTCCACGGAAAAATGTGCTGATACGTCCGGCATCGGCCAATGTGGACCAGGCACTGGTGGTTTTTGCAATTACCCAGCCGGATCCGAACTTTAACCTGCTGGACCGTTTTCTGATCATGATGCTGGCTCAGGATATTCCTGTGACCATCTGTTTTAATAAGACAGATCTGGAAAACGGGGCAAAGCAGCAGGAGTACAGAAGCATTTATGAGCAGGCCGGATATCCGGTCATGTTTGTCAGCACGTACGAGAAATCCGGTGTGGAGGCTGTGCGGGATTATCTGCGCGGGAAGACCACGATCCTGGCCGGTCCGTCCGGTGTGGGCAAATCGTCCCTGACCAATCTTCTTCAGCCGGAGGCAGCGATGGAGACCGGAAGCATCAGCGAGAAGATTAAGCGTGGGAAACATACCACCCGTCACGCGGAGCTTTTCTGTGTGGAGGAGGATACGTATCTCATGGATACACCGGGATTTTCTTCTATGTATCTGGAAGAGATCGAACCGCAGGAACTGAAAGATTATTTCCCGGAATTTGAAGCTTATGAGGCGGAATGCAGATTCCAGAGGGACTGCGTCCATATCGGGGAGCCGGTGTGCGGCGTGAAAGCGGCACTGGCTGAAGGAAAGATCAGTCAAAGCCGGTACGACAATTATGGGCTGCTATACCAGGAATTGAAGAACCGCAGAAAATATTAAGAGAGAATCAAGGAGTAACACATCATGTACATTTTAGCACCATCCATTCTTGCAGCAGACTTTGGAAATTTGAGAAAGGAAATTCAGACTGTGTCCGAGGCAGGCGCCCAGTACATCCACATTGATGTGATGGACGGTATGTTTGTGCCGAGCATTTCCTTTGGCATGCCGGTCATTCAAAGTGTCCGTTCCTGTACGGACAAGGTTTTTGACGTTCATATGATGGTGGAGGAGCCGGGACGCTATGCGGCTGATCTGAAAGCAGCAGGTGCAGATCTCCTCTGTGTACACCAGGAAGCTTGCCGTCACTTAGACCGCACCATCAACCAGATCAAAGAACTTGGCATGAAGGTGGGGGTGGCCTTAAATCCGGCTACTCCGGTGGAAACCCTTTCCTGTGTCCTCGATCAGGTGGACATGATTCTTCTTATGTCCGTGAATCCGGGATTTGGAGGGCAGAAGTTTATTCCCTATACCCTAGATAAGATCAGAAAGCTGCGTGCTATGTTAAATGAACGCGGCCTGCAGACCGATATTCAGGTAGACGGCGGTGTGGGTCTTGGCAATGTCCGGGAACTGATGGATGCAGGAGCTAATGTCTTTGTGGCAGGCAGTGCAGTGTATAAGAACGATGCAGCGGCTAATGTAAAGGCATTTTTAGAAATCTTTCATGAGGAAGCAAACAAATGAGAAGATGTCTGATCATAACGGGCGGAAAGCTGGACCTGGCTTTCGCCCGCTCCTTTTTGGAGAAAGAAACATTTGATAAGATCATTGCAGTGGATGGCGGTCTGAAAGCCGTGAAAGAACTGGGGCTGGTGCCGGACTATATTGTCGGGGACTTTGATTCTGTATCAAACGAGATACGGGAAGAATTCCGCCAGTACCCGTTTATTGTATGGGAGCAGCATAAGCCGGAGAAGAATGAGACAGACACAGAGCTTGCAAGAAACCGGGCTCTGACCCTTTCCTGTGATGAAATCGTGTTCCTGGGTGCTACCGGTGGCCGTATTGACCATATGATCGGCAACATCCATGCACTGAAAACCTGTATAGAGCGGGGAATTGCCGCTTATATCGTGGATGCGCAGAATCGTCTGAGCCTGCTGGATGGTGCCCGTACCTTTTCCAGGGAGACGCAGTGGGGAAAATATGTTTCTTTTGCTCCCTACACGGAAGAGGTGACCGGAATTACACTGACCGGATTTAAGTATCCGCTCAAGGATAAGACCATTTACCGTGGTGAAGAAGTGGGGCTTTGTATCAGCAATGAGATCGCGGAGGATACCGCTGCAATTACCCTGGAAGAGGGCATTCTGATCTGTATCGAATCCCACGATTAAACTGGACTGGCTAAAAATATTAAAACTGGCTATTAATATCATTCCACTTGCGTGATATGATAAGCGGCATACAAAGACTGCCTGAAAAATCTGAGGCGGTCCTGTGTCCTACAAAAGCAGCAAGGAGAATGATTATGAAAAACAGAGAAAACGACAAAGTATACAAGCTGGTGCTTACAGCGCTGATGGCGGCCCTGTGTTATGTGGCCTTTACATTCTTAAAAATTCCGATCCCGACTCCGGGCGGTGATACTACGGCACTGCATATCGGCAATGCATTCTGTGTTCTCGCAGCCCTGCTTCTTGGCGGCGGCTACGGTGGTGTGGCAGGTTCCCTGGGGATGACTATTGCGGATCTTCTGGATCCGGTGTATATCACCAGTGCTCCGAAAACCTTCATCCTGAAGCTCTGCATCGGTCTGATCGCAGGTTTTGTAGCACATAAGATCGCACACATCACAGAGGATCATGACAGCAGATATATCATGAAGTGGTCGCTGATCGCATCCGTTGCAGGCCTGGGCTTCAACGTTGTTATGGATCCGATCGTCGGATATTTCTACAAGAACTATATTCTTGGTGTAGAATCCTCCGCAGCAAAGATCATGGCAACCTGGGCAGCAGGAGCAACCCTGGTCAATGCGATTGTCGGAACCATTGTAGTTGTAGTGGTGTATATGGCAGTGCGCCCGGTATTGAAAAAAGCAGGACTATTCATGAAAATCAAATAAAAATATTGAGACGGAACCACTAAAAGGTCCGAAGTTCCGGAAACCGCGT
>ERZ773142.368-NODE-368-length-46395-cov-23.4976_pt1 | contig 46395 bp, 39 predicted proteins | sample MGYA00580853_ERZ773142 | MGnify/ENA primary metagenome ERZ773142 (study PRJEB29015, sample SAMEA2737862) | human gut metagenome | biome: human gut; feature: human-associated habitat; material: faeces | place: China | collected 2012 ... | reverse complement strand
TGTTGTCGTTGGTTCAAGTCCAACAAGAAGCGCCATTTTTTATTTTTTGGAAAAAATTTTTATGAGGCAGTTTAAAAACTGTCTTTTTTTATTTATTGTAAAATCAAATAAAATTGACATTATATATGTCAGATGTTATACTAAAATGTCATTCATCATTATAGTAAAGAATTATTATTTCAGATGAAAGATTATAAAAATTTATATAATAAGGAGAAATCAATGGAGAAGTTGAAAAAGAAAGCAGTCAGTCTTGAAGCTTTTGTATGCCTTATTGTTCTTATCGGGTCTTGTGTCTCAGTAGCTCATATAATGGGACCAGTTAATATGATAAATACAATAATGGGAACTGCACATGATTTGTTGCTTAACACAGTATTTTTCATAATGGGTGTTGCAGTTTTAGCAGGAGCTTTATCTGAAATTTTGTCAGAATTTGGAGTCATATCATTAATAAATAAATTATTATATTTTGTTATATACCCCTTATACAGACTGCCGGGAGCTTCAGCTTTAGCAGTTGTTACAACATATATTTCCGATAATCCAGCAGTACTTAGTCTTGCTGCAAATAAAGAATTTAGAAAATATTTTAAAAATTATCAGTTTACTGCTCTTACTAACCTAGGAACATCATTTGGAATGGGATTTATTGTATCTGCTTTTATGGTTGCACAAGGTGGAATTATGAAAGAGAGTTTATTTAAACCTGTACTTCTTGGAAATTTAGGAGCTGTTGTAGGAAGTATAGTAAGTGTTAATCTTATGATTCACTATAGCAAGAAATATTTTGCATCTCATGGTGAACTTGACAATCAAGAAGTTACAGATAAATTTGTTCTTGAAACAAGAGAAATAAGAAGAGGATCTGTTTTTGAAAGATTCCTTGAAGCTATGCTTGAAGGAGGAAAAGTAGGAGTAGGAATGGGAATGGCTATTATTCCAGGAGTAATAATAATATGTACTACTGTTCTTATGCTGACAAATGGAATGCCTGAAGGAGGATATACAGGGGCAGCTTATGAAGGTATAGGTATACTTCCTGTAATAGGATCAAAACTTACATTTATACTGAAGCCATTATTTGGATTTTCAAGTCCGCAGGCAATAGCATTTCCAATAACAGCTCTTGGAGCAGTTGGAGCAGCTATAGGACTTGTTCCTCAATTTATAAAAGAAGGAGTTATAGGGCCAAGAGAAATCACAGTATTTACAGCTATGGGAATGTGTTGGAGCGGATATTTAAGTACTCATGTGGCTATGATGGATAGCTTGAATTACAGAGAGCTTACAGGAAAGGCAATATTCAGTCATACGATTGGTGGAATAGCAGCAGGAATAGCAGCTAATCTATTATATACATTTTTCTGTTAAAATTAATTTATAAAATCTTACATTAATATATATGAAAAAATAATATAATAAAAAAGCATTTTAAGAACGGAAATAGAAAGTTATTTTTCTTTTCCGTTTTTTTCTTTTGAATTTTGTTTTATAATAATCTAAATTTTTTGAGCCATTGAAAATGAAGAAAAAAAATTAAAAATATTTTAAAAAATTACTTGACAGAATTGAGAGAAGAAGGTATAATCTTCTATGTCTTAATAAACCTAAATCAAGAAAACTCTATTACCATATATTGTTATTATATGGGAGGATTACAGAATATCCGAAAGGTAAATGGAGGTGTACGATGAGAGTAAATATTCAATTAGAATGTACAGAATGTAAAAGAAGAAATTATAGTACTTCAAAAAACAAGAAAAACACTACAGAAAGATTAGAAGTGAATAAATACTGTAAGTGGGATAAAAAAGTTACTTTACACAAAGAAACTAAAAAATAATTTTAGTATTTAGGAAATAGTTATCAACATGCAGGTCAATGGCTCAATTGGTAGAGCATCGGTCTCCAAAACCGAGGGTTGGGGGTTCGAGTCCCTCTTGACCTGCCATTTTTTATGGATACTAATAAAAAGGTGGATTAAACTATGAAATTGTTTAAAGATGTAAAAATGGAATACTCAAAAGTAGAGTGGCCTAGAAAGAAACAAGTAGTTCATGCTACTATATGGGTTGTTGTGATGAGTGTTGCATTGAGCATATATTTAGGGGTTTTTGATATAGTTGCTTTAAGACTTTTAAAGATACTTGTATCTCTATTCGGAGGACAATAATAATGAAAACAGTTTTAGAAAAAAAATGGTTTATGATACATACATATTCAGGGTATGAAAAGAAAGTGAAAACTGACTTAGAGCAAAAATTAGAAGCTCTGGGTATGAATACCATAGTTACCAAAGTATTAGTACCAGAAGAACAGTCAGTTGAACTTAGAAGAGGAAAGAAAAAAACAATAAGCAGAAAGTTATTCCCTGGATACGTAATGTTGGAAATGTATGCTACGAGAGAAGAAAGTGAAGATGGAATCAATTATAGCGTAGACTCTGATGCTTGGTATGTAGTAAGAAATACAAACGGAGTAACAGGTTTCGTAGGTGTAGGATCAGATCCAATTCCTATGGAAGAAGAAGAAGTAAAAAACATCTTCAAAGTTATCGGATACAGCGTTGAAAACAGTGAAAGTGAAGATGCAGAATTAATAGCAGTAGATTTTGCTGAGGGAGATTATGTAACTCTACTTGAAGGTGGATTTGCAGGTCAACAGGGAAAAGTTGCTGAAATTAATTTAGAAAATAGAAAAGTAAAAGTAATGGTGGAGATGTTCGGAAGAATGACTCCTGTAGAAGTAAACATTACTGGTGTTGAAAAGGATTAGTCATTTGAACTAATCAGTGGGAGATAAATCACTAGTACCACATAAGGAGGAAATTTAAAAAATGGCAAAAGAAGTTATTAAAATAATTAAATTACAATTACCAGCAGGAAAAGCTAACCCTGCACCACCAGTTGGACCAGCTCTTGGACAACACGGTGTTAACATCATGGAGTTCTGTAAAGCATTCAATGCAAAAACTCAAGATAAATCAGGATGGATTATTCCAGTTGAAATTTCTGTATACAATGACAGATCATTCACATTTATAATGAAAACTCCACCTGCATCAGATTTATTAAAGAAAGCTGCTGGAGTTCAATCTGGAGCTGGAAACTCTAAAAAACAAGTTGCAGGAACTATCACTAAAGAAAAATTAAAAGAAATTGCTGAAACAAAAATGCCAGACTTAAATGCTGGATCATTAGAAGCTGCAATGTCTATAATAGCAGGATCTGCAAGATCTATGGGAATCAAAATAGAAGACTAATTACAGATCCAATCTTTGTTGGATATATTAAGTGGTAGGAGAAATCCAGTGACCACAAAAGGAGGAAATTTTTAAAATGGCAAAACACAGAGGAAAAAAATACTTAGAAGTAGCTAAGTTAGTAGATACAACTAAATTATATGAAGTTAAAGAAGCTTTAGAATTAATTAAAAAAACAAGAACAGCTAAGTTCTTAGAAACAATAGAAGTGGCATTAAGACTTGGAGTAGACCCAAGACATGCAAGCCAACAAATCAGAGGGACAGTTGTTTTACCACACGGAACTGGAAAAACTGTTAAAATATTAGCAATCACTCAAGGTGAAAACATAAACAAAGCTTTAGAAGCTGGAGCAGATTATGCTGGAGCTGAAGAATATATTGAAAAAATCCAACAAGGTTGGTTAGATTTTGATATCGTAATCGCTACTCCAGATATGATGCCTAAACTAGGAAGACTAGGAAAAATATTAGGAACTAAAGGTTTAATGCCTAACCCTAAATCAGGAACAGTTACTCCAAATATTGCAGCAGCTGTATCTGAATTCAAAAAAGGTAAATTAGCATTCAGAGTAGACAAATTAGGATCAATTCATGTACCAATCGGTAAAGCTGATTTTGATGACGAAAAAGTTTACGAAAACTTTAAAGCATTCATGGGAGAAATCATCAGATTAAAACCTGCAGATGCAAAAGGACAATACTTAAGAACTGTAGCAGTTTCATTAACAATGGGACCAGGAGTAAAAATTGATCCATTATTAGTTGCTAAAGAAATTGGTGCATAATTAAGTTAACAAAGTTGGATAAGCAAATTAATATAGATCCAAACTAAAGACAGTGGGTGGCGAAAGCCATAAATCCTACCGAGGTTGGACAGAAGTTCAGTAACCTCAGAAGAGTTTATGACCTCCGTTCCACTTCAAAAATGGTGCGGAGGTTAATTTTAAATAAAAGAGGAGGTGAAATCGTAAAATGGCAAATCAAGCAAAAGTTCAAGCAGTAGCTGAATTAGCAGACAGAATTAAAAGAGCTCAATCTATCGTTTTAGTTGACTATCAAGGAATCAATGTTAAAGATGAAACTAAATTAAGAAAATCTTTAAGAGAATCTGGTGGAGAATACCTAGTTGCTAAAAATAGATTATTCAAAATAGCACTTAAAGAAGCAGGAGTTGAAGATTCATTTGACGATATACTAGAGGGGACAACAGCATTCGCATTCGGATATGATGATGTTGTAGCACCAGCTAAAGTTATGAATGAAGTTTCTAAAGCTAATGCAAAAGCAAAAATATTCAACATTAAAGGTGGATATTTATCAGGAAAAAGAGTTAGTGAAGCAGAAGTTGTTGCACTAGCAAGCTTACCATCAAGAGAACAATTACTATCTATGGTGTTAAACGGAATGTTAGGACCAGTAAGAAAACTTGCTTACGGTTTAGTAGCAGTAGCTGACAAAAAAGAAGCAGCAGCTGAATAATTAAAAAATTAAAGTAAAAATCAAATTATCGAAATTATAGGAGGAAATTATAAATGGCATTCAATAAAGAACAATTTATCGCTGACTTAGAAGCTATGTCAGTTTTAGAATTAAGAGAATTAGTATCAGCTTTAGAAGAGCACTTCGGAGTAACAGCAGCAGCTCCAGTTGCAGTAGCAGCAGGACCAGTTGCAGCTGAAGTTGAAGAAAAAACTGAATTTGATGTTGTATTAACAAACGCTGGAGACAAAAAAATCGGAGTTATTAAAGAAATCAGAGGAATAACTGGATTAGGATTAAAAGAAGCTAAAGACTTAGCTGACAACGGTGGAGTTATTAAAGAAGGAGCTTCTAAAGAAGAAGCTGCTGAAATTAAAGCTAAATTAGAAGCTGCTGGAGCTACAGTAGAAGTTAAATAGTTTTATTTCTAATACAATAAATTGTACTGAATAAACAAAGCAATAGGCACTCAAAAATGAGTGCCTATTTTAATCATGTTATAGAGTATTGAGTTTTTATATCTAATTTTTTACTTAGTTAATACTTAATCTGTTGAAAATAATATAATTATAACTGTATGTTGTTTTCAATAGGTTAAGTATTGACAATAAAAATTGAAGGGGTGTGAGTAAATGGGGAAACTCGTTGAAAGATTAAATTTTGGAAAAATAAAAGAAAGAGGAGAAATGCCTCATTTCCTTGAATTTCAATTGAATTCTTACGAAGATTTTATTCAAGCAAACAAGAATCCATTGTCAAGAGAAGATAAAGGATTAGAATCTGCATTTAGAGAAATATTTCCAATAGAGTCTTCTAATGGAGACATTAAACTGGAATATATAGCTTATGAACTTCATGAAGCTGAAAAACCTTTAAATGATGAGTTAGAATGCAAGAAAAGAGGAAAAACATACTCTGCTTCATTAAAAGTGAGATTGAGATTAACAAATAAAAAAAGCGGAAATGAAATTCAGGAAAGCTTAGTATATTTTGGAGAACTTCCTTTAATGACTCCAAGAGGAACATTTATTATAAATGGTGCGGAAAGAGTTGTTGTATCACAGTTACATAGATCACCAGGAGTATCTTTTGATAAAGAAGTAAATCTTCAAATAGGTAAAGACCTTTTTGTTGGGAAAATTATTCCATATAAAGGAACTTGGCTTGAATTTGAAACAGATAAAAATGACTTTTTAAATGTTAAAATCGACAGAAAGAAAAAAGTATTAGCTACAGTATTCTTAAAAGCTATTGATTTCTTTGATACAAACGAAGATATCATGAATGAGTTTTTAGAAATAAAAGAATTAGATTTATCAACATTCTATGAAAAATATGCAAACAAACAAGATTTACTTGATGAATTAAAAGTTAAAATGGAAGGAAGCTTCCTTAAAGAAGATATAATTGACGAAGAAAATGGAGAATTTATAGGAGAGGCTTCAACAGTAATAAGTGAAGAACTTATCAGCAAAATTATAGATAAGAGAATAATGAGCATTACTTACTGGGAAGTTAAACCTGAAGAAAAAATTCTGGCAAATACTATTTTAAATGATTCAACTGAAACTAAAGAAGAAGCAGTTACAGAGGTATTTAAGAAATTAAGACCAGGAGACTTAGTAACAATAGATTCAGCTAAATCTCTTATAAAACAAATGTTCTTCAATCCTCAAAGATATGATCTTGAGCCTGTTGGAAGATATAAATTAAATAAGAGATTAGGACTTGATGTTCCTGAGACACAAATTCTTTTAACAAAAGATGATATTGTAAGAACTATGGAAATTATTATGGACCTTTATAATGGAGAGGGACATACAGATGATATAGATAACTTATGTAACAGAAGAATAAGAGGAGTAGGAGAACTTCTTTTAATGCAGATTAGAACAGGTCTTGCAAAAATGGGTAAAATGGTAAAAGAAAAGATGACAATTCAAGATTCTGAAACATTATCATCTCAGTCTTTATTAAATACAAGACCATTAAATGCTCTTATCCTTGATTTCTTTGGTTCTGGACAGTTATCACAGTTCATGGACCAATCAAACCCACTAGCTGAACTTACTCATAAAAGAAGAATATCAGCACTTGGACCTGGAGGACTTTCAAGAGAAAGAGCAGGATTCGAAGTAAGAGACGTACATGACTCTCACTATGGAAGAGTTTGTCCTATAGAAACTCCAGAAGGACCAAACATAGGTCTTATTGGATCACTTGCTACTTATGCAAAAGTAAATAAATATGGATTTATAGAAACTCCATATATTAAAATAGAAAATGGAAAAGTAAACTTTGACAGAATAGATTACTTAGCTTCTGATGAAGAAGATGGATTATTTATAGCTCAGGCCGATACTAAAATAGGTGAAAATGGAGAGCTTTTAGGAGAGGTTACATGTAGATTTGGACATGAAATCGTTCAAATTCCTGGAGAAAAAGTTGACTATTTAGATGTATCTCCTAAACAGGTTGTATCTGTATCAGCAGGATTAATTCCATTCTTAGAGCACGATGACGCCAACCGTGCACTTATGGGATCTAACATGCAGAGACAGGCTGTACCATTACTTAGAACAGAAGCTCCTTATGTAGGAACAGGTCTTGAAAGAAAAGTTGCAGTTGACTCTGGGGCAGTTGTAATTTCAAGTGTTGATGGAGTAGTAACTTATGTAGATGCAAGCAAGATAAAAATAGAAGAAGATGGAACTGGAAAAGAGTATACATACAGACTTCTTAACCATGAGCGTTCAAACCAAGCAATGTGTTTACATCAAAAACCAATCGCAGATGTTGGTGAAAGAGTTAAAAAAGGTGATGTAATAGCTGATGGACCTGCTACAAAAGGTGGAGATCTTGCACTTGGAAGAAATATTCTTATGGCATTCATGCCTTGGGAAGGATATAACTACGAAGACGCAATCTTAATATCTGACAGATTAAGAAAAGATGATGTATTTACATCTATACATATAGAAGAATATGAAATAGAAGCAAGAAATACTAAACTTGGAGACGAAGAAATAACAAGAGAAATACCAAATGTATCAGAAGAAGCTGTAAGAAATCTTGATGCAAATGGTATAATAGTTGTAGGAGCAGAAGTTGAAGCAGGAGATATTCTTGTTGGTAAAACTGCACCTAAAGGAGAAACAGAACCTCCTGCAGAAGAAAAATTATTAAGAGCAATATTCGGAGAAAAAGCAAGAGATGTAAGAGATACATCACTTAGAATGCCTCACGGATCAAAAGGAACAGTAGTTGAAGTTCTTGAACTTTCAAGAGAAAATGGAGACGATTTAAAAGCTGGTGTAAATAAAGCAATAAGAGTATTTGTGGCTGAAAAAAGAAAGATAACAGTTGGAGATAAAATGTCTGGTCGTCATGGAAACAAAGGGGTTGTTTCTAGAGTTTTACCAGCTGAAGATATGCCATTCTTAGCAGATGGAACACATCTAGATGTTGTTCTTAACCCACTTGGAGTGCCTTCTCGTATGAATATCGGACAGGTACTTGAAGTTCACTTAGGACTTGCTCTTCAAAAGATCCCTAACAAAGATGAAAGATATATAGCAACACCTGTATTTGACGGGGCATCAGAAGATGAAGTTAAAGATTTCTTAGAGAAGTCAGGATATCCAAGAAGTGGTAAAGTTACATTATATGATGGAAGAACAGGAGAAAAATTTGATAACCCTGTTACTGTAGGAATCATGTATATGTTAAAACTTCACCACCTTGTAGAAGATAAAATGCACGCAAGAGCAATAGGACCTTATTCATTAGTTACTCAACAACCTCTAGGAGGAAAAGCTCAATTTGGAGGACAAAGACTTGGAGAAATGGAAGTTTGGGCTCTTGAAGCATACGGAGCATCAAATATTCTTCAAGAAATGCTTACTGTTAAATCAGATGATATTAATGGAAGAACTAAAACTTATGAAGCAATAGTAAAAGGAGAAGATATGCCTGAAGCAGATCTTCCAGAATCTTTCAAAGTTTTATTAAAAGAATTCCAAGCAATCGCACTAGATGTTGAGTTATTTGACAAAGAAGGAAACTTAATCAATGTTGATGAAGATATAAATAAAGAGGAAGCTATAACAGAATTCTCTTTAGCATCATTAACTGAAAAAGAATAATTAGCGTCACTATAAGTGTATTTATTTAATATTATAAAGTGTAAAAACTTTATCTCGATTAAGGAGGCTTTACATTTAATATGGGAATAAAAAGTTTTGAAAAAATAAGAATAAAACTTGCTTCTCCTGAAAAAATTTACGAATGGTCACATGGAGAAGTTACAAAACCAGAAACAATTAACTACAGAACATTAAATCCTGAAATGGATGGATTATTCTGTGAAAGAATATTCGGACCAAGCAAGGACTGGGAATGTGCGTGTGGAAAATATAAAAGAATGAGATATAAAGGTTTAGTTTGTGAAAAATGTGGTGTTGAAGTAACTAAATCTAAAGTAAGAAGAGAAAGAATGGGGCATATAGCTTTAGCTGCCCCTGTATCTCATATATGGTATTCTAAAGGAACACCTAATAAGATGGCATTAGTTCTTGGAATTTCTCCAAAAGAACTTGAATCAATCTTATATTTTGCAAGATATATTGTTATAGAAAGTAGTGAAGAAACTCTTCCTGTAGGTAAAATATTAAACGAAAAAGAATATAAACTTTTCAAACAAATGTATGGAAATGCATTTGATGCAAAAATGGGAGCAGAAGCTATCTTAAAACTTTTAGAAGATTTAAATCTTCCAGTATTAAGAGAAGAACTAGAAAAAGAACTTGATGATGTAAACTCTAGCCAAAAAAGAAAGAAAGTTGCTAAGAGATTAAAAATAGTAAGAGATTTTATGGAATCTAATAACCAACCAAGCTGGATGATTCTTAAAAATGTTCCTGTTATTCCTGCTGATTTAAGACCAATGGTTCAGCTTGATGGAGGAAGATTTGCTACTTCTGACTTAAATGATCTTTACAGAAGAGTAATAAACAGAAATAACAGACTTAAAAAATTATTAGAAATAAAAGCTCCTGAAATTGTTGTTAAAAACGAAAAAAGAATGCTTCAGGAAGCTGTTGATGCCTTAATAGACAATGGAAGAAGAGGAAAACCTGTTGTTGCTCAAAATAACAGAGAATTAAAATCTCTTTCTGATATGTTAAAAGGAAAACAAGGAAGATTCAGACAAAACCTTCTAGGTAAAAGGGTTGACTATTCAGCCAGATCAGTTATCGTTGTTGGACCTTCATTAAAAATGAACCAATGCGGAATTCCTAAGAAAATGGCTCTTGAACTTTACAAACCTTTCATTATGAGAGAACTTGTAAAAAGAGAACTTGCTACAAATATAAAAACAGCTAAAAAATTAGTTGAAGAAGCAGATGACAAAGTATGGGATGTAATTGAAGATGTAATCAAAGATCACCCTGTATTACTTAACAGAGCTCCGACTCTTCACAGATTATCAATTCAAGCTTTTGAACCAGTGTTAATTGAAGGAAAAGCTATAAGACTTCATCCGTTAGTATGTTCTGCATTTAATGCCGACTTTGACGGAGACCAAATGGCTGTTCACTTAGTATTATCACCAGAAGCTATAATGGAAGCAAAACTTTTAATGCTTGCTCCAAATAATATTATTTCTCCAGCTAATGGTCAGCCAATAGCTATTCCAGGACAAGACATGGTTATGGGATGTTTCTATATGACTAAAGACAGACCTGGATGCAAAGGAGAAGGAAAATTATTCTCTAATAAAGAACAAGTTTTAACTGCTTATCAAAATGGTGTAGTAGACACTCACAGTATTATAAAAGTAAGAATAAAAGATGAAACAGTAACTACTACTCCTGGAAGAATTTTATTTGCAGAACTTCTTCCAGAAGAAATCAGAGATTATCATATGACTTATGGTAAAGGACCTCTTAAGAAATTAATAGGTGAATTATATGAAAGATATGGTTTCGTAAAAGCAGCTGAAATAATAGATAAACTTAAAAACTTCGGATACCACTATTCTACATTTGCTGGAGTATCAGTTGGTATAGAAGACCTTGAAATTCCTGCAAGTAAAAAAGAAATTCTTGAAAATGCAGATAAAGAAGTTGCAAGAATTGAACAAGAATATAAAGCAGGACATATTATTAACGAAGAAAGATACAGAAGAACAATTGCTGTATGGTCTCAGGCTACAGCAGCTGTTACAGATGCAATGATGAATGGACTTGATGAATTCAACCCAGTTTACATGATGGCGAACTCTGGAGCCAGAGGATCTATTCAACAGATGAGACAGCTTGCAGCCATGAGGGGAAATATGGCCGATACAAGAGGTAGAATCATTGAAGTACCTATTAAAGCTAACTTCCGTGAAGGTCTAACAGTATTAGAGTTCTTTATGTCATCACACGGAGCTAGAAAAGGACTAGCAGATACAGCTCTAAGAACTGCCGATTCAGGATATTTAACAAGAAGACTTGTTGATATATCTCATGAAGTTATAGTTAATGCAGAAGACTGTGGAACTCATGAAGGAATTGAAGTTGCAGAACTTGTATCTGATGGAAATGTAATTGAAACATTAGCAGAAAGAATTAATGGAAGAGTTTTAGCAGAAGATTTAATAGTAGATGGAGAAGTAATTGCTCCTAGAAATACTATGATAGGTAAAGCTCTTATTAAGAGAATAGAAGAATTAGGAATCAAAAAAGTAAAAATTAGAACACCTCTTACATGTGCTCTTGAAAAAGGAGTATGTAAGAAATGTTATGGTATGGATCTTTCAAATCATAAAGAAGTACTTCTTGGAGAAGCAGTTGGAGTTATTGCAGCTCAATCAATTGGAGAACCAGGTACTCAGCTTACAATGAGAACATTCCATACTGGAGGAGTTGCCATGGCAACAGCTTCTGCAACAACTAAAAAAGCAGAAGTAAGTGGTAAACTTAAATTTAAAGATGTAAAAATTCTTGTAAATGAAGAAACTAATGATGAAATAGTAGTAAGTCAGTCAGCTAAAATTTCTATTGGAAACTATGACCATGAAATTCCTTCAGGAGCTATTTTAAGAGTAAAAGAAGGAGATACAGTACAAGCAGGAGATGTTCTTGCAGATATTGACCCATATCATGTGCCAATTATATGTGACCAAGATGGAACAGTTGCATTTAAAGAAATTTACATAAAAGCAAACTATGATGAAAAATATGATGTTACAGAATATCTTGCAGTAAAACCTGTTGAATCAGGAGATGCTAACCCAAGACTTATCGTTTACGATAAAGATCATAATCCAAAAGCAAGCTATCCAATTCCATTTGGAGCATACTTAATGGTTAAAGAGGGAGATAAAGTAACTAAAGGACAAATTCTTGCAAAACTTATAAAAGAAGGAGAAGGAACAAAAGACATCACAGGAGGTCTTCCTAGAATTCAGGAATTATTTGAAGCAAGAAATCCTAAAGGAAAAGCACTTCTTACAGAAATAGACGGTAAAGTTGAAATAACTGCTAAGAAGAGAAAAGGTATGAGAGTAATCATTATCAGAAATGAGAAAGATCCTGATTTATTCAGAGAATATCTTGTATCTGTAGGAGATCACTTAGTGGTAACAGATGGAATGCTTATTAAATCTGGAGATAAAATCACAGAAGGAGCAATTTCTCCATTTGATGTGTTAAATATCAAAGGACTTGTAGCAGCTGAGCAGTTCATCCTTGAATCAGTACAACAAGTATATAGAGATCAAGGAGTTACTGTTAACGATAAACATATTGAGATTATCGTTAAACAGATGTTCAAGAAAGTAAGAATTACAAATTCTGGTTCATCACTATTACTTGAAGATGAAGTTGTTGAAAAGAGATTAGTTGATCTTGAAAATGAAGAATTAAAAGCAAAAGGTAAAAAACTTGTTGAATACGAACCAGTAATCCAAGGTATTACAAAAGCTGCTGTTAATACAGAAAGCTTCATATCTGCTGCTTCATTCCAAGAAACAACAAAAGTTCTTTCAAATGCAGCTATAGAAGGTAAAGAAGACTACTTAGAAGGTCTGAAAGAAAATGTAATCATCGGTAAGAAAATTCCTGCAGGAACAGGTTATGTTGATTACAGAAATGTAGTTCCTACAGAAGTAAAAGAGGAACAGTAATTAAAAATAAAATAGGCGGCTGAAATGTCGCCTATTTTGTCATAATAAGGAGTTAGCTCAATGAGAAGTATGACAGGCTATTCAAAACTATCTTATCAGGATGAAAACTTTCAGATAGGAATCGAGATAAAAAGTGTAAATAATAAAAGTCTTAATTTAAAAATAAAACTTCCTGGAATATTGAACTTTTTAGAAAATAAAATAAGAACACAGGTAGGGGAAAAAGTAACAAGAGGAAGCATAGATTTAAAAATAGATTTTGAAGATAAAAGAGAAAATGAAGATATGTTTGAATATGATGAGAATATGTGTAAAGCATATCTTAATCTTCTTAATAAAATGGAAGAAAGTCTTGGAGGAGAGTTCACTAATAAAATGGACTATCTTGTAAGAAATTTAAATGTCATAAAGAAAAAAGAAAATGATACAGATGGATATGAAGCTGTTTTAACAGAAAAAATAGATGAAGTATTAGATTCTTTTATACAGTTTAAAATAGAAGAGGGCGAAAGACTTAGAGAATATTTTAAAGAAAGAGTGGCATTTATAGAAGACAGAGTAGAAATAATAAAAACTCACAAAGAAGAAGTTGTGAAGAATTATAAAGAAAAACTTATAAAAAGACTTGATTCAATAAGAGGAGAAGTTGAATTTAAAGAGGAAGATATTTTAAAAGAAATACTACTTTTTACAGATAAAAGTGATATTTCTGAAGAGGTATCAAGACTTGAAAGTCATTTAAAACAGCTTAAGATAGAACTTGATTCAGACAGCAATACTGTTGGTAAAAAAATAGATTTCATACTGCAGGAGATGTTCAGAGAACTTAATACTTCAGGAGTAAAAGCAAACTCTTATGAAATTTCAAAACTTGTAGTGGAATGCAAGAATGAGATTGAAAAAATAAGAGAACAGGCAATGAATATAGAGTAATTATCTGGAAATTGAAAACTTTATTAAAAATAAAAAGGAGAACGGAAATTATGAAAAAGGGTAACTTATTTGTAGTTTCAGGGCCTAGTGGAGCAGGAAAATCAACTATCTGCAGGCTTGTCAGGAAGATGTTAAATATCAATTTAGCAACTTCAGCTACTACTAGAAAACCTCGTGAAGGAGAAGTAAACGGAAGAGATTATTATTTTCTTACAATTCCTGAATTTGAAGAAAGATTAAGAAATGGAGAATTTTTGGAGCATGCTAAAGTTCATGAAAATTATTATGGAACTTTAAAAGCGGAAGTTGAATCTCGTCTGGCAGCCGGAGAAAATGTTATTCTAGAAATAGATGTACAGGGAGGGCTTCAAGTAAAAGAGCAGTATCCAGATGCAAACTTAATTTTCTTTAAAACACCTACAATGGATGATCTTGAAAGAAGATTAAGAGGAAGAAAAACTGATGATGAAGCTACAATTCAGTTAAGATTAAAAAACTCTATAAAAGAACTTGAATATGAAAAACTGTATGATACTTCAATAGTAAACTATACAGTTGATGATTCTTGTGGACATTTAATAAAAATTATTGAAAGTAAAAGCTTAGAAAGCTAGGAGGAATTTATGAAACACGAAATTACTTATGATACTCTATTAGAAAGAATACCTAATAAATATATACTTACTATTGCTGCAGGAAAAAGAGTCAGAGAAATAGTAAGCGGAGCACCTCTTTTAGTAAAAACAAGCAAAAAAGACACTCTAGTAAGAAAAGTATTTAAAGAAATTGTAGAAGGAAAACTTACTTATACTCAAGAAGATTCAACAGAGATTAAATAGGAGCAGGGAAATATGAAAAAAATCATATTTTTGCTGATAACAATTTTTATGATTGCAGGATGTGGTCATAAAGAAGCAAATCCTATAGAAAAAAAATTTACAGAGGAAAGGTTTCTTTTTGGAACATATATTCAAATGATAGTTTTTTCTGATAATAAAGAAAAAGCAGAAGATGCTTTAAATGTAGCATTTGAAAAAATAGCAGAACTTGACAGTAAATATAATAGTAAAACTAAAGGTTCAATTATTTATAATCTTAACCATTCTGAAAAAAAGGAAGCAGTTCTTGATGAAGAAGGAATTATGCTTTTTAAAGAAGTAAAAAAAGTATACGATTTAAGTGGAGGAAAATATGATATAACAGTTTCTCCTCTTCTTGATGTATGGGGCTTCAGTACAGATGGAAGGGAAAATATTCCATCACAGAAAGAACTTGAAGATGCTTTGAATAAAATAGGATTTGATAAAGTTGTTCTAGAAAACAATAAGCTTATACTTAAAGAGCCAGTAAAAGAAATTGATACAGGTTCTTTCTTAAAAGGATATGCTGTTCAAAGAGCAAGAGATATTTTAGAAGAAAAAGGAATAAAACATGGTTTTGTTTCTTCAATATCAAGTATTGCAACAGTTGGAGGAAAACCAGATGGAACTCCTTGGAAAATAGGAATTCAAAATCCTGCTGATTCAACAAAACTTTTAGGTATAGTTGAAATTAATAATAAAGCACTTGGAATATCTGGAGATTATCAGACTTATGTAGAAATACAGGGAGAAAAATATCATCATATAATGGATAAAGCGACAGGTTATCCAGTAAAAGATAAAAAACTTACAGCTGTAATATGTGATTCAGCTTTTTATGCAGATATGTATTCAACAGCATTTTTCAATATGAATGTTGAAGATGTTTTTAAAGAAGCTGAAGTTTTAAGTGCAGATGTATTAATAGTTGACAGTGAACAGAAAATAAAAACTACAAAAAGTTTTAAATTGAAATAAGAAAATGCTTGAAATAAAACGGAGAAACTACTATAATACTAAAGAACAAAAAAATTTAGGGGGTTAAATAAAAATGGAACAATTTATGTATCTTGGAATAGTAGCTGGAATCATTGCTCTAGCAGCAGCATTCTACTATTCTAAAAAAGTGGAAAGTTATGAAATTAACATTCCAAGAGTAGCGGAAATAACAGACGCTATCAGAGAAGGAGCTATGGCATTCCTTGTAGCTGAATACAAAATCCTTATATGGTTTGTAATAATCGTAGGAGCAGCACTTGGAATATTCATTTCTGTAAATACAGCAATTGCTTTCGTATTAGGAGCTTTAACATCTGCTCTTGCTGGAAATATTGGAATGAGAATAGCTACTAAAGCTAACGGAAGAACTTCAATAGCAGCTAAAGAAGGAGGGCTTGCAAAAGCTCTTGATGTGGCATTTGCTGGTGGAGCTGTTATGGGACTTTCAGTTGTTGGATTAGGTATGTTAATGCTTTCTTTATTAATGTTAATAATGGGAAAAGACGCAGTTGCATTTACTGATATCACAGGATTTGGTATGGGTGCTTCTTCAATAGCTCTTTTTGCAAGAGTTGGTGGAGGAATTTATACTAAAGCTGCTGACGTTGGTGCTGACCTAGTTGGTAAAGTTGAAGCAGGAATTCCTGAAGATGACCCAAGAAACCCAGCTACAATAGCTGACAATGTTGGAGACAATGTTGGAGACGTTGCAGGAATGGGTGCTGACCTTTTTGAATCTTATGTTGGATCAATAATAGCAGCAGTTACTTTAGGATTTTTATCATATGAGTCTACAGGTATCTTAGGATATGCAGTTGCTCCAGTAATTTTATCAGCTTTTGGTATCATTGCATCTATAATAGCAACAGTTACAGTAAAAACTGATGATCCTACAAAAGTTCATGCTAAATTAGAAGGTGGAACAAGAATAGCTGGTATCTTAACAATAATTGCTTCATTTGGAATTATTAAATATTTACAAATGCCAATGGGTGTATTTGGAGCTATCGTAGCAGGACTTGTAGCAGGAATCTTAATTGCTTACTTTACAGGAATCTATACAGATACAGGTAAAACAGCAGTTAACAGAATTTCTGATGCAGCTTCTACAGGAGCAGCAACAGCTATTATAGAAGGATTAGCAGTTGGTATGGAATCAACAGTTGCTCCAATAGTTGTTATTTCTGGTGCAATTTTAGTAGCATTTAAATCAGCTGGATTATACGGAATTGCTATAGCAGCAGTTGGAATGTTAGCAACTACAGGAATGGTAGTAGCAGTTGATGCTTACGGACCAGTTGCAGACAATGCTGGTGGTATTGCTGAAATGTCAGATCTTCCTCATGAAGTTAGAGAATGTACAGATAAACTTGATGCAGTTGGAAACTCAACAGCAGCAGTTGGTAAAGGATTTGCAGTTGGATCTGCAGCTCTTACAGCTCTTTCTCTATTCGCTTCATACAGAGAAGCAGTTAATAACTTAACAGCTGACGAATTAAGAATAGATGTAACTAATCCGGATGTAATCGTTGGATTATTTATTGGAGGAATGTTAACATTCTTATTCTCTGCATTAACTATGACAGCAGTTGGTAAAGCAGCTATGGAAATGGTTGAAGAAGTTAGAAGACAGTTCAGAGAAATGCCTGGAATTATGGAAAGAAAAGTTAAACCTGATTATAAAAAATGTGTTGAAATTTCAACTCACTCTTCATTAAAACAAATGATCGTTCCTGGACTTTTAGCAATTATTGCTCCAGTAGTAGTAGGATTATGGTCAGTTGAAGCTCTTGGAGGATTACTTGCAGGTTCTCTTGTTACTGGTATCTTAATGGCTATCATGATGGCAAATGCTGGAGGAGCTTGGGATAACGGTAAGAAACAAATTGAAGGTGGATACAAAGGTGACGGTAAAGGTTCTGACAGACATAAAGCTGCAGTTGTTGGAGATACAGTAGGAGATCCATTCAAAGATACATCTGGACCAGCACTAAACATCTTAATAAAACTAATGACTATAGTTTCTCTAGTATTAGTTCCATTATTTGTTAAATTTATCTAATAGTAAATTAATATAAAAATAAAACGATGCATTAAGGTGCATCGTTTTTTCTATAAAAAATTATTAAGGAGATATGAAATGTTGGGATTAATGATATTTATATTAGTATCAGCAGGATTATGGAAAATTTTTGAAAAAGCTGGAATAAAAGGTTGGAAAGCTTTAATTCCTTTTTATAATGGCTATGTTTTGATAACAGAAGTTGCAGGAAAACAGTGGTGGTATTTCTTATTTTTATTTATTCCTGTTGCTAATTTTATAGTTATGATAATAATAAATATAGAAGTAGCTAAGGCATTTGGAAAATCAACTTTATATGGAATACTTGGACTTTCATTTCTTGCATTTATCTTTTATCCTCTTCTTGGTTTTGGAGATGCAGTTTATAAAAGAAAATTTAGAGAAGAAAAAAATTCTGAAGTTGTAGATGAAACTTTATATGTTGATGAGAAATAAGAATGTTGCTTTTGAAAAAATTTGAGAAAATAAAAATTTTTTAAACTTTTTTTTATAAAGAATCGTCATAAATGTGTAATAAAAGTAATTCATAATAAAAGATTTCTCTTCCTTGAAGTCTTTTAAAAATTTCTCAAAATTCTCAAAATTTTCTCAAAAAAATATAAAAATAAAAATCGGGTACTTTTGTATCTGATTTTTATTTTTTTGAACAAAAAAATTAAAAAAATAAAAAATTTTTTAAACTTTTTTTTATAGAGCATCGTCTTAAAAGTATAATAAAAGTGATAATAATTTCTCCCCAACCAAGCAGACTGAATACAGTTTGCTTTTTCTCATTTTTTGGCAAAATTAGAATACTTTGAAAATTTAAGTTTTATAAGTTATAATAAAAAGCAGAGAGCACAAAAATTAAATAAATATAGGAGAAAGTTATGAAAAAATTATTAATTCTGTTTTTTACATTTATTACTGTTTTAAGCTATTCAGAAACAACCAATCCTAAAGAAGCTGATATTGTAACTTCAGCATCAATAGTACCTGGAAAATATGTAGAAGAATATATTCCTAAAGGATTTACAGATTCAGATTCAAAAAAAGTTTTATTTGTAGTAGGAGATTTAAGACATAACAGTATAACTTTTGATATGGCTTATACAGCAATGAAGTTTTTTGAAGATAATGGAATGGAAGTAACTCTTCGTGATCTTTATGAGATGAACTGGAATCCTGTTCTTTCAATGGATGAATTTTATTATCAGAAAGATGGAACAGGAGAGCCTAAAGAAGATGTAGCTTATGAACAAAATTTAGTTCGTCAGGCAGATTACATAGTATTTGTTTATCCAAACTGGCATGATACTCAAAATACTATGGTAAAAGGATATCAGGAAAGAGTTTTTGCTAAAAAATTTGCTTATGAAGATGGAACTAATGGAGGAATTAATGGCCTTTTGAAAGGAAAGGGAATATTTACTATAATGAACTGTGGATTTTTAGGTGGAGGAAGAGGATTTATAAATGATGGTGCAGGAATAGATGATAAAAGATGGAATTCATATATGAAAGCATTTAAAGTTCTTGATGATGATACAGCACAGTTTTGGGGAGCAGAAAATTGTGGAAGATTTGTAAATGATCTTTATCCAAGAAATAATTCTGAAAATTATAAAGAAAATCTTGAAAAGTTAAGAGCAGATTTAAGAAAATATTTAAAAGAAACTTTTATAGAGGGAAAGAGACCTAAAAAATCATTCTTCTAAAAGAAGGAGATACAAATGCGTATACAGAGAGAATTTTATTTAAAAGATGCTGTTACATTAGGAAGGGAACTTCTTGGAAAGATAATTGTGAAAAAAAGAGAAGATGGGCGTATTTTTAGTGGAAGAATAACAGAAACAGAAGCATATATGGGAACAGAAGATAAAGCAAGTCATTCTTATGGAGGAAGAAAAACTAAGAGAACAGAAATAATGTATAAAGAGGGAGGGCATTCTTATGTTTTTCTTATTTATGGAATGTATGAATGTTTTAATGTAACTGTTGCTTCAGAAGGAAATCCTCAGGCAGTTCTTATAAGAGGAATTGAGCCTTTAGAGAATAAAGAAATTATGGCTTGTGAAAGAAAAGTAAAAAAAGAAAAAGATATATCAAATGGACCAGGAAAGCTTACTAGAGCTCTTGGAATAACGAGAGAAGATAATGGTGAAGATTTAGTAACAAGTAATAAAATTTGGCTTGAAGATGACGGCTATACACCAAAATCTATAGTAGAAACAGTGAGGATAGGAATAGATTATGCAGAAGAATATGCATTAAAGCCTTGGAGATTTTATATAAAAGATAATATATTTGTTTCTAAGAAATAAAACTAGAATTATGTAAAAATAGAATAATATAGATAATTTATAAAATGAGCGAGTACAGTAAAAAAGTACTCGTATTTTTTTATATTTTTATGATAAAAGTGAGGTAAAATTTCATAGTGAAGTAAGGTGGAATGAAATATTTAAAATTATTTATTAAAAAGTAAAATAACTTTTATTTGATAAAAAACAGTTTGTAAGGTATAACCAAAGTAAAGGAGAATTTAAAAAATGTTTAAATGAAATTTCTTTATTTTTGAAGGAGGATATTTATGAAGAAAATATTATATATATTTTTTATGATTATAATGCTTGGATGTGGTAAAGAACCAGAGCAAAAGGAAGTTATTACAGAAAAAAATTATAAGGTATCTGAAATTACTGCAGAGGGAAAAGAATCTTCAGAAAATAAAAAAGAAAAAGAGTTTAGCTTTGTTGGAATTAAAACTTATTTAAGTGGTAAGCCAAGAATAGAAATAGAATTTAATGAAGATATTAAGGAAGAGAATATAGATGCATATGTTAATATTTCTCCTGAAGTCTCTTACAATGTGCTTACAGACAAAAATAAAATAATAATAAATGGTAATTTTAAAGCAGGAAATAGTTATAAAATTGAAGTTTTGAAAGAATTAAAAAGTTTAAAGGGAAATTCTCTTAAAGAAAATATTGTAAAAGAAGCTATCTTTAATGAAATAGAACCTAAAATTGTATTTTCAAATCAAGGAATAATTTTACCAGCCTCAGAAAATAAAAAAATAGCTTTTAAATCAGTAAATGTAAAAAAAATAAATTTAAAAATAAAGAAAGTTTATGAAAATAATATAACACAGTTTCTTCAGGAATTAGTTTTTAAAGGAAATGGAAATATATTTGACTATAATGTTGAAAATGAATTTTATAAAGTAGGAGATACTGTTTTTGAAAAAGATTATGAACTTAATTCAGAGAAGAATATTTGGAAGCAGACAGAAATAGAGCTTGGAAATCTTGTTGATAATAGAGGAATATTTATAGCAGAAATTTCTTTTGATGAAAAAGGAATAGACTATACTTTTCCTGAAGGAACAGATTCATGGCAGAAATATGCTCTTATAAGAAATAATGGGAAAATAGGAAAAGCTATTCTTCTTTCTCATATGGGAATTACAGCTCAAAAAGAAAAGGAAAAAACAACAGTAACTGTTATTGATGTATTAAAGAACGAGCCTATAAAAAACATTGATGTAAAAATTATAACTTTTAATAATCAAATAGCATATGAAGGAAAAACAGACAGTAAAGGAGAAATCTCTTTTGAAAATAAAGAAAATATGATGTATGTGCTTGCTGAAAAAGGAGAAGAAAAATCAATTTTAAAGTTTAGTGATTCTCAGCTTTCTTATGATGGGTTTGCTGTTGATGGAATGTTTGCTTCTGAAGGAATAAAAGCATTTATATATACAGACAGAGGAATTTATAGACCTGGAGATGAAGTATACATATCTTTTATTGCAAGAAATAGCAAGGAAGAATTTCCAGAAAATCACCCAGTAAAAATAAATGTTTATTCTCCAACAGGTAAAAAGTTTATAGAAGATAATATTATAAAAAATGGAAAAGATGGTTTCTACACATATTCATTTAAAACAAATATAGATTCAGAGACAGGAATTTGGAGAGTAGAAGCAGAAATAGGAAGTCAGAAATTTGTGAAAGATATTTCTATAGAAACAATAGTTCCTTATAAAATAAAATCAGAAATTTCTGCTCCTGAAAAAATAGATATAAATGAAAATAAAACTTTTACAGTTGATATAAAATCAGAATATCTTTTTGGTGCTCCTGCAGAGAATTTAAAATTTAATACAGAAATTGATGTAAGAGAAAAAAATATAAATTTTGAAAAATATAAAAATTATATATTTAAAAATCCTACTTCTTACAGTTATTATTACAGAGATTATAAAGAAGGAATCCTTAATGAAAAAGGAGAAGGAAAGGTAGAATTTAATATTTCTCAAATAGCTCCTAAAAATATAAATCTTATAGGAATAATTACAACAAAAGTAATAGAAACAGGAGGAAGACCTGTGATAAATAAAGTTCCTGTATCATTTAATAAGTTTGATACATATGTAGGAATAAAAATTCCTGAAAGCACATATATAAAAAAAGGAGATAATCTTAATCTTGAAGTTATAGCAGTATCAGAAGATGGAGAAAAACTTTCAGAAGGAAGAAAACTTATTTACAGAGTATATAAGAATGAATATTCTTGGTGGTGGGATTATGACAGCTATAATTCTTTTATAAGGTCTATAAAGACAGATAGAAATACAGTTCTTGTTTATGAGAAAGAATTTACTTCACAAGATAAACCTTATATTATAGATTATACTCCAGATGGAGAAGGTGAAGTATTTGTAGAAGTTGAAGATATGGAAACAGGTCAGAGTACAGGAATAAATCTTTATTTAAGTACATGGCAGGATTCAGCTATAAATAATAAAATTGATAAATTGAAAATAGAAACTGATAAAAAAATATATACAGCAGGTGAAACAGCTAAAATTACTTTTGAAGGAACAAAAGGAGCAAAAGCACTTATTACAACAGAAAAATCAGGAAAAGTTATTGACAGAAAATGGCTTGATGCAGAAAATTTAAAAAATATACATGAATTTAAAGTTACGGAAGATATGTTTCCTAATGCTTATGTATCAGTAACTTTATTCCAAGACTATAGCAACTCTGATAATGACAGGCCATTAAGACTTTACGGAGCAGTTCCTATTATTGTAGAAGATAAAAGTACAAAACTTAATATAGAAATAGAAACTCCTGAGGAAATAAGACCAAATGAAGAATTTACAGTGAAAGTAAAAAACAAAGAGAAAGAAAAAATGAACTATACTGTCGCTGTAGTAGATGAAGGTCTTCTTGATATAACAGGATTTGACACTCCTAATCCTTGGAAATATTTTTATCAGAAAGAGGGAATGCAAGTATATTTTTATGATAATTATTCTGAAATCATGGGAAGAATAACAGGAAAGGTTCATCAAATATTAAAAACAGGAGGAGATAGTTTTATAAATGAGACAGCAAGTCTTAAAACTTTAGCAAGAACAAAAGAGATGGGCTTGGAAAATGTTCAGAGATTTAAACCTGTGGCTATGTTTAAAGGAGTTCTTACTTCTGACGAAAATGGAGAGGGAATTATAAAATTTACAATGCCTAATTATATGGGTGCAGTAAAAGTTATGGTAATAGGTACATCTGGAAAGAAATATGGAAGTGCAGATGCTGAAATTGTAGTAAAAGCTCCAGTTGTAACAGAGGCAGTTTTTCCTCGTACACTTAAAGCAGGAGACGAATTTGAAATTCCTGTTTCTGTTTTTGCCTTAGAAGATAATGTTGGAAAAATAGAAATAAATTTAAGCTTTATGGAAAAAGAAGAAAAAGAAACAGTTATTCTTGATAAAAAAGGCAGAGAGACAATATCTTTTTGTTTAAAAGCTGGTCAAAAAATAGGAAGTGAAAAAATAAAAATATCTGCTGTGTCAGATAAATATAGTTATGAAGAAGAAACAAATATAAATATTAATTCAAATAATCCATATTTTTATATAAATAAAACAGAAATTTTAGAAAAAGAAAAAGAGATAGTTTTCACTCAGCCTTCAGATTATATAGAAGGAAGTGTAAAAGGAAGCTTAACTATTTCTAAGACTCCTATTATTGCAGTAGATCAAAGATTAAGTCAGCTTATAAGGTATCCTTATGGTTGTGGTGAACAGACAGTCTCAGCAGCTTTTCCTCAGATTTATATTGATATACTTACAAACAATAATAAATTTGACAGAAAAGAAATAACAGGAAATGTAAATGCAGCTATAGGAAAACTTATAAGACATCAGCTTTATGACGGATCTTTTTCATATTGGGCAGGAGGAGATACAGATATATGGGTAACAAATTATACAGGACATTTTCTGACTGAAGCCAAAGAAAAAGGATACTATGTTCCTGAAGATATATATAATAAGTGGCTGTCTTTTGCTAAAAGAATGGTAAGAGATTCAGAAATAAATATTACAGAAAAAGTATATGCTCTTTACATTCTTGCATTGAGTGAAAATCCTGAAATAAGTCAGATGAATTTAGTATATGAAAATTATTTAGATAAACTTAATCTTACAAGTAAATGGTATCTTGCAGCAGCATATAAACTTATAGGAGAAAATAAAATTGCTGAAGAAATAGCAGAAGGACTTAAAATTATGCCAGAGAAAGAAGATGCTGATTATTACAGATACAGTTATGGTTCTGAATTTAGAGATAAAGCTGTAATTCTTAATTGCTATTATACAATTTATGAAAAACCTGAAGAAAATCTATATAAGGAAATTTTAAAAACACTTCAAAGCAATCAATGGCTTTCTACACAAAGTGTGGGGTATTCTCTTATGACTTTGGCGAAGATGACAGAAACAAAAGATAAGGGAGTTTCAGGTTTAATAATTATTGATGGCATAGAAGAGAAATTTAAAACAGAAGATGAAAGATTTGTATATAATATTCCTGCAGAAGTTAAGCAAATAAAAATAAAACCAGATGAAAATGTTTTTATTAATTATTATTGGGAAGGTGTTCCTGTAAATTATCAGGGAGAAAATATTTCTGAAAATATAAAATTAGAGAGAAATTATTATGATATAAATGGAAATAAAATAAGTCCTGAAATTCTTTCACAAGGAGATACATTCTGGATAGAGATAAAATTAAAATCTGCTGACGATGTTGAGAAATATATGTATATAAATGATGTTGCACTCACTCAAATTCTTCCTACAGGATGGGAAATAGAAAATATAAGAGCAACAGGAGGAGCATATCCTAAATGGGTGCAAGAAAGAACAGAAGATACATATGTAGAATATGAGGATATAAGAGATGACAGAGTGATGTGGTTCTTTGATTTTGATAACTATAATTCAAAAGGAGCTGTTTTCTTTATTAAAGTGAATGCTGTTACAAAGGGGAAATTTGATTTTCCAGGAACAAAGGCAGAAGCTATGTACAATGAAAATTATCAGGCATATCTAAAAGGTTTCAGAGTAGAGGTAAAATAATGAAAATATTATTTAAAATGGCATTACTTGTCATTGTTATCATATTTATATTTACATGTGGATTTTATATAAACTTTGATGCGAAGAGTGCAGAAAAAATTTTTGAGGACAGATACAGTGTATCTGTCCTTGATAATAAAGGCAGTATAATAGGAGTGCATCTCAATAAAAATGAACAGTGGCATTTGAAAAGTTCAGAAAAGATTCCAGAAAAATTAAGAATAGCAGTAACTGTCTTTGAAGATAAAAATTTTTATTCTCATAGTGGAATAGATTTTTTTGCAGTTACAAGAGCTTTTTATAATAATTTTAAAGATGGCAGAAGAACAGGAGCAAGTACAATAACAATGCAGGCAGCTAAAATGCTTGAACCTAAAAAAAGAACATATTTAAATAAATATCTTGAAATGATTCAGGCATTAAAATTGGAAAGATATTTTACAAAGGATGAAATATTAAGAATGTATCTTAATAATGCCCCTTATGGAGGGAATGTTGTAGGATATAAAACAGCATCATATATGTATTTTCAAAAAAGTCCTCAAGAGCTTACATGGGGAGAGGCTTCTCTTTTAGCAGTTCTTCCTAATTCTCCTGGACTTATGAGTATTGACAGAAACAGAGAAAAGCTTATAGAAAAAAGAAATAATCTCTTAAAAAAACTTTATGAAAAAAAATATATAAGTGAAAAACAGTTTAGTATATCTATAAAAGAACCTGTACCTGAGAAAAAATATGCTTTTAAATCTATAGCACATCATCTTGTAAGACGGCTTATAAATGAAAACCAAGAAGAAAAAATAATAAAAAGTACAATAAACAGCGAACTTCAGGAAGAAGTGGAAAAAGTTGTAAAAGATTATTCAGAATTTCTAAAACTTCAGGGAATAAAAAATGCAGCTGTGCTTATTATCAATAATAAAAATTATGAAGCAGAAGTATATATAGGTTCACAGAATTTTTATGATTTTGAAAATAATGGTCAGGTAGATGGAATAATAGCTTTAAGATCAACAGGATCTCTCTTGAAACCTTTTCTATATGCAAAAATAATAGATGATGGAAAAGCAGCTCCTCAATCAAAGATACCAGATGTACCTTTATATTTTTCAAATTTTACTCCTCAGAATGCAGATAAGAAATACAGAGGAATGGTAGAGATGCAAGATGCTCTTATAAAATCTCTCAATATTCCTTTTGTACATCTTTTAAAAGAGTATGGAGAAGAGAGATTTTTTTACTTTTTAAAAGAGATACTGGGGTTTAATGATAGTGATCCTTCAAAATATGGACTTTCTCTTATTCTTGGAACAAAAGAATTCAGCATGGAAAATATGGGAAAGCTTTATGCAGGACTTGCTAATTATGGAAAATTTAGAAATATAAAATATATCAAAGAAAGTCAAAAAGAAAATACAGAGAATTTTATAACAGAAGGAGCATCTTATCTTACACTTGAAGCAATGAAAAAGCTTGAAAGACCAGGAATGGAAAGGCTGTATAAAGAAAAAAATCCTGTATCTTGGAAAACAGGAACAAGTAACGGAAGAAGAGATGGCTGGGCAGCAGGAGTAACACCTGAATATACAGTTATTGTATGGACAGGAAATTTTACAGGAGAGGGAAATCCTAATCTGACAGGAGTTTATAGTGCTGGAAATCTTATGTTTGATATTTTAAAAATACTTCCTAGGAAAGAAAGAGAATTTAGAAAACCATATTCTTTAAAAAAAATTAAAATTGATGCAGAAACAGGATATAGATTGAAATATGATGTTCCTTGGGAAGAAATATATTATCCTGAAGATGCAGTTCCTTTAAGAGTATCTCCTTATTATAAAAAAATTTACATAAATAAAAAAGGAGAAGAAATAGATTCAAGAGACAGCAGTTTTCAAGAGAGAAGAGAGAAAATAATTTTGAATTATCCTACAGAAGTTATAAATTATTTTGTGAAAGAGAATTTAGATGTATCTAATATTTTTAATAGAAAATTTCTTGAAAAGAGTTTAAAATTTATTTATCCTTCAAATAACTTAAAAATAATTATACCTAAAGATTTTGATGGAGAAAAAAGTATTATTGTAAAAATTGCAAATTTAAAAAATCAGGAACTTTATTGGTATATAAATAAAGAATATATAGGAAAGGATTTCTTAGGAGAAAAAAAATTTAATTTTAAAAAAGGAAAATATGAAATAAAAGTTGTGTCCTCTGAAGGAGAAACAGCTAAGGTAAATTTTGAGATAACAGATAAGTAATAGTTTTTTAAATTAAAATAAAAACTTCAGAAAATTTTATTATTTATAAAAATAAAAGCATATAAAAATAGTTGCAAAAACATTGAAAATATGATACAATGCTTTGTGAATTTATAAGTTAATTATCGAAGGTGGTGAAAACAGAATGAAAAAAGGAATACATCCTGAGTATAAAGTTGTGACAGTTGAATGTACTTGTGGAGAAAAATTTGAAACAAGATCAACTTATGCAAAAGGTGACTTAAAAGTTGCTGTTTGTTCTAAATGTCATCCATTCTACACTGGAAAAGCTAAGTTCTTAGATACAGCTGGTAGAGTTGACAAGTTCAACAAAAAATACAATATCAAATAGAAAACAGGACAAATGTCCTGTTTTTTTATAAATAAGAATATACAAGGAGGAAAAATTATGGCAGTTGTAGAAATCAAACACCCTTTAATTGAGCACAAACTTACTTATCTTAGAGATAAAAATACAGATACTAAAACTTTTAGAGAGAATCTGAATGAGATAGCTAAGCTGATGATTTACGAAACAACAAAAGATTTAGAATTAGAAGAGATTGAAGTGGAAACTCCAATAATGAAAACAAAGGCGGGAGTATTAAAGGATAAAGCAGTTGCTATAGTTCCTATATTAAGAGCAGGACTTGGAATGGTTGACGGAATACTTTCTCTTATTCCTACAGCAAAAATAGGACATATAGGAGTATATAGAAACGAAGAAACTTTACAACCTGTTTATTATTACTGTAAACTTCCTGTGGATATTCAGGATAGAAAAGTTATTCTTGTAGATCCTATGCTTGCAACAGGTGGATCTGCAATATATGCGATAGATTATTTAAAAGAAAGAGGAGTAAAAGACATAACATTTATGTGTCTTATATCTGCTCCAGAAGGTGTTGCTAAAGTTCAAGAGGCACATCCAGATGTATCAATTTATACAGCTAAAATAGATGAAAGACTTAATGAGCATGGATATATTGTTCCAGGACTTGGAGATTGTGGAGATAGAATATTTGGAACAAAATAATAAAAAATAGTAAAAAATATAAAAATTTCTTTTGTAGATTTTATCAAAGATGGACTTTTATTTTAAAGGCTTATTAGCTGGAAGTGCCATCAATAAAGAAAAAAATAAAAAAAATGGGATAAAATATTGACAAAATGAAAGGCTTATGATAAACTTATTGAAGTGGAGAGTTATCCTAACTGGTAAGGAACCGGTCTTGAAAACCGGCGCCGTAAGGCTTTAGAGTTCGAATCTCTAACTCTCCGCCAGTGGTGAAGTGGCAGAGTGGCCTAATGCACTCCCCTGCTAAGGGAGAGTACCGATTAAACCGGTACCGAGAGTTCAAATCTCTCCTTCACCGCCAGTTTGACAATTAAAAGGTAGAAAATAATCTACCTTTTTTTTTATAAATGTACCTGTAGCTCAATTGGATAGAGCACTTGACTACGGATCAGGGTGTTGGGGGTTCGATTCCTCTCAGGTACGCCATTTTGATAAAAATAGTTTAAAATTTATTTTTAAACTATAAAGATAGAGAGCCGCTTCTTTAATGTGAAGCGGTTTTTATTTTTTTAAAAATTGTAAAAAATAATAAAAATATTATGGAAATAGCTGTATTATAACAGTGAGTGAATATAAAAAAATAGCTGTTTTTTTATTATAAATATTTTAAAAATAAGAAATTATAGAAAATATAGTCAACTGTTATGGAACAGCTAGGTTTGACAAAATTCAAAAATAATATTATAAATAGAATATAAGATATACTTAAAACAAATCAAATGTGTTTTATTTATAATAATAAATCGTAATAAGTACATTAAAATATCAATACAAAAAAATCAGACCTGTTGTACAGAATGTGGAATTTTTATGTGGATATTGTAAGACGATGTTATATTTGAAGGAGGAAGGATTATGCACGATTTAAAAAACAAAGGAATAGGAACAAAAGCTATACACGGAGGACATACTAAAAATCCGTTTGGAACTTTAGCAACACCAATATATCAAACATCAACATTCGTATTTGATTCAGCTGAACAAGGAGGAAAAAGATTCGCCCTTGAAGAAGAAGGATATATCTACAGTAGATTAGGAAACCCTACAACAGCTGTTATAGAAGAAAAAATAGCTTTATTAGAACATGGAGAAATGGCAGCAGCTACTTCTTCAGGAATGGGAGCAATTTCATCTACTTTATGGACTTTATTAAAAGCAGGAGACCATGTAATTGCTGATACAACACTTTATGGATGTACATTTGCTTTATTAAGCCATGGATTAACTAAATTTGGTGTTGAAGTTGAATTCTTAAATACAGCAGATTTAGAAGCAGTTAAAAAAGCAATGAAACCTAACACAAGAGTTGTATACTTAGAAACTCCAGCAAACCCTAACTTAAAAATCACTGACATAGCAGAAATAGCTAAAATAGCTCATACTAACGAATATACAAAAGTTGTTGTTGACAATACATTTGCAACTCCATACAACCAAAATCCATTATTATTAGGAGCAGATGTTGTTGTTCACTCTGCAACTAAATATATAAACGGACACGGAGATGTTTTAGCAGGATTCGTAGTTGGAAGTAAAGAAATAGTAACTCAAGTTAAACTTGTTGGTATAAAAGATATGACTGGTTCTGTTCTTGGACCTCAAGAAGCTTACTATATTATAAGAGGAATGAAAACATTTGAAATCAGAATGGAAAGACACTGTGCTAATGCAATGAAAGTTGCTAAATGGCTTGCTGCTCATCCTAAAGTAGAAAAAGTTTACTACCCAGGATTAGAAGATCACGAAGGACATGAAATAGCTAAAAAGCAAATGAAAAACTATGGAGGAATCATGTCATTTGAACTTAAAGGTGGATTTGAAGCAGGTAAAGCACTTCTTAACAATGTTGAATTATGTGCACTTGCAGTAAGTTTAGGAGATACGGAAACTCTTATCCAACACCCTGCATCAATGACTCACTCTCCATATACAAGAGAAGAAAGACTTGCAGCAGGAATTACTGATGGATTAGTAAGATTATCTGTTGGTCTTGAAGATGTAGAAGATATTATTGCTGACTTAGAACAAGGATTAGCAAAAGCTTAATAATAAAAAGCCTACAAAACATGAATGTGTATATTTAAAAAGAAAAAGCAGGAAATAATTTTCCTGCTTTTTCTTAACTTAATTTATAATAAAAAGAACAGGAGGAAATATGAAAAACATATATGCAGCCTATTTCAGTGGAACAGGAACAACTAAAAAAACAGTAAATTTTATTGCAGAAAAGCTTTCAGAAAAGCTATCTTTATTGAAAAAAGAGTTTGATTTTACTCTTCCAGAGATAAGAAAAGAAGGAAAAAGCTTTGAAAAAGAAGATATAGTCATTTTTGGTGTACCTGTTATTGCAGGAAGAGTTCCAAATGTTCTTTTAAAATATTTAGAAACTGTAAAAGGAAATGGAGCTTTAGCAGTGCCAGTTGTACTTTTTGGAAACAGAGATTTTAATGATGCTCTTATGGAACTTTCGGAAATTCTTCTGGCAAATGGATTTAAAACTATAGCAGCTGGAGCTTTTGTAGGAGAACATTCATTTTCTAAAATTCTTGCAGCAGGAAGACCTGATAAAGAAGATATGAAAATAATGGAAAAGTTTTCAAATGAAATATATAAAAAAATAACTGATAAGAATTTTGATAAAAATATACCTGTAAAAATTACTCATGGAGAAAAGCCTTTTACATATTATAAACCTAAAGATGCAGAGGGAAATCATATTGATATAAGAAAAGTAATTCCTAAAACAGATATGAAACTTTGTGACAATTGTAAGGTTTGTGCTAAGGTATGTCCTATGGGATCAATAGATTATAATAATCCTGAAATTATAACAGGAATATGCATAAAATGCTGTGCTTGCATAAAAAAATGCCATACAGGAGCAAAATATTTTGATGATGAAGGATACTTATATCATAAACAGGATTTAGAAAGTAAATACAAAAGAAGAGCCGAACCAGAATTTTTTTATTGAATAAAATTTATAATTAAAAAAGTTTTTTATAAATTTCATATATGAAACTTATAAAAAACATTATTTTTTCCTCAAAAGAAGAAAATGTAGTATTTTCAATAATCAAAAAAATTATATAAAAATATAAATTTCATATATGAAATTATTTTAAAGAACTTGAGATTGAAGTTTTTAAAATTTTAATGTAAAGTCATAATGTAAAAACAAAATATATACATAGAGCATATTTTTATATAATAAAAACTTATTTTCTTGGGAGGAAAAATGTTAAAAAAAAGTGAAACTTTAGAAAGAATAATTAATACAGGAATAGTGGCAGTAGTAAGAGCTGAAAGTATAGCAGAAGCAGTAAGAATTTCAAGTGCATGCATTGAAGGAGGAGTTCCTGCTATAGAAGTAACTTACACAGTTCCAGGAGCTACAGAAGTTATAAAAGCATTAAAAGAAACATTCCCTGCTGATAAATTAATAGTTGGAGCCGGAACAGTATTAGATGCAGCAACAGCAAGAATAGCTATTCTTGCTGGAGCTGAATATATAGTTTCTCCTGGATTTGATGAAGAAACAGCAAAAGTTTGTAATTTATATCAAATTCCATATATGCCAGGATGTATGACAATAACAGAAATGATGAAAGCTATGCATTATGGAGCTGATATTGTTAAATTATTCCCTGGAAGTGCTTTTGGGCCATCATTTGTTAAAGCTGTAAAAGCACCTTTACCACAAGCTAACATAATGCCTACAGGAGGAGTAAGCCTTGAAAATGTGGAAGAGTGGTTTAAAAATGGAGTTGTTGCAGTAGGAGCTGGAGGAAAACTTGCAACTGGGTCAAGTGAATCTATAACAGCAACAGCTAAAGCTTTTGTAGAAAAAATAAGAGAAATAAGAAATAAATAACAGGGGGCTCAAAGTGGGAAGAATATTTGATTTTCATAACAGAGAATTCGGATTAGCATGCAGTGGTGAAATTTTACTAAGACTTTCTCCAGTTAATAATGAGCTTCTAGTTCAAGGAACCCTTCTTGAAAAAAATATAGGGGGAGCAGAGTTTAATGTTGCAACAGGTGTTTCTTCTTTAGGAGTAAAAAGTACTCTTATAACTAAATTACCTGAAAATGAACTTGGAAGATATGCAAAAAGAGTTATAAACTCAAACGGAGTAGACAGCAGTTTTATAATTGATGATAACTCTTTATATAGAAGGCTTGCTATATATTTTTATGAATATGGAGCTTCTCCAAGAAAGCCTAATGTAACTTATGATAGACATGATTCATCATTTCAATTTATGAATGTGGAAGAACTTAATAAAGAAATTTATGAAAAGTGTGAAATCTTCCATACAAGTGGAATAAGTCTTGGACTTTGTGAAAATTCAAAACAACTTACTAAAGATTTAATAAAGAAGTTTAAAGAAAAAGGAGGATTAATTTCTTTTGATGTAAACTTCAGAAGAAATCTTTGGGGAGATGAAGAGAATGCAAGAAAAGAAATAGAAGAAATTCTTCCTTCAATAGATATACTTTTTGCTTCAGAAGAAACATTAAGAAAGATGTTTAAGCAAATAGGAGATATGGAAACTATTATGAGAAACTTTGCTAAAGAACATAATATATCTCTTCTTGCTTCAACTCAAAGAACAGTAAATTCACCAAAATCACATAATTTTACTTCTATAATATATAATAACAAAGAGGATAAATTCTATTCTGAAAAATCTTATGAAAACATTGAAATTATAGACAGAATAGGAAGTGGAGATGCTTATGTTGCAGGTGTACTTTACGGAATTCTTAAATTTAATGATACAGAAAAAGCACTTAAATACGGAAATGCCTGTGGTGCTATAAAAAACACAATTACAGGTGATAATAATTGTGCAGGTGCAGGTCTTATTAAAGGAATAATAGAAGATCATGAATTTGGAAGCACAAGTGAGATGAATAGATAATAAAATAGCTAGCTACAATATTTTTCATGCTGAAAAATTTTTACCTTTCTAAAAAGACAGGACTGCTCTCCTGTCTTTTTTCTTTTGCAAAAAAAGAAGGAAAATACTATTTTTTATAGAATAATAAAATAGTAAGTATGTGACTTAGTCACATACAAAATTTAGAAAAAATAATATAATAATCATGTAAAGAAGATAAAGCATGATTAGTGAATTTTAAGGAGGAAACAAAATGGCAGTTCTACATGTAACAAAAGATAGTTTTGAAAAGGAAGTATTAAAATCAGATGTACCGGTGTTAGTTGATTTCTGGGCAACATGGTGCGGACCTTGTAGAGCGTTAGGACCAATTCTTGATGAAGTATCAGACGAAGTTTCATCAGTTAAAATTGTAAAAGTAAATGTTGATGAAGAGTCAGACTTAGCCGGAGAATTCAGAATTATGTCTATTCCTACTATGATTTTATTTAAAGATGGTAAACCAGTAGAGAAATCAGTTGGACTTCTTCAAAAGAATGAAGTTCTTGATTTAATAAAAAAATAATCCTAAAAACTAAAAATTAAAGTTTTACAAACTCCCAAAAAACAGATAACAGAGAGGTATCCCCTCTCTGTTATTTTTTAGTAATAAATTTTAATATTTTTAAATTAGATTAATTTTTTTAGTTTACTTTTATCTGAAATAGTTATAATTCCTCTTGAAAGTGATACAATTCCTTCAGTTTGAAAATATTTAAGCATTCTTGAAACAACTTCCCTTGCAGTTCCCATATTTTTAGCAATATAGTCATGAGTAAGGTTTAATATATCAGTTTTTGATGAAAGAGATTGTTCTAAAAGAAAGATTGCCAGTCTTTTGTCAAAACTCATAAAGACTATCTGTTCCATAATCCACATAGCATCAGAAAAGCTTTGATTTATTATACTGTTTGTAAATCTTTCTACAATGATATTTTTATCTTTTATTTCTTTATATTTATGTGGATTTATAAGATACACTTCACTTTCTTTTTCAGCATCAATAAAGATATCAAAATTAATATTTGTTAGAATACATGAAGCAGAAAGTACACATACTTCATAGGGATTAAGTTTATAAAGTGTAATTTCTTTTCCTTCTGAAGATAGCATATACACTCTTACAAGTCCTGATTTAATGACTAAAATTCCTGTACATTCAGTTGAATCATGAATATTTTCTCCAGCTGAAAATTTTTGAAGGGAGCTGTTATCCAAGATAATTTTTTGTTCATCTTCTGTTATTTTATCCCAGAAGGAAAAAGCTTTTTGAAAAAAATTTCTACTTTCTGTCATGAATAATATCTCTCCTTTTATTATTGTTAATAAGCATAAGAATATGATGTGATTTCAGGATAAAAAAACTCCCTGCATACAAAATTTTATAAGCAGGGAAGTTTCTGATAAACTGAAAATTAAATGTTATATAATGCAATCATTCTTCTTAATCTTCCAAGAGTTCTTTCTTTTCCAATTATAGAAATAAGATTGTATAAGTCTGCACCTTTAGGCTGACCAGTAAGAACGGCTCTTAAAGGCATATATACTTTTCCAGGCCCTTCTCCAATTTCTTCAAGTGTATCAGTAAGAAGTTTTTTAGCATCATCTAAAGGAATTTCTTCAGAAGGATATGCTTCTATTTTATCAAGGAATAATTTTATAGATTTTTTACCAGTTTCATCTTGAATACCGTTATATAATCTTTCAATTCCTTTTCTTTCTTTTTTATCCATATCTTCAGTTATTTCAGGAAGAGTATATTCATCTTTAAAGTAAACTTCTGATTCATCAGCTATTTCTTTTAAAGTATGAGCATGTTCTCTTAATATTTCAACTATTCTTTCAAGAGCATATCTTTCATGTTCTGTTAAAGTTTCTCCTACATATCCTTTAGCTTGGAAGAAAGGTATAGCAAGATCAGTAAGCTCTTTAAGATCTTTCATTCTCATATGTTGATTATTTATCCATCCAAGTTTTACAAGGTCAAATACAGGTCCTCCAAGAGAAACATTATCAATATTAAATGTATCTTTAAATTCTTGAAGACTGAAAATTTCTTTTCCATCTTTAAATGAATAAGCCATAAGTCCAAGGAAGTTTAATAATCCTTCTTTTAAGTATCCGTTATCTTTATACCAATTTAATGAAACAGGATTTTTTCTTTTAGAAATTTTAGTTCTGTCACTGTTTCTTAAAAGAGGCATATGAATAAATTCAGGCTGTTCCCATCCAAATGCTTTATATAGTTGAATATGTTTAGGAGTAGAAGAAATCCATTCTTCAGCTCTAATAACATGAGTTATTCCCATTAAGTGGTCATCTACAACATTTGCAAGGTGATAAGTAGGAAATCCATCGGCTTTTAATAAAACCTGATCGTCTATTTTACTGTTTTCAAAAACAATATCTCCTCTTAATCTGTCATGGATAACAGTTTCACCTTCATAAGGCATTTTAAGTCTTATAACATATGGTTCTCCAGCTGCAAGTTTAGCTTCAATTTCTTCTTTAGTAAGGCTTCTGCAGTGTCCGTCATATCCTGGAGCTTTTTTCATAGCTTTTTGTCTTTCTCTTAAGTTATCAAGTCTCTCAGGAGTACAGAAACAGTAATATGCTTCACCCTTTTCAACAAGTTGTCTTGCGTAGTCTCCATAAATACCAAATCTTTCAGATTGTCTGTATGGCCCTACAGGTCCACCGATATCAGGACCTTCTGCCCAGTTAAGTCCAAGCCAGTTAAGTGAGTCAAATATCATTTGCTCAGATCCCTCTGTATATCTGTTTTGGTCTGTATCCTCTATTCTTAAAATGAATTCTCCATTGTTAACATGTGCAAAAGCAATATTGAACATAGCAATATATGCTGTTCCAACATGAGGATCTCCTGTAGGAGATGGAGCTACCCTAGTTCTTACTTTTCTTTCCATTGATTGTTTAACCCCCAATATTTTTATTATCTAAATTAAATTTTAGCATATTTCATATTTTTTTTCTATCTTTTTATCCATCTTAAATAAGCATTAATGAAATCATCAATATCTCCATCCATAACTGCTTTTATATTTCCAGATTCACATCCTGTTCTATGATCTTTAACCATAGTATAAGGCTGAAATACATATGATCTTATTTGGTTTCCCCAACCTATGTCAGATTGTTCTCCTTGAATTTTTTTCATTTCTTCTTCTTTTTTCTTAATTTCAAGATCAAGAAGTTTTGCCTGAAGAACTTTCATAGCTTTTTCTCTGTTTAAAAGCTGAGAACGCTCTTGTTGACATGTAGTAACAATCCCTGTAGGGATATGTGTAATTCTAACAGCAGAATCAGTCATATTAACATGCTGTCCTCCAGCTCCTCCAGCTCTATATGTATCAATTCTTAAATCTCCAGGATTTATTTCTACTTCAATGGTTTCATCAACTTCAGGAAGAACATCAAGAGAAGCAAAAGAAGTGTGCCTTTTTTTATTAGCATCAAAAGGAGAAATTCTTACAAGTCTATGCACACCTTTTTCTGCTTTCAGATAACCATAAGCATATACTCCTTCAACAAGAAGAGTGATTGATTTTATTCCTACAGAATCTCCAGGCATAAAATCAAGCTGACTTACTTTATATCCTTTTTCAGCAAACCATCTGCTGTACATTCTATATAGCATATCAACCCAGTCACATGCTTCTGTTCCTCCAGCACCTGAATGAATTGTAATTATGGCATTATTTCCATCATATTTTCCATCAAGAAGAAGCTTAACATCAAGAGTATCAATTTCATGTGCAAGTTTTTTATGTTTTTCTTCAAGTTCAGGTATGAAGTCTTCCTCTCCCATATCAATGAATTCAATTAAAACTTCTTCATCATGATACATATTTTCAATTGCTTTATATTCGTTAATAAGGTCTTTATTTTCATTTATTTTTTTTATAACAGTTTGACTTTCTTTTTTGTCATTCCAAAAGCCTTCTTCTGTTGTCTTTTTTTCAAGACTTTGGACAGTATTTTCTCTCTCTTCAAGTTTTACAGTCTGTTTTATTCCTTCTATTTTTTCTTTATAGGTCTGAAATTCTCTTTTCAGTTCTAAAATATCCATAATAAACACTCCAATTAAAAAATTTGCAATTTTCTTTAACAAAGCTTAAGAAAATATTTGAAAAGAAAGCTTAAATTATCGTATGAATATCACAGCTACAGCAGTAGCATAATCTCTACAGTGTGAAATAGAAATTTCAGTATAATATTTTTCATTGAAATCTTCAATATTATTTTTAAAAATTACATAAGGTTTTCCAAGTTCATTATTTAATATTTCTATATCAGCAGGGGAGAAATTTCTTACTCCTGTACCAAGAGCTTTTGAAACAGCTTCTTTTGCAGAAAATTTTCCTGCATATGTTTCAGCTCTGTTTCCTTTTGAAACTATATACTCAACTTCTTTTTCAGTAAATACTTTATGTATAAAATTTTCTTTTGAAACAGCTTTTTCTATACGGCTTATTTCAATAATATCATTTCCTATTCCATGAAATATCATAATATTTATCTTCCTTATTTTATATTATAAATTTTCTTTGCATTTTCTGTAGTTATTTTTATTACTTCTTCAACAGGAATATTTTTTAACTCTGCAATTTTTTCAGCAACATATTTTACATATATAGGTTCATTTCTTTTTCCTCTGAATGGAACAGGTGTAAGATATGGTGCATCTGTTTCTATTACAATTTTTGAAAGATCAATTTTTTCTATAAATTCAACGGTTTTTCTTGCATTTTTAAATGTAAGAACGCCTCCTATTCCAAAGACATATCCTTCAGGAACTTGCATTGCGCTTTCAAAAGAACCTGGATAACAGTGGAAAACTCCTTTTACATCAGGAAATTCATTTAAAATATTAATAGTATCTTCCATTGCATCTCTTGAGTGAATAACAACAGGAAGATTTAATTTTTGAGCAAGTTTCATTTGAGCTCTGAATCCTTCTTTCTGAACTTCTTTTTCATCTTCCATCCAATAATAATCAAGCCCAATTTCACCTATGGCAACTACTTTTTCATGTTTTGAAAGTTCTTCAATTTTTTTCTCAACTTCATCATTATAAGTTGATATATCTGTTGGATGAACTCCTACTACAGCATATACAAAAGGATATTTTTCACTATATTTAACACTTTCTTCAGATGTTTCAAGATCATTTCCTATATTTACAATAAATTCAAGTTCATTTTCAGCTCTTTTAAAAACTTCCTCTCTGTCTTCATTGAATTTACTGTCATTAACATGGCAGTGAGAATCTGCTGGTTTCATATAATATCGTCTCCTTATTAAAATTCTTCTATTAATTATATCATAAGTTTAATTTTTTTATATCAGATATCTATAAAATAGTATTTAGATTATTTTTTATGATAAAAGCTATGTCTACTGTAAAAATTCTTATAAATCAGAGAAACAGAAATTTTTTTATATTGATTTAAGAGAGATTTAATGATAAAATTAATAGGAATTATGTATATTATTTACTGATTTGGGCTGTGAAAAATCACAGTTTTTTTTATAAAAAACAAGAAAGTTATAAAATAGCTTTTAAGGGGGAAAAATATGTTGTTTAATCCAGTAATTTTGTCGGTGACGGCAATGATGGTACTGTGTCTTTTAAAACTTAATGTTATTATTGCAATTCTTATATCTGCTCTTATTGCAGGGGTATCAGCAGGAATGGGACTTGGAGAAACAATGAGTATTCTTATAAATGGAATGGGAGGAAACTCTGAAACAGCTCTAAGTTATATTCTTTTAGGAACTCTAGCAGTAGCAATAAATAATTCAGGGCTTGCTAAGATTATTGCTCTTAAAATTTCAGGAATAGTAAAAAATAAGAAAATTTTATTAATATTTATTCTTGCAGCTATAGCATGTTCATCACAAAATCTTATTCCTGTACATATAGCTTTTATACCTATACTTATTCCACCTCTTCTTCCGCTTATGAATAAGCTTAAGATAGACAGAAGAGCTGTTGCGTGTGCTCTTACTTTTGGACTTAAAGCACCGTATATTGTTCTTCCAGTAGGGTTTGGACTTATATTTCAAACTATAGTTAAGGATCAACTTAATGCGAACAATGTTCCTATGACATTGAAAGAAGTTTCTTCAGTGAACTGGCTTCTTGGAGCAGGAATGCTTTTAGGACTTCTTATAGCAGTATTTTTCAGTTATAGAAAACCAAGAGAATATAAAATAAATGAAGAAGAAAATAAATCAGAAAATGATATAATTTTTGAAAAGAAACATATGTTTGCACTTATTGGGGCAGTAATAGCTTTTGGTGTTCAGCTTAAAACAGGTTCTCTTCCTTTGGGAGCTTTATTTGCTTTGATGTTTATGGCTATTACAAATGTTATTCCTTGGAAACATATAGATGAGACTCTTGATGGAGGTCTTCATCTTATGGGATTTATTGCTTTTGTTATGCTTGTTGCAGCAGGATATGGAAATGTAATAAGAGAAACTGGAGCAGTTCCTGAACTTGTTGAAGGAGTAATTTCTATAATAGGAACAAATAAAATTCTAGGAGCTTTTGTTATGCTTCTTGTAGGACTTTTTGTAACTCTTGGTATAGGAACTTCATTTGGAACAATTCCTATTCTTGCAGTTATTTATTGTCCTCTTGCAATAAGTCTTGGATTCAGTCCAGCAGGAACAGCAATTTTAGTTGCAGCTGCAGGTGCTCTTGGAGATGCAGGATCTCCTGCTTCAGACTCAACACTTGGACCTACAGCAGGTCTTAATGCAGATGGACAGCATCAGCATATATGGGATACTTGTGTACCTACATTTTTACACTATAATATACCGTTAATAATTTTTGGATTAATAGGTTCGCTTGTATTTTAAAAAATCTTTATTTTCTTTATGCAGTTAAAAAAATGAACCAAAAGAAAATAATAATATTTCTTTAAAAAAAGTATTATTTATGATAAAATTTATAGTAAAATAAATTCTGGGAGGCAAAATATAAAATGATTGGAATAGGAATAGTCGGACTTCCAAATGTAGGAAAATCAACTCTTTTCAATGCAATAACTAAAGCGGGGGCAGCAGAGGCTGCTAACTATCCGTTCTGTACTATAGAACCAAATGTAGGAATGGTAACAGTTCCTGATAAGAGAATAGATGAACTTGCTAAGATAATCAATCCTCAAAGAGTTGTTCAAGCAACAGTTGAGTTTGTGGATATAGCAGGACTTGTTGCAGGAGCTTCAAAAGGAGAGGGATTAGGAAATAAATTCCTTTCAAATATAAGAGGAACAGCAGCAATATGTCAAGTTGTAAGATGTTTTGATGATGATAATGTTGTTCATGTAAGCGGAGGAGTAGATCCTATAAGAGATATAAATGTTATAAATGGAGAACTTATCTTAGCTGATATGGAAACAATAGATAAAGCTCTTGAAAAAAATAAAAAACTTCTTGTTACAAAAAATAAAGATGTAATGAAACTTGTTCCTGTGTTAGAAAAATGTCAGGCACATTTAAATGAAGAAAAATTATTAAAGAATCTTAATCTTACAGATGAAGAAAAAGAACTTATAAAAGTTTATCAGCTTCTTACAATAAAACCAATGATTTTTGTTACAAATGTATCTGAAGATGATTTAGCAACAGGAAACGAATATGTTGAAAAAGTAAGAGAATATGCAAAAGGACTTGATTCAGAAGTTGTTATAGTTTCTGCAAAAGTTGAAGAAGAACTTCAAGAAATGGAAGAAGCAGATAAAGAAGAATTTTTAGAAAGTCTTGGTGTAGAAGAGGCTGGTCTTAACAGATTAATAAGAGCAGGATTTAAACTTCTTGGGCTTCAAACTTATTTTACAGCAGGAGTAAAAGAAGTTAGAGCATGGACAATCAATATAGGAGATACTGCTCCAAAAGCAGCAGGAGTTATCCATACAGATTTTGAAAGAGGATTTATAAGAGCTAAAGTTGCAAGCTATGAAGATTTTATAAAATACTCTGGATGGAAAGGAACTCAGGAAGCAGGAGTTATGAGAGTAGAAGGAAAAGATTATGTTGTTCAAGACGGAGATTTAATGGAATTTTTATTTAATGTATAGTAATTTGTTAAGAAAATATACTTGACAAGAAAGTGAAAACCGTGTAGAATAATTGGGTATGATAACATGAGGGGGCTATCTATGAAAATTAAATTATTAGATCTTGACAGAGAGAACATAAAATTTAATTTTTCAGTTTCCAGCTTAGAAGGTGTAGACCTTGAAGGAGAACTTCATATTGAAGGGAAAGCTAAAAGGTTAAATAATGAATACTTTATAGAAGGAAAATATTCAGCTAGAATAAAGACACAATGTGTTAGATGTTTAGAAGAAATTATAGTTGATTTGGGTGAAAAAGAATTTAATGCTAAGTTTTTAAATCCACAGGACTATGAAAGATACTTAGAAACTCTGGCTAAAGCTGCTGAAATGACCGAAGAGGATTATTTTGAGGCAGAAGGTAATGAAATTGATGTCACAGAATTAGTAAGAGAAGAGTTACTTTTAGAGATGCCACAGTATCCTGCCTGCGTTCCGGAATGTAAAGATGATTCTTATTTACAGAAATACAGTAACGACGGAATGGATAGTAGATGGGCACAGTTGTTAGATATAAAAATAAAAAATTAAAATAAGAATTTGTGAGGAGGGGAAACTAAAATGGCAGTACCTAAGAAAAAGACTTCAAAAGCTAAAAAAAATATGAGAAGATCTCACCATGGATTAGCAGCATCTACATTAATCACTTGTGAAAAATGTGGAGCTACAAAAAGACCTCATAGAGTTTGTTTAGAGTGTGGAGATTACAACGGAAAACAAGTACTAAAAACAGCTGATGCTGAATAGTTTTAGTCAAAATAAAAAAAGCAAGTTTAGAAATATAATCTTGCTTTTTTTATTTTTTGGAAAAAATCATAAATTTATTAAAAATTAAAATCGGTGCATATATAAAATGTACCGATTTTTTTTAAAGTGTATAAAAAAGTTATAAAAAGTGTTGACATAAAAAGATATAAATGTTATTATTCATTAACGAAATACATATATTAAATATATATAATTTAACAAGGATATATATAAAAATGATAAATAAAAAAGTAATAGTAGGATTAACAGCTTTAATTTTTTTATTAATTTTTTTCTTAAAGCCAAATTATACATTGGTTATTGAAGACAGAGAGAAAGGAAAAATATATAATTTTCCTTTAAAAGAAAAAAAATTTTCACTTGGCTATACTCATTCTGTTATGAAAACAGAAGCAGAAGAATTTTTTACAGCAGAAAAAAATAAGAAATTAAAACTTGTAGAAACAGAATATAAATCATATGGAGTTGGGCTTCCTTTTTTGCCAGAAGAAGGAAAGTTAATTGTAAGGGACGGAAAATTTATACTTTATATAAATAGAGAATTTGAAAATATATCAATGGTAATTTCTCCAATAGGAAAACATTTCCTGAGAGTTGATGGTAAAAAGTATATGCTCAGTGAGATGCTTGGGGATAAGCCAGTAAAAATATTGTTAACTATTAAAAAAGATTATAGATTTTAGTAACAAGGGGGAGTTTGGTTATGAAACAAGAAGCGGTATTAAATGTGAATTCAGCCATGAATACCAAATCTTCAGAAGTTGAAGAATTGATGGCAAAATATGACAAAGGTTCAAGATACAGAGTGCTTTCAGGAACACAGGGAAAAATAGTCTCAGTTCTTTTATTCTGTTTTACAGTTTTTCAGCTTTATTATGGAATAAGAGGAGGAATTGATGCACAGATAGCTCGTTCAATTCATCTTGCTTTTGGTCTTACAGCAGTATTCTTTTTATATCCTACAAGTTCAAAAATGGATAAATACAGTTTACATCCTTTTGATTGCTTTTTAGGAATTCTTGCAGGAGCATGTTGTCTGTATGTTGTAATTTTCTTTGAAGATATTGTAATGAGACAAGGGCTTATAAATGGAATGGATATGATTGTAGGGGGAATTGCTGTTCTTCTTGTTCTTGAAGCTGCAAGAAGAATGATAGGGCTTCCTATGGTGGTTATATCTCTTGGATTTATACTCTATGCTCTTCTTGGAAGAAGTATTCCAGGAGCTCTTGGGCATAGAGGCGTAAGTCTTGAAGGGCTTGTACAACATCTTTTCTATACAACAGAAGGAATTATGGGACTTCCCATTCAAGTATCTTCAACATTTATATTTATTTTCCTTTTATTTGGTGCATATCTTGAAAAAACAGGAATGGGAGAATTTTTCATAGATCTTGCAAACTCAGTAGCAGGAAGTTCACCTGGAGGTCCTGCAAAAGTTGCTGTTATTTCAAGTGCATGTATGGGAACTTTATCAGGAAGTTCTGTGGCAAATGTTGTTGGAACAGGAAGCTTTACTATTCCAATGATGAAAAGACTAGGATATAAAGGAGAATTTGCAGGAGCAGTAGAAGCTACAGCTTCTACAGGAGGACAGTTAATGCCACCTATTATGGGAGCAGCAGCTTTTCTTCTTGCAGAAATAACAGGAACACCTTATTCAAAAGTAATACTTGCAGCAGCAATACCTGCAGTTTTATATTATCTTGGTGTATTTATAGGAGTTCATTTTGAAGCAAAAAAATTAGGGCTAAAAGGACTTCCTAAAGAAGAAATTCCTAAGTTTTCAGTTGTAATGAAAACAAGAGGACAGCTTATTATCCCTATATTTGTTGTAATAGGACTTTTAAGCAGTGGATGGTCTCCTATATATGCAGCTCTTGGGGCAGTTGCTTCTACAATTATATGTGCAGCTATAAAAAAAGAAACAAGACTTTCTTTTATGGATATAATTCAAGGAATGGTAGCAGGAGCAAAAAGTGCTTTAACAGTAATAGCAGCTTGTGCTTGTGCAGGAATTATTACAGGAGTTGTAACTAAAACAGGTCTTGGTCTAAAAGTAGGTTCAATACTTGTTGGAATTGCAAATGGAAATCTTATACTTACTCTTTTCTTTACAATGATAACATCACTTATACTTGGAATAGGAGTTCCTACAACAGCAAACTATGTAATAACATCAACTATAGCAGCACCTGCAATTCTTCTTATAACAGATGCAGCAGGAGTTCCTGTAGTTCCTGTTCTTGCAGCTCATTTATTTGTGTTCTACTTTGGTATAATAGCAGATGTAACTCCTCCTGTATGTCTTGCAGCAGTTGCTGCAGCTGGAGTAGCAAAATCAGAACCTATGGAAACAGGAATGCAGGCGACAAGACTTGCTATAGGTGCTTTCCTTATTCCTTATATGTTTGTAATAAGTCCTGATTTAATAATGATAAATCCTGGTCCAACAGTAATATCAAGTATAATAACAGCTATAATTGGAATATGTTGTGTATCAATAGGACTTACAGGATTCTTTAAAGTAAAAATGAATGTTGTTGAAAGAGTTTTATTTATTGTAGCTGGGCTTTTAACTTTAAAACCTGGATATAAAACAGATCTTTTAGGATTAGTTTTAATAGTAGTTGTTTATTATATTCAAAATAAAAAAATAAAAAATAAAAAATAATAGATAATATTTTAGAGGGGGAAGTTGGTATGAAAAAGATAATTGCAATAATGGCTTTAGCTTTAGGACTTGCAGCATGTGGAGGAAATGAAAAAGCACCTACAACTTATGTTAATATAGGAACTGGAGGAACGGCTGGAACTTATTATCCATTAGGAGGAGCTTTTGCAGAAATATGGAATACAAATATTGAAGGAGTGAATGCAACAGCAGAATCAACAGGAGCATCAGTAGCGAATGTTAATATGCTTCAAAAAGGTGATATTGATGTAGCAATAATTCAAAACGATGTAGCATCTTATGCTGAAAATGGAGTTGAACTTTTTGAAAATAAAGTAGAAAATATAAGAGGAATGGCAACATTATACAGTGAACCTATTCAATGTATTACAACTGATGGAAGTGTAAAGTCAATATCTGATTTAAAAGGAAAGAAAGTAGCAATAGGAGCTATAGGAAGTGGAGTTTATTGCAATGCTGTGCAAATTCTTGCAGAAGCAGGAATAACAGAAAAAGATTATAAACCTCAATACCTTTCATTTGCAGAAGCAGCAACAGGTTTAAGAGATAGACAGATAGATGCAGCATTTATAGTTGCTGGAGTTCCTACATCAGCAATAGTTGATCTTGCTACTCAAAGAGATGTAAAAGTTGTCAATCTTGATAAAGAACTTGCAGATAAATTAAAAGCTAAATATTCTTATTATACAGATTATGAAATCCCTGCAGGAACTTACAGTACGCAAAAAGAAGATGCTCAAACTCTTACAGTACAATCTATGCTTGTAGTAAGCTCTAAATTATCAGAAGATATGGTTTACAATATGCTTAAATCTATGTATGAAAATACAGATAGAATTAAAGCAGCTCATAAAGTAGGAGAATTTATTAAAGAGGAAAGTGGACTTGAAGGAATGAGTATAACTCTTCATCCAGGTGCAGAAAAATATTTTTCTGAAAAAGGAATAAAATAAATAAAATAAATAAAATAAATAAAATAAATAAAATAAATAAAATAAATAAAAAAAGAGGAGGTAGTTCTAAGCTATCTCTTTTTTTATAGTTATTATTTTTGAATAAGAATTAATTTATAAATATATTGAAGTATAATGTCGTAATATATTCGATAAGTTTAAAAATAGAACTGAAGTTTCAAAAATAAAATTAAAAAAAATTTGACAAATAAAAGATAATAATATATACTTATTTTGTTATAAGGCTGTCAGACAACTAGATAGCGAAACATTTTTTTCCAGGAGGGGTTTATGAATATTTTATTAGTTGTACTTACTGTAGCGTTA
>ERZ773142.355-NODE-355-length-47074-cov-53.9091_pt1 | contig 47074 bp, 49 predicted proteins | sample MGYA00580853_ERZ773142 | MGnify/ENA primary metagenome ERZ773142 (study PRJEB29015, sample SAMEA2737862) | human gut metagenome | biome: human gut; feature: human-associated habitat; material: faeces | place: China | collected 2012 ... | reverse complement strand
ATAGTTTACATGCAACAGCCAGAAATTTCGATACACCCTCTTATTGGACGCTTACGTAAAAAAAGAATAAGTCCCGAAAAAAGAAAGACCAAGAGTTCATAATGTGGAACTCTTGGTCTTTCTTTCTGCCGCCATACCAACGCACCTTTCCCGGTTTGCCTGCAATGTGTCCTGCAGGTCCTTTCCATCACATTTCTTTGCTTAAGAAGATTCAGAAATCACTTATGTATCCAGGTAAAAGAGAACTCGCTTGAAGGATTTATTATATCCTGCATCGGCGGTATTAATTGTAATTATCTTATTATTCTTTTAGCTTTTGTTAAACCTATCTCTAGAAATCTGTTTTTTGACTAAGCCCGATGTCTGCGCTTTTAAAAACAGGGTTAATTCCTTTCTTTAACTGTGCTTCATAATCTTGGACCGCTTTAAATGCAATCTCTGATAAAATCAGGATAACCGGATGTTAATGAGCGCCATAACCCCATCAGTACATCGGAAAGATTCCACAAAAGAGACATCTCCATTCCTGCTCCCAGAAAGATTGCAAGTGCCGATACCAGTCTGAAGCCTTTCATAAAAGCTTTTTCCGGCTGTTTTTTGTGAATGTAGATTAAAAGATTGTCACAATAAAAACAGTTTCCGAGCAGAGTTGTAAATGCAAAAAATACCATTGCTACTGTAATAAAAACCGGACCTAAGGAACCAAGTGATTCCTGAAGAGATGCCTGCACCCATAGTGCTCCCTGCAATTCTTTTGCCGGATTGATCCCGGATGACATACACATCATTGCTGTTGCTGTACAAAGCAACAAAGTATCAATAAATACAGACAACATCTGTACCAGCCCCTGTTTTACCGGATGGCTGACATTTGCCGAAGCCGATGCATTCGGAGCGGAACCGATACCTGCCTCATTGGAATAGAGTCCCCGGCGGATTCCCTGCATCATGGCTGAACCGGAAAAGGCTCCGAAAATTGCTCTAAAATCAAATGCTTCTTCAAAAATGCGCACAAACATTGACGTTACTTTTACGATACGTGAGCCGTCGCCAAGCAGACACCATCCTGTCAGCACTGCCAAAATTCCACCGATGATCGCAATCACCCACATCCAGAATACAGGACCAAATCCCCCTATACAAATTGCCGATGAACCCCCAACAATATTTCCCATTCCCACACGGGATGCTGTTGAAACCATAAGTGCCTGAAAAGAGGAAATCGCCTCTTTATCCTCTGGCTTTTCCATTACAGATCCACAAGCTCTCTTAAATAATCTTACCTGTGTAAATCTTGTTCGAACTGTAAAATACATCCCGCACCAATCAGTATAATGACCAGCAGCTTGCTGTACATAAAAGAACTGATTGTACTAATAATCGTTTGAAACATACCTTCTTTCCTTTCCCTGTTTTTGTCAATATATTAACGGAAAGAAGGGGGATTTGCGACAGAAGACATTTTAAATAATCCAGATTATGCTTCACTAAAAGCAACAATTATCTTAACATTCCACAAATACACTCCAGTAATGTTAGTGCAAGGATAATGTTAATAACACGGAAATGCCGCAGATAAAACTTCTGAATCAGTACGCCCAAGCCAGTCCAAGTACAGGTTGCGATCGTTCCGATCGTTGCAATAACCAGCTCAAAAAACAGCAAAGCCGGAAAAGAGGACATATATCCTACAACATAACCCGTTAGTGCGGTAACTCCGAACATATAGATCTTCACATTGACAAATTGCAACATGAAGCCTTTCAGAAACGATGCCGATTGCTCTGCGTTTTCTGTTGACGGCTTGCTGAAAGCAATATGAATCGCAAGCCACAGGATATAGGCTGCTCCGATATACTTCATCACTTCCATTGCATTTGGAAGCAAAGAATTAACCCCATATACGAAAATTGCACATAAGATTTGTACTACATAGTAGCCTGCAAAAATCCCAAAGAACAGCGGCTTTCCTTTTTTATATCCATAGTTTGTTACGGTATTTAATGCCAGAATATTTCCCGGTCCCGGAGTAAAGGCATTTATAACGCAATAAATCAGAAAATTGCTCAGCACCGCCATAGGCATAATCATCAACCACCTTTCTGCTGTTATTATATCAGCAAACAGCAGTACATACATAACACCTATTTTATATGATTATCCATAGCCTATGACTATGGATTGGCTGGAGCATATTTCCGTAATTCTTCCAGGTAGCTTTTTCCAGGTTCGCTTAATTCCTGATTTTCATTCAGCACATATCCAATATGCATTGTTTCATTTTCTGCAAGCGGAACGGAGATGATATTTTCTCCGTTCAAATATTTCGGGAAAATGCCACTTGAAATAGTATAGGCATTCAGTCCAAGCATGAAGTTGACAATAGCCCCTCTGTCATTGACCCGAATTTCCTTATCCACCGGAATGGAGCTGAATAGTTCCTCTGAAAAATAGACAGATTCATACTCTCCCTGTACAAAGTTTAGCCGCGGATAAGGTGCGAGGTCATGGACGGAAACTACTTTTTTCGATGCCAATGGGTGATTTTTTTGCAAAAAAACATGAGGCTTTGCTGAAAATAGCTCGGTAAACACCAGATGGTTTTCCTCTATCACTTTCCGCATGACGACTTCGTTTTCATGCGATAAATAAAGGATGCCTAAATCACAGACACGATTTTTCACATCATCCAATATCTGATGTGTTCCGGTTTCATTATAATAAAAAGCGTATCGTTCTTGTCCAAAACGCTTAACTAACTCCACAAAAGCGTTTTCCGTAAAAGTATAGTGCTGAGAAGATACTCCAAATGTCACTTTCCCCGGAAGATTTGTAACATACCGATCCTCCAGCAGTTCCATCTGCTGTATTACCTGACGAGCATAACCGAGAAATTCAGCACCATCTTTTGTCAGAGTAATTCCGGTTCTGCTGCGGTGAAAAATGGTGATACCAGCCTCTTTTTCCGTTTCTTTGATGGAGTTGGACAGACTTGGCTGTGATATAAAAAGCATTTTTGCCGCTTCAGTAATAGAGCCAACTTCTGCTACCTTCAAAATATATTTTAATTGTTGAACCGTCATTTCTTTTTTCTTCCATTTTACGATTTCTCAATTTTTCAAACTTGAAGTTTTCAATTCTTTTCAATTCCATCTGGCATATGATCTTTCTCAGTTATCTTACGAATAACCCGGCATGGATTTCCAGCTGCCAGACTATAAGGTGGAATATCTCTTGTTACAACACTTCCTGCACCAATTACACACCCTTCTCCTATGGTGACACCACCGCAAACAACTACATTAGATGCCAGCCAACAATTATCTTTTATAGTGATTGGTTTCGCATATTCAAGATTATAAAAACTACCATCTTCTCTCTTTCGGATATTGCGTTCTTCAGGTAATAATGGATGCATAGGAGTTGCCAATGTAACATTTGGACCAATCATCACATTATCGCCTATATGTATTTCACCTACATCTAAACATGTAAAATTAAAATTAGCAGAACTGAATTTTCCAAAGAAAGTATTGCATCCGTAATCAAAATAAACAGGTGCCTGCAAATACGGAAGCTCCTCTGTTGTTGGCAGTAATTCTTGCAATATCTGTGCTTGCTCTTCTGGCTGATCTTCATCTGTCAAATTGTATTTTCTTGCTAATTTACGCGCATTCAGACGCAGTTGCTCCAATTCTTTATCTGTTGGATCGTATAACTCTCCACTTAGCATTTTTTCTCTTTCAGTCATTTCCAATAGCCTCCAAATTTTGATTTGTTACTCGCATGATATCATGTTTTTTCTTCAATTACAGCACTTTTTAACGTAAAAAGCGTTTTTATATGATGCAGCCAACGACAAGAAGTCTTAGTAAGTGAAATATCACAACACTTCTCTATGGTCCTATGTCTATAACTAAAACTAATCTTGTTGTCTTATGATTTCTGATAATATCGACAGCAACTTATCAACCTGGATTGGCTTTGCGATATGACCATTTTCAATCTTATCAAAACAGTTAGACCAGTCACATCTCACATATTCAAATTTCCATCCGGTATAGCCCGCCAGAGCCTGCATGAGTTCGTAACCATATCCTCGTCTTACACCGTTTTTATCAGCATAATTGAAGGTATCCTCAAATAAACAGCTTATCGCCCCTACAAACGTGAAGTTATCAATTAGCGAAATCCAACAACTCGATTAACTTATCGAGAAATGCCTCTTCCCCCCATGTATTAATTTTGAAAAATACAGCTTGGCTTCCTCCCGCTGTAATTGCGGAAAGTTGAACTGGATCTTTGTCATTTTGAAAAAGTGTAATATTAAGACTCACTCTGTTTCCTCCAGCATAGCTGTAACGCTCAAAAACACGAACGCTGCAACGCGCAGTTCCACTTCGAAAGTCACTGGCATCTTCTAACGTTGCTGACATACTGCCATTTATTATTCCGTTCTCAATTTTGGAAAGTAACTGATCAAAATCTTCATTTATATATCTTTCTATTTTTGCCATACCCAACACCTTCCTCTCAACTATCTACACTGAAATCTAGAGCACTATTTACTTACCTGTTTTTATTTCATTTTAACTTAGCAAATGTTATAAGTCAATTTTTAGGTTATTTTGAATTTTCTAAAATTCTTTTCTCTCACCCTGTATTTTACCCTTTCATCTTTTGTATATGTAAGAGGGTTTGTAGATTAGGATACAAACAACTTCAGATGAATGTTTTTATAAACAATTTCCTTCAAATCAGGTCCCCGTCCAACGGGTGGTTCATTATTTCATCCATCTCATAAATTATACTTTTTTCAATTACCAAATCTCCTCCTGTTGCAAATAATTTAACTTTATAAAAATCTTCCGGAAAAAGTAAGTTTGACATAACAACCTCTCCGTTATTAATAAATAATTCGCTCTGAGAAACATCCATTAGAAGTTTTATCGTTAAAAACTCCTGTGTAAAATCTACAGGTGCTTTATATTTTCCTGTTGAAATTTTAATTCCAAACGTTTGCGCATGAATCTTTTCAATCGGATAAGATATATCTAGTTCTAGTACTTCTTTCTTATCGCACAGCGTCCACTCTTCATCCGCTCCCATCTTTATGTTTTTCATTTCATGCTTATTTGTTCTTAAACACTCCATTTCTTTAACAGGTAATTGCTTTAAAATATATTTTTTCTCTTTTTGCACTAATTTCAATTCACGGACACAAGACATCTGACTCTTGAACGGACTTGTTATTCTCTGATATGACTTTGTAATAGAAAGCATATTTGTCTCAAAGTCAAAGTCAGCAGGTGTAAGTGCCCTAAGTTCTCCCAAACGCATTCCCGTCCAGTACAAAGTCATAAATGCCATATAAGAACGCCTTTTGTTCATAACACTGTCGATAAACCTCCTAAACTCCTCTCCTGTCCAGAAATCCATTTCTTCTGCCTTACTCTTACCCATGCTTCCGGCTTTTGCACAGGGATTACTTTTCAAATCATAATATCGAACCGCATAATTAAAAATTGCACTCAACTGGTTATTGATTGTTTTCAGATAAGTGGGTGAATACCCCATTTTAATCAACTCATTCTGCCTTTGCCGGATGTCAGCTGCAGTAATATCATTTACCCGCTTATTCCCAAAATACGGGAGAATTTTCAGATCCACAATATACTTTTTCGTTCTCATGGTATGCTCCCACAGGCGAGTTTCCATATCTGCACAATACATCTTCCAAAAATCCGCAAACTTCATATCAAAATCCGCTTTTTGCGTAATAAGGAAATTTCGAAGCCATTCCTCCGCCTCTCTTTTGGTCGCAAAACCTCTTTTGGTAGATTTCCGACGTTTTCCTTGCCAATCCGTATAACGATACTGAATCAACCATTTTCCTGTTTTCTTGTCTTTTTCCGCTTTCATTCGACCACCTCCCACACACTGAAACCATACCAGCGTTTTTCAAAATAGCGTCTGGGAACTTTGCCCGCAATCACCAGAAATCCTTCTTTTTCCAGTTCCTGATTCAGCTTACGGATCAGCTTGTAAGCATGACCTACAGAAACACCCAGCATTTCTGCGAGTTCATTTGCAGTAATATAAATCTTTTTGTTTTCTGCCATATATGCATCCTCCTTTTCTTTGTGTAGCGTTATCGCTACTTTTATAATCTCATTATATGTAGCGACTTCGCTATTGTCAGGTATTTTGAAATGCCAGTAGAAAAAATTTTTTAAACATGGTATAATGTAGCCATCTCGATACATGGAGGACGATGAAAATGACCATAGGAGAAAAAATCAAATACTGCCGAAAGCAAATTGGCATTACGCAAGATAAACTGGCTGAGCTGACCGGCATCCATCCGGTTTCTATCCGAAAATACGAAACAAATAAAATGCAGCCACAACCTCCTCAGTTAGAGAAAATTGCAGCTGCACTCGGTGTCAGTTATAATGCTTTGAATGGCAGTGATACCGCCGGACTTCGTCTGGAAACAGTCGGTGATCTGATGGGCGTACTTATGGTGCTTTGTAATTCCGGCATCCTCCAGATCAGCGGAGAGCGTGGAGAAGACAAGATGTTAAAAGATAATACTGTATCCATCCATCTGAATCCGGTTCTCTCTTCTTATCTCGAAATCGGATACACCACCAGAGGGAAGGCACATACGCTGTCTTTGCAGGATGCATTGTTGAATATCAGAAGTTACAAGGTATTTAATGACCTGTTGAAATGGGAAAAATTGAATTACATCTACCAAAGTGTTTTGGAATCCGCTGGTGATAATCCAAATGAAGCAACACAGGCAGCTATAGATGAGATAGCCGAGACAAAAGAAAAAGTGGAATTGGAGTTACAGAAAAGTCAGCTACCGCTTGATTAGATTTATAATATTAAAGTATAATTTTAATTGATTAATATCTGATTTTACAAAAGAGGAGGAATAAATATTGTATTTAAAAGAAATCGAAATTCAAAACTATGGTGCTATAGAAAATTTGAAATACTCATTTCCATTTGATGAAACAGGTAATCCCCTACCCGTTATACTAATTGGTAAAAATGGCTCCGGTAAAACTTTAGTTTTATCAAATATTTTGCACTCTTTAATTGAAAACAAACGTCACTTCTACAATGTACTTGAAGAAGTCTCCTCCACAAATTATTACCGATTAGGTTCAAAACACTATATTCGCTCCGGGAAAAACCATTCATATGAGCGAATTACTTTTTCCGATAATTCAGAATATGTAGATTTAATGATATATAATTATGAAACATTTATAGATAATTGTCATAGGGCTGATTTTCCAAATGTAGATTTTGATAATAGAAAATTAAAAGATGACGGTTTCTTTAATAAAATGTCATATTCAGCTGATAATGTATTTGCTAAAGAACTTTTTTTATATTTTCCTGTTGATCGATATTATATACCCACTTGGGAAAATTCCCAAAATGACAAATTACAATTTGTCATTGATGATAATAATTATCTCGGACATTCAACACATAATATTGTTCAATATAATTTATTGAATAATATTGAAGCTTGGATATTAGATGTAATTATTGATAAAATGCTTTATGAAGAAAAAGATATTTGTATCACAAATACATCTGGTGAAATTGAACACCGAAAAATATATAATGGTAAAAATTCAAAAATACAAACAATGCTTAACCAACTACTTTCACATATATTTAAAAGTTACGATTATAAGTCTTTTCGATTTGGAATTTCTGATAAAACATATCGTAAAATAGTAGTTATCGGAATTAAAAATGATGGTTCTGAAGAAGAACTTGTAGACAAATTTTCTAACCTTTCTTCTGGTGAAATTATGATTTTAGGAATATTTGCTACAATATTAAAAGAATATGATAGAATTTCCGGGAATACAGCAATGGATTTCAAAAATGTGCAAGGAATTGTATTAATTGACGAAATTGATATTCATCTTCATTCCGATTTAGTCAAGGATTCCTTACCTGCATTAATAAAAATCTTTCCAAAAATTCAATTTATTATCAGCAGCCATTCACCATTCTTTTTATTGGGAATGCGAGAAACCTTTTCTCAAAATTGTCAATTTGTTGCACTCCCTACAGGGACTATCATGGATAATATAGACTATTTTGATGAAATAAAAAATTGTTATTCTATTATAGATGAAAACTATATTAATATTTTAAATACATTAGAGCAATACAAAACTAAATTCGAATCGATATCAAGAACACTAATCATTACCGAAGGCAAAACAGATTGGAAACATTTAAAAAATGCATTAATAAAATTTCAAAACAGAGGAGATTACTCTAACTTAGATTTAGATTATTTGGAATATAGCGAAGATTTAGGAGACTCAAAATTAGAAAATTTGCTCAAAAATCTTGCGAAAGTGCCCCATTCTAATAAAATAATTGGTGTATTCGACAATGATTCTTCCATTGGTCAAACATATATTAATCCAGTTTCATTCGGAAATAACGTATATGGATGCAGCATCAAAGACACACAAGGTTTTAACTGTCCAATATCCATTGAAATGCTTTATTCACGAGATGACATTACCAGGTTAGATAAAAACGGAAGGCGTATTTATTTATCAGATGAATTCACTGAAAAATCACATCAATTAAAAGAAAATACCAGTATTGTATGCAATAATAAAACATTAATTGACGCCCAAAAGAAAAGGACTATTAAAATTGTTGATAAAGAGGTTTTCAATAATAATGAAAACAGTTTAGCACTTTCAAAAGAACAATTTGCCGAAAACATCCTCAATAATGTTGATAACTTTGCAAATGTTAATATTATCGGTTTTAAAAACATATTTGATGTTATTTCATCCATTATTGCAATGCCTTAATTTTTTTGTACTCAATCTGTACTCAAATCACATAGCTAGAGCCCGGAAACCCGCATAAATGATATGCTCCCCATATGGTAGACAATGGAAATATCCAAAAATCTATCATATGAGGAGCATATTTTTATGTCTAGGAAACAGTATAGTAAGGGTAAACGGTGAATAGGTTCTTTCCATTGTTAGTTGAATTCAAAGTATTAAATTGATATGATATGTATATAGGTGGAGGTAGCAAACAAATGAAAGATTTTATTACTGCATTAGATCCGAATTATCAACTTGACAAATATCATATCAAAAATAATGTTGCTGTATTTTATATTAGCTCCAAGATGAGTGAAGTAAAATGTCCTTATTGTGGTACTCTTTCATCAAAGGTACATTCATCTTATGAAAGAGAAATTCAAGATCTTCCTATGCAAAATAGAAAGGTAATACTTCTTGTGAAAACTAGAAAAATGTTTTGTTCTAATTGCAAATGTGAAAAGAAAACATTTTCTGAGTGTCATCCATTTGTAGAAAATAATGGAAAGAAAACCAGAAGACTTGTTCAGAATATATTATTTACATCAGCACAGCTTAGTTCTGTGAATGCAGCAAAGATTCTAAAATCAAACAGTATAGAAGTTGGAAAAAGCAGTATCTGTTCTTTGCTTAAAAAAAATGCCATCAATTGTGGATAAGTCTTCTGTAAAAAAAGTTTGTGTTGATGACTTCGCGTTGCGCAAACGGTTTTCGTATGGAACAGTGATGGTTGATTTGGAAAGTCATAAGATAATCGATTTGATTCCAACTCGAAATACTAATGAAGTAAAAGAGTGGTTGTCAAAATATCCTAATATTGAAGTTATTTCTAGAGATGGTGCACAGTTGTATGCAAATGCAGCAGAAAGATCGCATCCTGGTATAACCCAAGTAAGTGACAGATTCCACATAATAAAGGGACTGACTGAGGCTATAACAAAGTATATGATAAGAACATTTCCTGCACGTATAGAAATTCCAGCAGTAAGCGCTGAAGCTGATGAAATTTTAAAATTACATAACATAAATAATCGCAAAGAACGTGTTAGTTTTGCTCACCAAAAACGTTCGGAAAATATGACAGTCAATGAAATCGCATTATTATTGCACTCCTCCGTAAAAACAGTTCAAAAATATTTGATGCTCGATCCTGATGAAATTGAAAATAGGACAATTGTAAAGGAAAAGAAACATCTATTAGCTATGAAACAGAAACAAAATGAAGTTAATGAGGCAAGAGCATTAGCAAAAAAAGGTGTGCCTATAGAAGAAATAGCCAAGACTATGCATCATACCTGTAAAACGATACAAAGATATTTATCTCCAGATTATTCTGTTGAAGATGGACATTATAATGCTCGTATTCCAGGAAAGCTTGCACCATATGAAGCTGAAGTAATTAAGTTAAGAAGCGAAGGAATGACTTATCCCAATATTCATAAATTTATTACCGAAAAAGGTTATAAAGGTTCAGTTGCATCCTTAAGGATGTTCATTCAAAAAGAACGTATTCGAAATGAAGCACATTTAAGTCAACAAGAGACCTGCTCGGATTATCAATCGAAAGAATACATTCAGAGAAGATCTTTGATACAATTAATCTATAAGGGGTTAAGTGATGTCAAGACAATTACCAAAACACAATATGAGCAAGTTCTTAAAACGTACCCAGTGATTACTGAATTATATGCTGCAATAAAAGAATTCTATGAAATACTATATTCAAGGCGCGACGAAAGATTAGAAACATGGCTTGAAAAAATAGAAAATTTTGACATACCTGAGCTACAGACCTATGTTAACGGCATAAGAATTGATATTAATGCGGTAAAAAACGGGATAAAATTAAAGTATAATAATGGACTTGCCGAAGGAAGTGTCAATAAAATTAAAGTAATTAAGAGAATTATGTACGGACGAAATAGTTTTGATTTATTAAAAGCAAAAGTGCTTTTACACGAGCAATTTCGCTGTGAATTCAACTAACAATGGAAAGAACCGGTGAATAGTAGGTACCACGATTTTTGCTAGTTTTCATGAGATAATTACTTTAAAAAATCTAAGGTTTTTTAGAGGGAGGATAATCTCATGGATAAAATAACTCATAAAGTCCGGTGTGAACAATGGACAAGTATCATCAAAGAATGTCTTGCTAGTGGAATGCCTAAAACGACCTGGTGTCGAGAACATGGCATTTCGGACAAATCCTTTTTTTACTGGCAACGAATTCTCCGAGAAGAAGCATAGCTTACTACATTAGAGAGCACCTTAACGCCTGCTGTCAAAGAGAATCCAACTCCAACAACTACAGATTTTATTGAAATCAAAATGACTGATCAAGCAAGTTCATCTACCAGTCCTTTTAAACCGGATGTTGTTATCCGAAGAGGCGCTGTTTCAATTGAAATATCAAATACAGCTACGGAAGAACTTCTAAACAAGGTTGGAGGTCTTCTCCATGCTTAATGATGCTGTTGGATTTGAAAAAATTTTTATTGCCACAGGGTATACAGACTTACGGCGTGGGATTGATGATTTGGCATCTACTATTAAATTTCAGTTTGACTTGGATCCTTTCCAAAAGCATATCTTATTCTTGTTCTGCGGAAAACGCACCGATCGAATCAAAGGGCTCGTTTGGGAAGGCGATGGATTCTTGCTTCTTTATAAAAGATTGAACATCGGTGGCTTTAGCTGGCCGCGTACTCTGGCATGAACCTGTCAGCCGATGTCCTCAAACATCAGCCGATGGTAGAAAGATACGCCAGAGAAAACGGTATCTCGGAGTATGTGAACGTCCTGCTTGCCATCATACAGGTGGAAAGTGGCGGTACGGCTACCGATGTTATGCAGTCCAGTGAAAGTCTGGGACTACCGACAAACTCATTAAGCACAGAAGAATCCATTAAGCAGGGGTGTAAATATTTTGCGTCCCTGCTTTCTTCCTGTCTTCCTGTAAAGCCAAAGGTATGAATGACATTAACGTGGTCATTCAATCTTATAACTATGGTGGTGGCTATGCAGACTATGTGGCGAAGAACGGGAAAAAGCACAGCTTCAACCTTGCAGAGAATTTCGCAAAGAATAAATCCGGCGGTGCAAAAGTAACTTATACGAACCCAATAGCGGTCAGTAAAAATGGTGGCTGGCGTTATAACTACGGGAATATGTTCTATGTGGAGCTGGTCAACCAATATCTGAACATAAAACAGTTCAGCAACGAAACGGTACAAGCGGTTATGAATGAAGCGTCAAAGTATCAAGGCTGGAAATATGTCTACGGTGGCAGTAATCCAAACACTTCTTTTGACTGTTCTGGTCTTACTCAATGGTGCTACGGAAAAGCCGGAATCAGCTTGCCACGAACCGCACAGGCACAGTATGACGCAACCCAGCATATCCCATTGTCACAGGCACAGGCTGGCGATTTGGTCTTTTTCCATTCCACTTATAATACCAGCGACTATGTAACCCATGTAGGAATCTATGTAGGAAACAATCAGATGTATCATGCCGGAAATCCAATCGGCTATACTGATTTGACCTCTGCCTACTGGCAACAGCACATCATTTGTGCCGGAAGAATCAAACAATAGAAAGGACTTGAAATATGTTTAAGAAGAAAGAAAAAACAGAGAAAGCACCTACGAATAAGAAAGTGCGTACCATGAAAGTCGGGACACATAAGAAATCTGTCCTGCTGTTGTGGGCGGTGCTTTTAGCAAGCACCAGCTTTGGTGTGTATAAGAATTTTACCGCCATTGACACCCACACGGTACATGAAAAAGAAATCATTCAACTAAGATTGAACGATACCAACGGTATTGAGAATTTCGTCAAGAACTTTGCGAAATCCTACTACTCATGGGATACCAGCAAGGAAGCCATTGAAGCAAGGACAACAGAAATCAGTAAATACCTTACCAAAGAATTACAGGACTTGAACGCCGATACCATCAGAACGGACATACCAACCAGTGCGACTGTTACAAATGTGCTGGTCTGGAATGTAGAACAGTCTGGAACGGACGATTTTACCGTTGCCTACGAAGTAGATCAGCAGGTAAAAGAGGGAGAACAGACACAAGCAGTCACAGAAAGCTATACCGTGACCGTTCATGTAGATAAAGACGGTGCAATGGTCATTACCCAAAATCCTACCCTTGCTCCGGCGGTACAGAAATCAAAGTATGAACCGAAAGCACAGGAAGCCGATGTCAGTGTCAGTTCCGACACAGTTAAGGACGCTACCGCTTTCTTGGAAACATTCTTTAAGCTCTATCCGACAGCTACGGAAAAGGAACTTGCCTACTATGCCAAAGACGGTGTGCTTGCTCCTGTATCCGGCGACTATGTATTTTCGGAACTGGTAAACCCTGTCTTTACCAAAGATGGCGATAACCTCAAGGTCAGTGTGTCTGTGAAATATCTGGATAACAAATCGAAAATGACGCAAATTTCGCAGTATGAGCTTGTGTTACATAAGGACGATAACTGGAAGATTGTAGAATAAATGTTACAGCAGAATAGTATGATAATTGTTTATTCAATCTATACTATTCTGCTTACAATTAGATTGACAAAATAAGAATCCCTCTCATATAATTGGTTGCAATGGTATTGAGGAAATACAACCTTAAATGTATAATGGGAAAGTAGCATTGCAGGAATGAGGTAGGCTAATGAATAAAATATTGATTATTGAAGATGATTTAGAAATAAATGCGTTATTGGCTGATTTTCTAAAAGAAAAAGGATATGCTGTGCATTGCCAATATGATGGACTTCATGTTCTGGATTTTTTGAATAAAGAAAAAATTGATTTGATTATACTTGATATTATGCTTCCTTATCGGAGTGGTGATATTATTTTATCTGATGTACGCAAGAAATTTACGATACCTGTTATTATTATTTCAGCGAAAGAAACTACACAAAATAAAATCGACTTGCTTCGTCTGGGAGCAGACGATTATATCACAAAACCTTTTGATATGGAAGAAGTGCTTGCCAGAATTGAAAGTAATCTGCGAAGAGTACAATTTCAAAATAGCCAGACAGAATGTTTGCAACATAACAATCTGACTTTAGACCTAGAGAAAAATACAGCATTTTTGAATGGAATAGAATTATCCTTAACCGCTAAAGAATTTGGCATTTTAGAATTGTTGATGAAATATCCAGATAAAGTATTTTCAAAATCGAATCTTTTTCAAAGTGTTTGGGATACAGAATATATTGCTGAAGATAATACACTTAATGTTCATATCAGTAATTTACGCAATAAATTAAAAGCGATATGCTCTGATACAGAATTTATTGATACTGTTTGGGGCATTGGCTACCGCCTACATAAAGCTAAGGATTAAACGTTCCTTAGCTTTATTATTTTTTTAACTTTTCTCATTACGATTTAAGAAATTCTTTAAAATTGCCCGTTATACTGGTTTAAGTAAAGGAGGTTTGGGATATGAGTTCAATTATTTTAGAAGCAAAGTCTTTAACCAAAGAATATAAACAAACATTAGCATTAGACCACATAAATTTACAAATAAAAAAAGGAAAAATTTATGGATTTATTGGTCAAAACGGAGCAGGTAAGACTACTTTTTTAAGATTAGTCACAGGGCTTGCGTTTCCAACAAGTGGTACACTTTCTTTATGGGGAAATTCTGGAACAGAAGAATTGCAAAAACAGCGTAAACGAATTGGAAGTATGATTGAAACGCCTGCTCTATTCCCGTCAATGACTGCCTATCAAAATATGGAAGTACAGCGTATTCAACGAGGCATACCAGATAAATCAGTTATTAAAAGGACATTAGATATGGTTGGATTGCAAGATACAGGTAAAAAGAGTGTCCGCAATTTTTCATTAGGTATGCGTCAACGATTGGGGATAGCGATTGCACTTTTAAATACACCAGAACTATTGATTTTAGACGAGCCTATCAATGGTCTTGACCCTGCTGGAATTGTAGAAATCAGAAATTTATTAAAAATTTTGAATAAAGAATATGGTATGACCATTTTGGTTTCAAGCCATATCTTAGAAGAATTGTATCAAACAGCATCAGAATTTATTCTGATTGACCATGGAAAAATTATAGAAGAGATTTCTGATTATGAATTAAATGAACGGTGTAAACGACATATAGCAATTAAAACAACAGATGTTCAGAAAACGGTTCTGGTTTTGGAAGAGAATCTTCATACAGATAACTTTAAACTAATGCCAGATGGCATAATTCGTTTGTATGATTATTTGAATGATTTAGAGACAGTTGCGTCTGCTTTGGCAGAATCGCACATTCTTGTAACAGGACTTTCTGTATCTGGCGATACTTTGGAGGACTATTTTTTGAGCAAAATAGGAGGGACAAAAGATGTCAAATCTCCTAAAAACTGAGTTATATAAGTTGTTTCACAGTTGGTATTTTGGGGGAATTGGAATATTCAATCTCCTTTTAAGTAGCATATTGCTGTTAGATAGTAAAGAACGCTCTTCAAACTTAATTATGGCATCATTATACAATATTCCGTTACTCTATTTTTTGAGTATAGTGTTTATAGCATTGTTCATTGGAAGTGATTTTAGTGGAAGAACTTTAAATACTTATATTACTGCCGGACATAAAAGAAGTTCTATATTTAGAGTAAAGTTAATTGTATCTCAAATAGGTTGTATTATCATTCTGGTATTTCCATTATTTGTACATGGAATTATTAGTCAATTTTATATTGGAGAAAAACTTTTTTGGAATGATAGCACATATACTATGGTTTTACTAACTCTGTTTGCCATGATAACACTGTGTGCATTACCGATGTTCTTTGCTTTTATTTTTCGTGATATGGGGAAAACACTGACAGTTTCAATGGTTTTATTTTTTGTTATGATTTTTTTGCTGAACAGTGAATCTGCACAAATAATCAGCAGAATAATACCCATGGGACAACTTAGGTTAATTTCATTGCAAAAGGTCTATTCGACAAACTTTTGCTTGTTTGTAGATTTTTTATGGAATTTTATTTTATATTTCATTGCAGGTAGTGCTTTTTTACATACAGACTTGAAATAACCGGAGGTGTTTTTTATGGATAAATTATTAAAACTGGAAAAATATCAGTTGTTACATAATTCTATTTACTGGTGTGGTATGATTGGAATATTTATTTTAGGATTTTTTACAGCAGATACTTATGTTACAGAGGTCATGGGACCGACAGAAGAAATTGCTTCTTCTCTTGCTGATATTTTTAATGGAATGGTGTATGATTCTACGTTTCTTCTTATCATCATGTCGGCTATACTTGCATTGATTTTAGGACAGGAATTTTCTAAGAGAACAATAAACTTAGAGGTCAGTGCTGGACATTCCAGAAAACAAATTTTTACAAGTAAAATAATATCGTATTTAATTGCTTTTAATCTTATGGCTCTTGTCTATCCAGTTTCAGGGTGCATAAGGGAATTTGGACGCTTTGGTGTTGCAGACGTGGGAATGTTTTTTTACAATATTATAAAAGCAATCATTTATTCTTGTCTGCTTAATAGTGCGATATTTCTAATTGCAATACTTATTTGTTGCTATTTACAGGATACTGTAAAAGCAACCTCGGTTACAGCAATTATTATTTTTGGTCTTAGCTTATATCTTGGCTATGGAATGATGTTGAGATTACCAGTCGTTTTTTTACCTACTTATCAAATCAGAATCGTTGTCAGCATGAAAACCTTTTTTCAACCGATAGCTATTTTAGTAGGATGTATATGGTCTGGTATACTGGTATTGCTTTCGTGGATAAAATTTTGTAAATGTGATTTTAAATAGGTGGAGAAAATGTCTAACATAGAATGGATTTTAATTATCATAACAATATTTTTAGTAATACTGCCATTTCGATATATTCAATTAAAAAAACAAATCCGTAATCTTGCGGATCAAGTTAATGAATTGAATTCTGGAAATTCACAGCAGATGTTAGACATTTCGTTGATTGATAAAGATTTAGAAAGACTGGCTGGTATATTGAATCAATATAATATCAGACAACGACAGACTGTTGCAGGCATATTACGCAATGAAGAGTATTTAAAAGAATCTGTTGCTAATATATCACATGATTTGCGTACACCTCTTACAGTCATTCTTGGTCATTTACAATTATTGCAAAAAGAAAATTGGGAATCCAGTCAAGCACAGCGTGTAAAAGTGATTTTTAGCAAAGCCGAAAAAATGAAAGAATTGGTAGAAACATTCTATGACCTTTCTATTTTGGAGGAACAGCAGGCAGTTCCAGAAAAAGAAAAGTTTAATATATCTAATATGTTAATAAATTTAATTACGGAAAATGCCGTTGCATTAGAAAAGGAGAATATTTTACCCGAAATAAATCTCCCAGATTATTCAATATACGTATATTCTGATAAAAATATGGTAGAACGAATTTTACAAAATCTGTTAACAAATGCAATTAAGTATTCTGTTGGAACGATAAAAATAACACTTATGGAGAAAGAAAATAATAATATTATATTTACCATTGAAAATCCAATGAGTGACAGTTCAGAAATTGATTGCAATCGACTTTTTGACCGTTTTTATACAGGCGATAAATCAAGACATAATGGAAGTACAGGATTGGGACTTGCGGTAGTAAAAACACTTGTTGCCATTCTTGGCGGAAATATTGTTGCAAAAGTACATGCCAATAGCCTTATTATTACTCTTGAATTATAAAGTATTGAAGATATATTCGTATGATAATTCATTGAAGAGTGGACATCAAAATGTAAAGTCAATAGTTTGTAAAGTTCAGTTACAAACTATTGGCTTTTTTCATTACTGTGTAACAAGTAAATTTACGATAAAGAAATAAGGATAGTCGGCTCTTATTTGTTGCCTGCGGAGCAGATCAACAAATAAATGTTGAAGAATCTGTATAGGAAAACAGAGAAAACAAGAAGCAAATCACTTCTTATTCTCTCTGCTGTTCAAGATACCGTCAATCGTACCTTGAATGATTTTTAATTCATTATCACTCAATAAATCAAGTGACGAATCTATCTGACGGCGGGCTGTGTTTTTCTCAACATTCTTCGCTAGATAGAAATACTCGTCAACAGATATATTGAACATTGTAACTAAATCATGGAATAACTGAAAGCTAGGGTGTTTTCCGATATTTTCAATATCTGCGATATGATGTTCTCCGTAAAAGACTTTATCGCCTAAATCATTTCTGGAAAGCCCTGCTTTCTCTCTGGCTTCTCTGATTGTCAGTCCTAAAGGACGAAAATCAAAGCTGTGTGTATCTTTCTCTTTTCTCATTTTTAATCACCTAGCATGAGTTTATACTTCATTGTTGTGCGATTAGAATGTATTAAAAACTCATATATCAGATGTTTTAAAAACAGTCTATTTGTTATTGATGCAAATAGGCTGTTTTCATATTTACAAAAAATTTTTTCAATCCTGCAACAAATCACACCCTGCCGTACAGATATGGTGCGGAAAGAGGGATACATACTTTTCACTTTATAGGGAAAGGGGGTGTGATTTTAAAACCATCAGACTTCCAAAAGACAATACAGTGTCAGTTTGACTGTAAGCTCAAAAAGGTTGTGAAAGGCATTGTCCGTAACTACCGCAAGGAATTAGCCAGACGACAGGCAAAGGAAGTATCCTTTTGTGAGCTTCCAGAGATTGTTGTTGAGAAATTGATTGTACTTCTTGCATATCATGTAAGGAGTGAAATCATGGCAAAAGACCCTATTAAGAAAGCAGGTAACGGAACTTATTATTTCAGAGCTAATTTAGGCTACAATCCCATTACCGGAAAACAGATACAGAAATACCGAAGTGGATTCAGAACGAAAAAAGAAGCAAAGGAAGAATATTCAAAACTGGTGTTAGCTTCTACCGAAGAATTAACAACAAAAAAAGATGGCGTTTCTTTTCAGCAATTTATAGAAGAAACCTACCTGCCATGGTATAAAACACAGGTAAAAGAAAGCACTTATCTTAATCGTGCTACTACCATCAAGAAACATTTTTCCTATTTCTACAAAATGGAAACAGACGAAATCGAACCTATCCATGTTCAAAACTGGCAGTTGAAACTTGCAAAAGATTTTAGCCCTAATTACATTCGTATCGTACAGGGAATGCTTTCTATCGCATTTGACAGAGCTATTGTTCTTGGAATTGCGAAGAAAAATCCTTCTCGTATGATAGGCAATATCAAAAGCAAGAAAACCAAAGTTGATTTCTGGACATTAGAAGAATTTCAAAAGGTTATTTCCTTACTCTGTAAGAAAGACTATTATGAACATTATCTGTTTATATCGTTCTGGTTATTATTTATGACTGGTATGCGAATTGGCGAAGCGTCAGCATTACATTGGTCAGACATAGATTTTGAAACAGGCTTGCTTAGCATTACCAAAACATTATATTACCGAACAATGACGGACTATAAATTCGTTGAGCCGAAAACACAGGCAAGTATCCGTACTATTTATATTGATTCAGATACACTCAATGAGCCAAAGGCTTGGCAAAGTGTTCAGCAACAGGTTCTTCCCGATTGTCCACTTGTACTAAGTTATAACGGAACTCCAACCAGTAAAACAACGCTTCCCAGAGCTTTGGAAAAGTTGTCAAATTTAGCAGGTGTTCATCGTATTAAAATTCATGCCTTGCGCCATTCACACGCTTCATTGCTTATCAGCATGGGCGAAAATCCTTTACTTATCAAGGAACGTTTAGGACATGAAAAAATACAGACAACACTCGGCACTTATGGTCATCTGTATCCAAATACGAATCTTGAAGTTGCTAAAAAACTGACTGGAATATTACAAGTACAATCTGCTACTGAAAGCATTGCTAATTATACCAGCAATCAACATACAGCAATCTATCACAGAACAGTTGAAGAAAAATAATGCAATGAAAATGCAATCCTATAAAGGAAAAGCTGTAAAACCCTTGTAAACAAAGGCTTTACAGCTCAGCTTCAACTATTCAAACTCGCAAAGTCTGGTTTGATTTTGATTATTTCAGTGCAGTTATCTATACCGTTTTGTATTGATAACTCATACTTTTTCCACACGTTATTTTTCGTTTCACATATTTTTAGTACCAATCCAGTACCATTGCTATATTGTCATTATTGTGTGTAGTTCTGGTGGCTTACAGGTTCGTTTACTATTCGCAGAATAATTTTCTGCTGGTTTGCTTGTCCACCTATGGAAATTATAATCTCCAAGCAATATTTCTGCAAGAAAAAATTTTGTGGTACTAATGAGTAGTACCATCCTTCTCCATATCATTCATCAATTTATCAAAGTCACTTTCATATAGTGAATCCTGTATAACCCTGTATTTTTCAAACTCACTTTCTGCAAATTCTTTTGCAATAGATGCAGTAACTTTCCCTTTATCCTGAAGTACATCCGCATCATTAAATCTGAGAAATGCGTCAAGCTTTGTTTTCCAATCTTCCATAGTCATAGGAATATGTCTTCGCGCTTGTCTTGTTGCATAATCAAGATACATTGTCACAATCTCATTCAATTCTGCAAGTTCTTCTTTTTCTAAGTAGTTTTTTGCAATTGACACATCTGTTTTTACTATTTTACCATCAGGCGCATTTTTCCATGATTTAAGTCCCATATGTTCCTTATTATGATTAGCTCTTGCCACTATCACTTCTGCCGCTGTATTACCATGAACTGCATAATGCATCTTATTCTGAACTGTTGCATAAAACTCTCTTGTCACCTGTGAATTCTTATCATAATCAACTGATGTTGCATATATATCTGTGATTTTCTGGTAAAATCTTCTCTCACTTGCTCTGATTTCCTGAATCTCAGCAATAAGATGCTCAAAATAATCTTCGTCGAAAATCTGTCCATTAATCAATCTGCTTTTATCAAGAACATAACCCTGCTTTGTAAATGTATCCAACACTTTGGTTGCCCATGTCCTGAACTGCGTTGCCCGTTCTGAATTAATTCGATACCCCACAGCAATAATAGCTGCTAATGAATAGAACTTATAATTGTATGTTTTCCCATCATCCGCAGTTTGTGCAAATTTTGCACAAACTGAATTTTCATCTAATTCTCCCTCTTTAAAAATATTGCTCAGATGTTTTGTAATCACACTTCTATCTACATCAAAAAGCTGCGAAATTGCTTTCTGCGTAAGCCATACATCGCCATTCTGAACCCTGACTTCTATTCCGTCTTTTCCTGCATCTCGTGTGAAAACCAAGAAATCAACAGTGCTATTTCTTATCTGTAATTCTTTGCTCATAAAAGAGCTCCTTCCCAATCAGCTTCCTTAAATCCAACTAACACAATATCATGAGTTATCATCATTGGACGCTTTACCAACATTCCATGCGTAGCAAGCAACATTAACTGTTCCTCTTCACTCATTGATGTTAGCTTATCCTTTAATTGCATTTCTTTATAGACCAAACCACTTGTATTAAAAAACTTCTTTATTGGCAGACCGCTCTGCTGATACCACACCTTTAATTCATCATATGTTGGATTTTTCTCCACAATGTGACGTTCTGTATACTTTATACCATGTTCATCAAGCCATTTCCTCGCTTTCTGACATGTTGAACATTTGGGATAACATAAAAATAACATTTTGAACCTCCTGTTTATCTTACAATTTTTCATTCATCTTATTGTACTGAATATTCCCTGTTTTTCTTAACTCTCTGGCATGTTCCTTTTTCATGTCAATATATATTTTGCAATATCTGATAAATTTCGGACGTGCATCCTTATTTATGTAATCTATCTCTTTTTGTATCTCTGATATAGCTTTATTCATTTCCTCTAATCTCAATTTTGATTTTTCGAGATTTTTTATCTGTTTCTTAATACTCTGCAAATCTTGTTGTGATAAATATACATTGTCAGTTAATCCCTGATTTTTATATAATTCTATAAGTTCTTCTGTATTATTTTGTATTTTTGTTTCTGTTTCCAACAATTTTTTTCGTTCTTGCTCTTTATCTAAGCATTCAAGAAAACTCTCACCTATATCAAGCATATTAAAATAATGTTTTTCTATATCATAAAATAAGTCTCTTAATTCAATCATAACTTTTCTATCTATGCAAGGTAAATACCTACAGTTCTCGCACTTTTTAAAATCATCACACAATTCTGTTAATATTTCAAATTTTATATGCATTTGATCCATATTAGCTCTAGCATTTGTCAACACCATTCTGCCATCATAAATATTAGCGGACTTTGACTGTTGTAATAGTGCTTTATAAACTATACTGATATTAAAACCTTGTGTTACATCAACCAAAACATTTTCTTCCTGCCTTACTCCCTCCAAATATTGTTGTGCTTGCTCTTCCTGCCGTTTATGCTTTCTGTCCGTGTTGGAAGAAACATATGCCACGCATAATCCAACAAAAGAAATTGCAATAGCCAAATACTGTTTCCAAAAGCCTAACCATTCTGCATTATTTAATCCCTTTGCAGTTAATGTATTTCCCGTCTTCTCATATATGATATCTGTAAACACTAGTCCAAGATTAATCGCCACTGGAGCAACTGCAAATGCAATTACAATGTATATCAGGCTTTTACTTTTAAAAATTGTTTTCCATTTTTCTGATTTTATCATTATCATCCGCCACTCCTCTAAAAATAGTAATATGTTCTCAACTGCCATGTCATCCTACATAACATTTCATTTCAATTGAGTTTTTTATAAAATAAAACTCAATTATCACTCAATCCTTTATATAAAACATATCTGGTTTCTGGTCCTTTTCACATTAAATCTATCAATTCCTCACTACTCATTTTATCAATGACACTTCTCGCCTACTACTTAATAAATCCACACATCTCCTGAATCTTGGCAGATGTTATCTGATCATTTGTCTGTAACTATTCTAAAATCATATTTTTAGTCTTGATATACTAAACCATTTTATCCCTTGTTTATTCCACATCTGATTTTAACGCCTCATAAACTTTAGCTGTCAGCATATATTCCTTGCCAACAATCTCAATCAGGCTTCTGTTAACCAGCTCATTACATGACTTTTTTGTTTCATCCAGAGATTTTTGGACTTTTCTTGACAGCTCTGATAACTGCTCTTTCCTATTGTCCATTAAGTTTCTTAATATCATCGTCTCTGCCAATGGCATAATTTTGCTGTTTTTATCCTGTACTTCTGTAATAAACTTAACAAATTGTGCATTATCTATTGCAATGAATATTGTCAAAGAAACTGCATCATTAAATGTCCTGTATCTAGAATAAGGTTTACCCATTAAAACCATATCTTATCTATAATTCTTTGCTCATAAAAGCATTCCTTTCTCTAGATTCTATCAATACATCTCTATTCCTTACTGCCTCTTTAGTGAATCCCATATCTCCAAAAAAATATCATAATCTGTAATGCATTCTGTGAGTTCCATTTTGACTGCATAACAACTATTTATTATGTTCTCCTTTTCCGTCGCTTTTTTCGTCACTTTTTTAGCGACGAATTATTTTATACATCTTGCTTTTCATCATTGCAAACTAACTTCTTATGCCCAAACAATTGCTTTAATAATTCTTTTGTGCTAATGGTTAGTACTGCGATTGGTATCTATGTATTTGGTAAAATTGATTATCTTTGCAGGCTTTCTCTTAGAAATAATCCCTAGTCGTTCCATGTCTAATTTAAAAAGTTCACTCGGATATCCATACGCATCAAATCCCTCTGGCTGGCAGATATCTCTGTTCAGATACTCACTAAATTCCCATTGATACTTTGCTTCTTTCTCCAGCTTCTTACCAAAATACTGTGCATCCATTACCATTCTGTTAATGCCACCAACCGATTTCCTACCATGAGTTTTTGTTACAGTTGTATCGCCTGACATTTTAAAATACTGCCCTATCTGTTCCTCGGAATATCCCATTTCCTGCATCACGCCATGAATCACACTGCGGATATACATTGTATAGTAATTCCAGTTTCTTGGTTCAATATCTGTCATTGCTATTGTATAACGATTACTGGCATTCACAATAAACAAGACATTTCTTCCTTTTATTTTCGTCAAATGTGTGTCCCAGCAGAACACAAGTGAAGCACCTTTGCTTTCTTCAATCTTTGTTGTTTTTAGTCGATCTTGAACTGCTTTTGTTGCACCAATCTCCATATGTATCACCTGCTCATCTCAAGTATTCTTTTTACTTCATTCTGTAATTCATCACTAAAGTCTGATAAATCATTATATGTAATTACTTTCAGTCTAATAAGACGAACAATATCCCATATTACCTCTGATTTTTTCAGTTCCATGACAACTCCCGGATGACGTTTATCTTCTTTTATCCGTTTTTCAAGTTCCCAGAATTTCTCTGATGCAGGCTTTTTATCATCATTCAGAAAATTTGCATACTCTTTAACAAGACCTTCCATATAATTTTCCTGCCAGCCTGATAATCTTTCTCGAAATAGCTTCCAATCTTTTTTACTTATGTCCATGATTTTGAACCTCCTCAGTCTCATGTTAGTCTCAACAAACGATTTCAAAAATGAGACTGTCTTGAGACTACAGCTTTATAATTTACCTGCAAATCCCGGTTTTATCGCATTTTGCTATATCATAGAGTCTCAAATCTAGTGAGACTTCGTTGAGACTAACTTCGGAATATTCTTGAGTAAAAGTTTGGGTGTCACATTGAGTGCCATATTTACTGTCATTCACTTACTTAATTTTCCATTTACCACCATTATCTGGACCTTTTCGTTCTATGATATCTTTATCCTTTAATTCTGATATATATCTAGCAATTGTTCTATCTGTGACATCTAAGGCTATTCTTAATTCATCAATAGAAATATTCGGATTTTCGGAAATCATTTTTAGGATCTCACATGCTTTAGTAAGCTTCTTCTTAGAATACTCTGGCATTAACTGCTTCATTTTTTCTTCCGAAATTTCTATGACATTTTCTATGACATTTTCTATGACATTTTCTATGTCATTTTCATTCACCTGTGTTGCATAATTAGTGCCATAATTCAGATTATACAAAGTCAATGTAAAATCATCATTATCTGCATCAAAGACTGGCATCTTGGTCTCATCAAATTCTACTTGTCCCTCATAATCTGCCAATATCTTCTTAAATCCACTACCTCTACGCTCCATATATTTTAAACGGCTGAATATATCAGCTAATATCGGATTTCTTCGCTTTGACGGAATTTTCAATAGATTTTTCCCCTCAAGAGATATTCCACTTACCACTCCACCGGGTGAATATATTTCAATTCTATCATCGAACATATCTATATGGACTTCACTACCTATCTCCAGATAATTTCTATGAATCAATGCATTTACTACACCTTCAAGCACTGCTCTATCCGGATAATCAGGCATTTCAATTCTGCCGTCACCAACCTTACGCCATGCTTTCTTGGAATTATTTCTCACAAAATCAGTTCCTGCCTGCAACAATGTGACAAGACTGCCAGTATATTCCTTATCATCAAGTACATCCACTATTCCTGATGCTTTAGTAAGTCCATTCCATCTTGTACAAAACAATCTGGAATGACGTACCGGTGATTCATCTGCCAAAAGTGCTCCAGCATTCGTTAGATTTCCTTTTTCATCAATCAGCCCAAAAGATTCATAATCTGTATCTTCAAATGTATTCCCCGTTCTCTGTTTATATACTGATTTTAATTTTGTAAAGGACATATTGTCAAAATCATATCTTGATTTCAGGCTATCATAACTTTCACCGCTCCCACGAAGAACCAGTTCTCTTAGTTGTGAAGGAGTCGCTGGAACACTTTCATTTCCTATACGCATAAATGCGACAAGTTGCCCGTCTCCCTCATAATAGTATGGTGTCTGCTGCCCTTTCATAACTTCTACAATAACAAAAGTCTTGTCCTCATCTTTTTCAAATGAAAGCCTAAACTCCGGTATTGGATTTAAATGTATTTTTATTGCTTCACTAATTTTCTCCGCATCACCTTCTGCATCCGCAAGTCCCACCAACTCACTATCATTAGATACACCAAATATAAGCTTGCCTCCAAAACAATTAGCAAACGCACTGATACTCTTACACCAGCTCTTAGGTTTCTTTTCTTCAAGTGCAAGTTTTTTGTCGTAATCTGTGGTTTCACCAATTAGCTGCTTTATGTCCATGAATTCACATCCTTCTTTGCAAAAATTTTTCTGCGTAATATTGCATAAATAAAACATTATGATTAGAACTTTATTCTACATAATATTTCTCTTTTCCCTTATTATATCCAGTATTTTTCCAAGTCCGACATATAAATCACTATTGTCTTCACAATACCTCTGCAATCCAATTATATTCATTATTAAATAATCCAGCCTATGTAATTCAGATCCCAAACAAAGCTTATTATAAAACCCTTCTATAGTTGTATTTTTTTTAAACTCATCATTTATCCGAATATAATATTTGTCATCTCTTATAAATACATTCTTAATTTTTTCTCCATCCGGATTCAATGTATCCATTTCTTCCTTTTCAATCCAAAATGAATTTTTATTATGATTACAGTCATGACATGATAAGATTAAATTTCCCATATAACCTGCATCTTTTTTTGTAGCAAATATAGGAGCTTTTTCATATAAAAAATGATCTATTTCAAATTCAGTCTTTTTTATCAAATCAATTGAAGCTCCACAATATGCACATTTCCCATTATATGCTTTAATAAATTCCAACTTAAATTTCTGAGAATTATCACTAATATATCTATGCATATCTTTTGCATTAGGGTGCTCTATTTCAACTAATTTTTCTACTTCTTTCTTTTTATGTGACACATCAATTAATTCTGGACAATACTTTGTTTTTCTGTAGTCCATATTCCTATCCCTCTACTTTTGTCTGCAACTCTTGAAACATTTTTATCACATCATCAATATCATTCTTAGTAAATTCATCAAATTTTCCTTGACCATTAACTGAATTCACTATTTTTTCGACCATAACTTTTTCCCAGCTAGTATTCTTTTGCAATTCTGAGGTAATTTTTCTAACTTCAAAAATATTTCTAATACATTGGTCCAATATTGGAGGAAGCTTTTCATCATAATATTCCACTGGCGTCTTTCCGCATTTAGGATCATATTTAGAAATTGTTTCATAATCTGGGGCGATTTCATTTTGTGTAATAACAATCACCTCTATAAACGGAAAATATTTTTTTAGAATAATTTTAAATTCTTCTCCTGTAAACTTTCCTGCTATTGCTGTTCTATTTTCAAATAATTTTGAGTCTATAAAAATTATATTTGCTGATTTAACATCCGGATTATTAATCAAACTCTCGTATCCTGCATCTGGATTGAATTTAATATCTAAAGATTCAACATTACAACTCGAATTCTTATATTTATCCAAATATTTGGATAATGAAGTCTCCGGATAATCATCTATATATATAATTTTTAAGTTTTCCATTATATTTTTCCTCCTATAGTGAATTCTATTTCAAATCCCTTTTCCCCACATATTTTCTGTATTTCTCCTCCTGACATTGTACATGTATTATTTACAATCCACATTCCGAGACCATGCCCGTTAGTTCTTGTAGTTTCATGTACCTCTAATATTTTCATCGGATCCGTTTTATACTTATCATCAAGTCCTTTTCCATTATCACAATATTTAATATTTAAAAATCCATTAGTCTCATTTATAGATATAGTGATCATTAGTTTTTGCGTATTTTCATTTTGCTGCACACTATTTAAAATCAGATTATCAAAAATAACCTGCAATATATCTTCTGAAATCTGATAAACAATATCTTCATCCATTATAATTTCAATACTAAGCCATGCGTAATCTCTTTCCCACACTTTTTTTATAACAGTTAAGATATCTGCTATACTCTGGTACCTAATCTCAAACTGTTTTTTTTCTATTTCTTCCAACATAGTGTCCATGAATGTCACCAATTTTTTTCCAACAACATCATTACTTTCCAACAAATAAGGTACATTTTTATAAGATTTTCTCGTTTTTTCAGAAGAATTCAATTCATCCCACATACCATATTCTTTTAATGCATCTACTATATTATTGTAATTATCATATATGGCATTTCTATCATTTTTCATTTCATGCGCAATGGATGAAGCTTTTAATCCCGTTGTTGCTAATACATTTAAAATTCTTACATCATATTTATATCTAGCCTCTACCGCTTCTTTATCTTTCTGATATTGTTTTCCCTCCTTTTTATAACTTTTGATTTCTGTTGCTAATTGCTTTGCTTCTTCCTTTGTTAAACCACTAACAGATGTCGGTCGGTTTAATACTCGATCAGAAATAGGTGTTGCTTTTTGCCCTTCTACCTGATTCTTAGCATTTATTTTTCTAACAATATTTTGTCTATATCTTTCAAATTCTTTAATGCCTACTAATATTATTTCAACAAATAACTGATAATAAATATTTTCATCTAAGCCTTGGCGGTTAGCCATATCCTGAAGCACAGCATTCTTCTTTTTATCTATCATGACATAACCTGCCATCTGATTTTCTCTCACACGCCATGCACCCGTTGGATGAGAAGCTGCCGCAGGGGATTTTCTAGATCTTTTTCCAAGTCCTAACCAATCTTTCCTTCCTTCATATGAAGATATACTAAATGCATTTCTATATAATATTATTCCACTTTCAATATTTTTAGGTGTGTTTAAATACTTGTATAAAAATTTCTCTTTTTCATCTTTTGATGTGGAAATATTAAAGTATAAATTTGCTGAAAATTCGCCAATATCATTAACCACTGTTTGTATATCAGCATCTAAAAGCTCCGTAATTTTGTTTCCTTTCAACTCATTAACAATATCCGTTTTCGTTTCATATTTTTTTATATCAATCCCTGAACAATATTTTAAAGCCTCATTTTCGAACTCATCTGACTCTACTGATGTCACTAAAATTCCTTGGTTATACTTTAAAACAATATTACTTCTACAATTGATTCCGACTTCAGCTTTAGGAAAATGTTCCACTACAATTTCATCATAATTATCTGAAATGATTCTTATCTCCATAGATGTATCATGGTAAGTTCTTTCTAAGTACTTATTTAAATTTTCTATGCGTTTTTTATTCCACTTTTCCCTTAATCCTATTATTTCTATATCTGTTCCTTTAGTGTGAATGTCGTAGTTCTCATCTAAAACAGATGTATTCCAATCTGTTTTCCAAATTACACCAACAGAATCTATTTTTTTTGATTTCAAACATACTCTATACCCTAGTCTCGATAATGCAAATCTTCCAACACCTTTCGAACCAGCTTGAATTCTTTTTTTATTATTTTCATCTATTATTTCATATTCTTTGCTACTTTTACCTATATGCATCCAATGTTTTTTTATATCGTCTGCATTCATGCCAATGCCATTATCTTCAAATCGAAGTGTGTCATTCTGAAATGTAATTTTTAAATTCAAGGCATTAGCATCATATGCATTCTTAACTAATTCAAGTATTGCAGCCTCATCTGTAGAAAAATTCTGCACACCTAACAATTCCGCTATCGTACTATCTTCTATAACATACTTTAATTCTTCCACTCAAGCCACCTCCTAAAATTTGAATTCTTCAATATCCTTTGATGTAATTCTCAAAGAAGTTCCACTAATATGAATCCCTACATCTTGGACATACTTCATAAATTCATCACTTTCTAAAATTTCCTTAGCATCCTCCAGTTTATATGTTTTATTATCTGCTTTTGGCACAATATACATTCCTGCATATGGTATACACTTTTTCTTTAACATATATACTACTACTTTTTCAGTGATGACTGTAGAAATCAATAATTTTCTTTTGTTCAATCCTGCTAATGCTTGAGAGCGACCATATTCAAACCATAATGCGTTTCTGTCACTTTCTCGTTCATCAAGCTGTTCTCTAAAGTCATTTAAATAATTAACTGCTCCAGGAAATTGTGTGTTAAACTGCTGCGTTGAATATCTAATTAATTTTCCATTTTTATAATCATAAGGGAAAATTATTTTTTCCCTTTTTTTATATCGTAACGAGCGCGGAGTTGCTGTTTCCCTAACAACCTTTTTTTCTATTTTTTTGCCATTACAACAATAAAACTCATTTATATCTTGACAGTTTTCCTCTTTTAACACATAGGCTTCATTTAATAAGGTTGCAACTACATGAGCAACCTGAAAATAATCTCCAAAACGCCTTGTTCCAGGTATATTATTTTTTGTAAAAAACCATTTATTTGTTAAATTTTCAGTATTAATATATATTTTATCCTCATTTGCCATATCATAATAAATCATTTCATTGTTCGTTATAGATTTATTAATTATAATTATGGCTGATTTTACTAATACATCATCAAACATTTTATCCTGAGTATAGTCATATATTTCTTGTAAGTATGGTTTAATATAAGAACGAAGTTTTTTCCCAAATACCGTTTTAAATATACTACTTGGAATTAAATAAGACATTTTACCATCATCACTCAAGCTGTCTACACTTCTTTCAATAAATGCATAACAATAGTCAAATTTTCCTTTTTCACATGTAGAAAATTTTTTTCTTACATAATCTCTATTTTCTTCATCTAATTCTTGATATGTAATATAAGGAGGATTCCCTACAATAAATTCAAATTTTCTATCACATTCCCATTTTAAATAATCTTCATTAACAATATTCCACCTAACACCATTTATCCCCCTTTTTTTTGCTAACGAATTTAATTTCTGAAGGCACTTCTTATATTGTTCTGGATCAATCTCTACACCACATATATGCTTTGATAAACCTTTTTTTATCTGTTGATTTGATAATCCATGTGCTTTTGCATCATCAATATATCGTTCTGCAATTACAGCCAAAATATTCCCATCTCCACATGAATTCTCCAATATGTTCTTGTCGTATATATTTTCGCAATACTGTATACAATCCAATAGTTTTTTTACATACCCATCAGGAGTAAATATTTGGCACTTCTTATTCATTTCAGTCTCATCACTTTCTCGTTCTTTCTTAAATTCAATTGACCATTTTACTTAGGCAGTTAATACCTATCTTCAAAATTATGAAATATTAATTACAATTTACAAATACAAATTCCTTACTAATTCCATAACTTTTTCCACAAGCATCTCCAAGTTATCCCCTTCAGCCATAGATGCTATATCTTCTTTATCCTCAAAACACTTCCTGAGAATATCTATAATTACCTTTTCATTCTGAAGTTCCTTTTCCGACAACTCTTTTATCTTTTTCTCTATTTCAATAGATGCATCTGCAATCTGATTGCATCTTCCATAAGAGTTGCCTATATCCTCTGCTACCATATTGCCATAGTTTTCTTTTTCGTATGGATTAAATCCGTAAAAAGCTTTGCTTGCAACCGGGCAAATAGCATCATAAATAATTTTCGCTCCAAGTTCTCTTTTTATCTGTCTAGGATATATCAATTTACCTTGTTCTGCTTTCATCTCAAGCTTTTCCTCAGCCATTTTACTAGCGTTTGTAATACGCATAAGATATGCCAGCATTCGATTAGCAAAATTTTGCTCTGATATTTCTTGTCTACCTATATCTGGTATATATTGATTAATCTCATGCTCACTAATTGTCTGATTATCAAGATACAGTTGATACATCTTTGATGCACATAATTTCACAACGGCTATGTTTTCCAATCTTTTATTTCCAATATGATTTAGAATTTCCATCTGTACCCAGCCATACTGCTTATCTCCAATTTCATCAGGACAGAAAAACATATTTTGCACATATCTGTATCCCTGTTTCATAATAAAATCATCAAATGCTAATTGATATAAATATTGCTTTGTGACATCACCTACACCCGGTTGTCCACTAATGATAGCTTTATCTCCATGTATTTGATAATCTATACAATAATATTTTGCATCATATATTCCAAAGCAATAATCTTTTTTCTGTTCATCAACAGGATATATGCATACCAAATCAGGTTTTAATGTTTTCACCTTCGGATCTTCTACATCCGGAAACTCTGTTTTTCTCCATCTTGGTGATTTAATCACTTTTCTTAATGTCTTATCTTTATATTCAACTTTAATCCATTCCGGATTACTTAATGGAAGATCTACTATTTTCTTATCTAGAACACTTCCAAAATTATCAGCACATACTTTTTCCCAAACTAAGTTAAAACTATTAGTTCCATATAAACTATAGCTCACATCATTTTTGTCTGTTTTCTCGTTAGCAATATATGTATATATTGTTTTTAGAAGATTCTGTTTCCTTGTAATATATTGAGTTTGTATCTCAGACTGCAACCGATATAATATATAACTCGCATCACCAAAATCAGACAGATCTTCTTGTGTCAGCTCAACTTCTGTCAATTCAAACAATTCTAAAAGTCCTGCATCTGATAATTCTCTACTACATTGTGTAAGAACACATTCATGTAGCCGCCGAAAATAATCATAGTCATTGTCAATCGTATTCTTAGTCTGTAATTCCACATAATATGGTTTGTTATTCTGTATAATTGCAAATGTTTCATTTATAGTCTTATCCCATAAAATCTCACCTTCTCCATTTGTTTCAATTATATCTTTCTGATTTGTGTACAAACCATCAGCATAATATGTCTCTAACAAATGAATAGATACAGCCAATCTATTAAAAATTTTACTATCATCTTCTCCATTAAACAGATAAATCAATTGTTCCGATGCATTATATTTTTTTATAACCTTTAAAACCTGCTTTAGATTTTCAAATAAATGTTCTGTTGATTTGATATATTTAGGATAACATTTAAAAACTTGTCCCTCGATTACAACAACTCCAACATAATCAAATATATATTCTATATCGCTTGAGTTGTCTATTACATCAGTCAAGACAATATCTTCATTTAATAAATCATCAAAATCCGGCTTATTCTTTTTTACAGCTTTAACTACTCCATATTTTTTAAGAATCCCGACAATGCGTCTGGTTTCTTCCATATTTAGGTTAATTAAATTGTCTGTTATTTCCTGTAAAGAATAATGCTTTCTCTCACGAAAGAAACCTTTCGTCATTGTCTCTCATCCCCTTTTTATATATTTTCCAAATCTTCAATTCCAAATATGCCTTCACCATCCTGCTCAAAGGCTTTACATATTTCTGAAAAAATCATCTTTCCATTCTTTTTATGATGACCTATAAATATGTTCTCTGGACGCATCTTCATAACATCTTCAAACAAATACATGATTACTTTACTTTCAAATGCTTTTATATAATTGTTCTCTTTTTGATGCATATCTTTAAGTGCTTCGTTATCCTTCTCAGTCCGAGAAGCTTCATCTTTTGCTTCTAATTCGTCTATTTGCTCTTTATTGTTCTTTATCTCGTCTAACATATTTTTAGATATAAAAAATGGTCCTAAAAGCTTGTCTTCATTAACCTTACACTTTTCAGATGTCAAAATATTATTTATCCTTAATCTTAAACTATCCCAGCCAATATAATAATCCGCTTTATTGTCCTTAAAACACATTGGTATGACATAATCTTTTATTGCAGCAACCTGCTCATCATCATTGACACTTAAATATTCAAATTCCAATCTACGCTTAAATGCTGTGTCCATTGGAAATACGCCCTGATCTGCACTATTCATTGTTGCCCATATGTACATATTTGCCGGAATTCTCATCTCAAAATACTTTTCTCTTTCTTCTTCTGTTAAATCGTCAATATTTTTCCCTTTTAGGCAATCCAAGTTTTCTAATAAATAAGTCTTTATATCCTCGCTTGTAGCAATTGGATATTCACTTACCCCATTCTTTCTATCAAGTAATTGAAATACATCTCCAAACACTGCTGCAACATTTGCTCTATTAATTTCCTCTATTAACAATAAGTAGTCTTCTTCCGGATGGTTTATTGCTTGCACATAAATTCTCATAAATGGACCCGGAACAAACTCATACGAGATTTCTTTATTTTTATTCTGTGGATTCAAACTTAAATATGGTCTAATAGCCCTTCCATGATTTCTCTCCACACTATTATCACCGGCAGCATCACTACCATCCACTTTTCTAGTTTTAAAATTCTCATCCGTATATATACCTAGTAATAATGGTAGACGAGTTAAACCTTCATCCTTGAATTTATCGTACAATTCATCATATTTTTCTTGTGCTGACATTGATTTGTCTTGCAGAACTGCAAGCACTCTTCTCTTTTCAGTATCAAGATTGTCATATACGTCTGACTTTGACATAATAGGTTTATATGCACCTACAAAATTTGCATACGAATAGTTTGGATGGAATGTTACTCTTTCCATATTATCAGCAAAATATTTACTATTTTCCTCTAGTTTATGACTCTTACCAGTTCCTGGGGCACCAAATATTATCCTATTTTTTGAACACGAAATGTCAGTTGTATTTTCATCATCATTTTCCACAGCGTGGAGCAAAATATTCACATTACTTATTTTCTGTCGCTCTCTTACCCTTTGTTCATAATATACAAATTCATCATAATCTACATTATCCGACATTGTAACAATGTTCTTATTATATGCCAAATAGTAATTTAGTCCTTCTCCTAAAGCACCTTTTACAATTCTTAATGCACCCTTTGCTTCTCCATCTCCATTGATATCAATTTCATCTGTTTTTTGTGTCATAGCTTCATACACGGATGTCATATTAAAATATACATTCTGATTATTGTCTAACATTTTCAACACAACATCATCTGAAAGATAATTTATAACTCTAACCAATTGTTTTTCTAAATGTGTATCTTCTACATTCTTCTTTCCTTGTAGCCATTCATATAATACTTGGCAATATTTTTTATTACTTTCAATCAAAGTGTCAAATAAATCAATATTATTTGTATACGATAATATTTTCTCAAATCTTTTCTTCCCAGTTCTTTCTGCACTATCCGCTTTATTACTATCCTTAAATTTAATAGATGCAATTCTCCACACTAATTCAAGTGCAACAATAAGCGACTCTAACTGTGAATGAAATAATTGGTTTTCATTTACATAATTCATGATATCTTCTTCAGAATCGCCTTTAATATCTATATTATTTCTCAAATATTGTATCAATTTATCATAACAGTTCTCAGATATCGTTATTTTATCGCCATCTGTCTCAGAATACTCAATTTCATACTTTTTGTCATTTGACAACCATAGCAAAATTACAAGAGCAATTGTAGACTTTGATTTAGGCAAAGATGATTTAATTCCCAATTTAGGATCAACAGGTTTAAATTTCTGTATATTACTTGGTCTTTTCATTTAAACATTCCTCCTATGTTATGTCATTTAATATTGAATCGGCAATCTTATTAGCCAATAGCGGTGGTACCGCATTTCCTACTTGTTTCATCTGTGAAATCTTTGGTCCAACAAACTCAAAAGTATCAGGAAATGACTGTATTCTTGCTGCTTCGCGCACTGTAATTGCCCTGTTCAAATATGGATGTGTAAATCTACCCGATGACGGAGTATCAAATCTTGTTGTAATTGTTACAGAAACATCATCTTTTTGCATTCTGCACCAAGTACCACTATATATTGATTTTGTTAAATGTTCCTCTGGTAAACATTCCTTTCCCTGTTCTGGTGGAACAAGGGCTAAGCGTTCTAATGCAAGCTTCGAATGATTAGTTGCTTTATGATTAAGCAATTTATTTGAATTTATTCTCATCTTCTTTTGATATTCACTTCTGGCTTCGAATTTATAATCCTGAATTTCATCACCCTCACCAGAATTAAGATATGCTAAATCACTTATTGCATCCCATACTGAAACTTTTTTATTAACCGGTTTAGGCAGCAAGTTTACCCTTTCTTCATTTGTCTTTTTTCCAATAATGACGGCACGTCTTCGATTTTGCGGAACTCCATAATCCGCTGCATTTAATACACCAGCATCTAGAATGTACCCCATTTTTGAAAATAATTCTTCTATTTCTCGCTTAAAATATCCTTTTTCAGCAGTTAATAAATTAGGCACATTTTCCATTACAAAATATTGAGGTTTTACTAAATCCACCACTTTGACGTAATATTTAAACAAGAAATTACGTTCATCATGTATTGTTTTTCTCTTTCCTTTCTGCGAAAAACCCTGACATGGCGGGCCGCCTATTATAACGTCAATATTACCTTTATATTGTTCAAATACTGATTGCAAATCAAGTTTGGTTATATCTTCATTTATCATTTTAGTAGAACTATGATTCTTTTTATATGCAGTTGCAATATCTTTATCGTATTCATTGGCAAGAACCACATCAAACCCTGCCATTTCAAAACCTAATGACATTCCACCAACTCCAGCAAATAAATCTATAACCTTATATTTCATTTTTCTTTACCTCTTTAATCCTAGATGTAGCTATATTAAAGTAATTTTCATCTAACTCGATTCCTACGAAATTTCTATTGTTTTTTACAGCTGACACACCAACACTTCCACTTCCCATAAAAGGATCCAGAATTGTATCATTTTCATTTGACAACACCTTAACAAAATGTTCCATTAAAGCTTCCGGTTTCTGCGTTGGATGTTTTCCATATTTTTTTTCGCCGTTTGATGTAACAGATGTTTCAATAAAGTCATGCAATACTTTTCCGTTGTTGTTAAATGTCCCTGTCTTTGTTTTATAAGTAAAATATATCCACGATTCTGTCGAATTAACAAAATGCAAATTCATATTCCTTGGCATTGGATTAGACTTATGCCATATACCAGTTGTCTTATAATACAGTCCGTGTTTTTGCGCTAATTGTATTATTGTTTCAACCTTTATTATCGCCATAAATACAATTATTGAACCACCATCCTTCAAAACTCTTGATGCTTGATGAAAAAATTTATTCATAGATTTTTTCCATTCTTTATAATCTAAATCATCCCATCCTGCAGCCCCAAAAAAATTATCCCGCATTTTAACTAAATTAGTATCTCTCTCCTCCATAAACTTTCCTAAATTATATGGTGGATCTGTTATTATCAAATCAATCGAAGATGTTGGTATTTTTTTCATATACTCAAGACAATCTCCATTATGTAATTCTGTATTTATCATTTTCTTTTCTACTTTCTATTCTATAATGCACTTTTTCCGCTTTTCACCCACTCATCCACTTCTGAAAATTTGAATTTCCAAAGTCTGCCTATCTTATGAGCAGGAATATCTGTTTTTTTAATCCAACTTCTTATGGTATCTTTCGTTACACCTAGATATTCTGCGGTTTCTTCTAAATTAGACCATTTTTCATTAGTCTCAGACATATTCTCCCTCCGATTCTAAACTGTATAAAATAACAAAGTGATTATATCACGAACAGCTGTTTCCCTCAACTGATATTTCACTGTTTAAATATGATTTATTAGTATTTAATATATCTTTAGTGTTCAATTATACATCCATTCTTAATTTAATATTGAGCAGAGGAATCATCTCCCTCTGCCCTTATTCCACATCTTATCTTCCGCCTTATCTTTACTGGCATCTCTACCAACACTCTCATCATAAACCTTCTGAAATTCTCCAAAAAGCTCATCCCCATCAAGCTTTATCCCCAGCCGTTTCATCACATCTGAGAATAACCTTATGCTTCCACTTACATCAGCAATATCAAATCTAAATACATCAGCCTTAACAGAATCACTGACATTCTCATAACCACCAAGCTCTGATATTCTCCTGACAATCCAGCCTGCTTTATCCACAGACTCAGTTTCCTTAGTTTCCACAAATTCACTTTTATCTGTTACATCAGTCATACTTTCATCCACTCTTGCCACATTCGCATCATTCAAATTATAAATCTCTGGTTTTCCTACACCATCTAAATCAATCAGTTGTTTTATCGTACTATCTGTTTGCTCTTTCTGTACACCTATTTTATTTTGATTATTGTTATGATTCATTACCTCAACATTTGCATCAGGCTCAACAACTACTACCGCTACTTTCTCAACCGTCTCTTCCATCCCAGGTATCTCAATCTCCCTGTCTGAAACAATCTCCTCATCCTCCGACACCGCATAATAAGCTGTATACAAATCTTCTTTTATAATGTCATCAGCAAGCTGTATCTGTCTCTTAATATTCCTTTTCTTCTGCTTCAGCTCGTCCAGTTCTTCCTGCATTTCCACATGCCATATCTGATACTCACGATATTGTTCCTCGTTCTTAATATTCCGTTTCCGACTTGAGCTTTCTCTGTATATCTCCTTCTGTCTATCCTCAATCTGCTGAATCTTATCTTCTTTCTCACTTATGAAATCCACAAGCTCCACAACACTTTTAATGTCATTATTCACAAGCAACAGATATTCATCCTGTAACCGCTGAAACCTCTTCAAATCCTCTGTATACTTTGCTCCACCTACTACAAAACGCTTCTGTTCTACAATCCTTAGCCTGTATAGCTTTGCATAAAACTTCTTCTGGAATGGTGACAGCTTCGCCCTGTGCAATCCCCTAATATCCGACGAATAAAAGTAAGGCTTTGACATCCAGGGCATATCCACATAATGCCGTAACATATCTTCTGAAAACATCTCGTCCAGCTTTGCCAGTTTATGATAATACCGGAATCCTGGTGCCCGCACCTCCATCCATGCGTCTTTCTTAAATACATATCCAAGTCTTTTCATCAGATATTTAAAATGCTCCACATTCCCGGCTGCATATGCACACATCTTGGCATCCCTTAGAATTATCTCTTTCATTGACATTTCCTTTTCCCACTTGTCCTTGCTGATATTTTTTGGATTCCTGCTGTACTCTGCCGGCATAATGGAAAGTCCAAGTTCATCACAATATTTATTTGTAATAGGCTGGAGATGATTTTTCCAGTTGCTTTTCGGTGAATTGTATTTCTTGCCGGTTGTCATGCTTTCACTGTTCCAGATCAGTCGGTCATTTTTTGCGGACAGTTCATACATGCTATCCTTTTCTGTTCTCTGCTCCTGCGTTTGCTCTCGTTTGATTTCTCCCTCCGTATCTTCTTGGCACAAGCAGGACAATACCTTGATGCACCAGAGCCCGGGACATATTCAACGCCGCACACCGTACAATTTTTAGCGGGCATTGCTGCCCACCGTTTTGTAGGTATGATATGTAATTCATCGACAAAGCCGATGAATTTATAGTAAATCTTGATTTCCTGCTTCACTGTTCCGTCTGCCATCTTCTCACGCTCCGAAACAAGTATCTTGTCTATGAGTGCGTTTATAACTGTTGCATCCAGTTCTTTTAAGCCTTGATAATTTCGGATAAGGGCGAGGAAGTCACGGATTCCCCGTGATTTCTCGTAGCTTTCATTAAGAGTTTCCGTCACCTCTTTCAGCCTTGCTTCAATTTCAAGCTGCTCTTTCTGGTATTTCCCCGACATCATCTCAAAATTCCGCTCGGTAATACGCTCCATGACCTTATCCTCGTAGAGAGAGGAAAACAGCCTGTCCAGTTCCGCAAGGCGTTTGTTCAGCTTCTTACGTTCTTTCTCTAATGCTTTCGCCCTGCTCTGGTCTGTTTCCGTGAGCCGCTTTTCTATGGCCCTGACCGCCTTTTCATCATTCACTGCCATATCCGCAAAACAGTTGATGTCGGCAAGAACGGCATTGAATAAATCCCTTGCTTCTATATTGTGGGCACTACACTCGCTTCTTCCGTTTCTTGCATAATTATTACATGAATACTGTACACAGTCGATAATCTCTGGGCGTTTCCTCCTGTGTACGTTCATTGCCCGCAGAGCACATCCGCAGTCCACACACTTGATAACGCCTGCAAAAATATTTACAAATCCTCCCTTGTTCTGTGGAAGCCTACGACTTGTAATAAGCTGTTGGACAATATCAAATTCCTCCTGCGTGACTATTCCCTCATGGGTATTGGGTATCACTTCCCATTCTTCGGGCAGCTTAGAGGGGCGTTTCTTGCTTTTCATATTGGCGGCAATCCGTTTGTAGCCTACAAGATTTCCCGCATATATCGGGCTTCTTAAAATGCTCCTCACGCTGTTCCCACTCCAAATATAGCGTTTGTCCTCGTTCCCCTCAAAATGACGTTCAAAGCCTGTTTCGCCACGCTCCGCCGCATAAGCGGCAGGGCGTAGGATATGCTGTTTATTAAGATGTCTGCAAATTTTGGCAACTCCATTCCCTTTTAATGCAAGGTCGAATATCTCTTTTACAACATGTGCCACTTTATCATCTATCAGCAGATGGTTGTGGTCGGCAGGGTCTTTGATATAGCCATAAGGGGCGGTAGTTCCCATGAATTTCCCCTGTTGAAACCTCGCCCGATATGCCGATTTTATCTTAACAGATATGTCAGCGGCATACATTTCGTTTAAAATGTTGCGGAAAGGCGTGATGTCCATAGCAGATTTATTCAAGGTATCTACGCCGTCATTGACCGCTATATACCTCACGTTATGCTCTGGGAAGAAAACTTCCAGATATAACCCACAATCAAGATAGTTTCTCCCCAGACGGGATAAATCTTTCGTAATCACGCAGTTTATCAGACCGCTTTCAATGTCTTTTATCATATTCTGGAAACTTGGTCTTTGGAAATTTGTACCAGAATAACCATCGTCCACATACGTTTTTGCTATGTGCCATCCCTGCTTTTTCACATAATCCGTGAGGATGGATTTCTGTGTCGCAATGCTCGCACTCTCGTTATCCGTACCATCGTCTTTAGATAAGCGGCAATAAATGCCGACTAAATAGATTTTCTTTTCTTCTTTGATTCCTGCCATACTGTAAAACCTCCGTATCTGTCCTATCTGTTTTCATGTCCCATTGCGTACATTCTAAGCGGACAGCCCCTCATTGTCGAAGGTGTCGCCCTCGGCAATCTTCTTCCGAATATCCTCGGAGATAATCGGGACAAACGCTTCTGTAACGGTCTGTGTGCCGACATATTCACGGCTGATTATCATCTGCACTGGTGCTTTTGGCACGATACGCTTTCTCTTTTTATCTGCTTTCTTATCCTCGCCCATACTTAAATCTTCCTTTCCAGACAGGGCAGGGAAGAGTTTGGAAATGTCCCCGCCCTGCCAATCAGATACCATTAATCCTCGCTGTTTAATTCTTTCTGTAATGCTTTAAGGAGTGCCGCCGCTTCATCAGCGTTCAGCGTGATTCCCTTGCCGCACTTTTCACGGTTCGGGGAAAAGCTGCGGATGTCATACTTCGGCTCTTTCCCATTCCATGAAATGAGATTGATTTCCTTTGTGTAGCCACTGTCGCCCGTAGACAATACTGCGATTTCCTTTACGATTTCATACTGGATTTCTCTCATTCTCCATACCTCAACTCTCTGTATTTACTTCCCGAAAAAAAAAGATTAGCGGCTGTCACGGTTGCGTTTCCTCTGCAACTCACGCTCCAAAAGTTTGATGATGGTTTCCTCCATCTGCTTCGGCGTTGTGTTCTTCGGAAAGTATTTTTTCAGCTTGCTTGTGTTGATTTTCAAGGTTTCTTTCTGGTTGCCCTTTTCCTCCGTCATAATCGCAAATATCGTATCCATGTCAAGCCGCCCGCTCTGGCTTAACTGTTTCATCCGCTGTGCCTGTGAGAGTGAGGGCGTTGCTTCTTCGCTCTCCATCGTGGCAAAGAGGTTTTCCTGCTCGTCTTTCTTCAAGAAGGACAGTTCCACCGCAGGCGTGAGGGCGATTTTCCCCTCGTCCACCATCTGCAAAATCGGCGGTATCAGTTCCGTCAGGCGGATAAAACGCTGCACGGTCATCCTGCCCACGCCGAAGCCCTGTGCCACCTTGTCGTCCGTCCGCAACTTCGTCACAACTTGTGACGAGGTTAAGTCTGTGCGGAAACCCTGCCGCTTCATGGCTTCGGATTTCATCTTGTAAGCAAACGCCCGCTCCGATGGCAGGATATTCTCACGCTGCAAATTGCTGTCTACAAGGGTGATGATGGCTCGGTCACGGTCTAAGGGCAGGACAAACGCAGGCACGGTATTTATCCCTGCAAGTTCAGAAGCACGGACACGCCGCTGTCCTGCAATCACTTCATAACCGTCCCCGTCCTCTTTCGGGCGTGTGATTATCGGCGTGACAATGCCAAATTCCTTGATGCTTTCCGCTAACTCTGACAGTGTTTCATCTTCTGCCACATGAAACGGATTGTCGGGGAACGGGTACAAGTCTTTGGTCTTTAACACCTTAAAATCCTGTTTCTTCATTCACATATCTACCTTTCTTTCGCTCTGCTTCTATGATTTTTCTGCAATTCTTCCAACACTTCGGGCGGTATTTTTGACAGCAGCCGCCCCATCTGCTCGTTGGTTCTCTGCAATTCAAATATCTTCTGATTCGCTTTCTGCACCTTTAGTTCCTGCTCGTACTTTTCATCACGCATACGCCCCGCATAGTCTGATTCCTGCCCAATTCTCTCTTTCAAACTGTCGATATACGCCTGCTGTTTCCCGATTTCCTTAGAGAATTTCTCCACGTCTGGCAGCCATGCAGAGAGTAAATCTAACGCTTTATCCCTTTTCTTCCCTGCGTTAAAGGCGTTGATGTCGGATAGGGCAGACACGATTTCTTCATACTGTTTATCAAGCCTGCCGCCTAATTTATAGAGCCATGTGGGGACGTGTTTCCGCTTGGTTTCCATTGAGGACTGCCCCCGTTCAAGCTGATTCCACCGTGAGGACATCCGCTCATGGTAGGCGGTCTGCCACTCGGATAATGATTTCTGGTTGCCTAAGATAGCTTTCGCTGACAGCTTATTGTCTGGCGTAATCGGCACAAAGCAGAGGTGCATATGGGGCGTTCTCTCGTCCATATGGACGACAGCGGAGAGGATATTCTGCTTTCCAACACGCTCCGAAATGAAGTCAAGAGCCGTCTGGAAATACGCTTTTTGTTCTTCGGGCGGTAACTGGTTCATAAATTCTGGTGAAGCTGTGATGAGCGTTTCCACCATCATCACGCTGTCTTTCCTTGTCCTGCACCCCGCTTCGGCTACCATGCGGTTAATCTCTTTCTTGTAGGTGTACTTTGGTGGTGCTATGAGATGGTAATTGTTTTTAGAGCGTTCCATATCTATATCTGGGTTGCTTTTGTAGGCTTCTTTCTTCCGCTCGTTGTGGCGTTCACAAGCCGCAACGCCGCCCGCTTTTCGTTTCTGGAAACGCAGGATTGCATAAGGCATAGGCGGATTCCTCCTTTCTTTCGGCGGGTGACCGTCCTTTGGGGTGACAGCGGTGACGGTGGTGACAGCAGTTTTGGGATACCCCCTGCCGACTGCCGCAACTGTCACCCTCACCCCCTGCATGACGGTCATGTCGATGATGACGGTGTTTTTGGGATACCCCCCTCGCAAGAGCCGTCACCGTCATGCCGCCATTCTTTTATCCGAAGCCGTAAGGCGTAGGATAGCAGGGCACAGCCCTGCCTTAAGGGAGTCCAGAGGGAACGTCTGGCACACGACTTTGCAGGGCAAAGTGTAGTGTGTTACACCCTGTAAACGCAGTCGGAAAAATCGGAATGATTTTTCTGACCGCAGGGGTGGTTTTACACGACCGAAAAGGGCGAGTAAATCTCACGCCTGCATTTTGCGTTTACGGGGTGTTCTCCCGTAGGGATGACAGCGGCAGGGTATCCTAAAATCACTGTCACCACCGTCACTGCTGTCACCCGCAGGGCAGAGCCGCCAGCTTTACATGGCTTTAAGCGTCAATGACAGTAACAGGGGGGTATCCTAATATCGCTGTCACCACCATCACCGCTGTCACCCGCCCTCCTTGCAAGGGCAATCCGCCTGCCGTCTTTCCTGCGGCTGTACTGGTAGCAGATACGGTTCTCGCTTAAAAATGTGGTGCGGTATTCATTCAGCCATTTCGTAATCACCGTGGGTATGGTTTCCGTTTCCCCCATAGCGGCTAACAGTTCCGTTGCCGTGCCTATCCATTCTTCCTTATCCCTCATAAAATCCACCAACCGAAAAAGGACATCTGGTATCGTTTCTTTCGCAAGCTGCTCCTGCGTTTTCCGCTCCACAAGCTCCCAACGGCAATCACGGAAACGCAGCGTGTATTCCTGATAAGGCGTGTCCCTGCCCGTCACATACAGCTTGGCGGTGTCAGACGCACGTTTCTCCTTTTCCAGAACAAAGGTAGCGTCCGCACTCCCCGTTAATCCTGTCGTCCCAGACACCTTGTTGAACACGTCGCTGTCATTCTGCTTTCGGATGTGGTGTACGACAATGACCGCCAGAGAGTGCCTGTCGGCAAAGTCTTTGATGAGGGAGATGTCCCCATAGTCGCTTGCATAGGCATTGTCTTTTGAAGCTGTACGGACTTTCTGCAAGGTATCAATGACAATGAGCCTGCTGTCTGGGTAATCTTTCAGATAATCTTCAAGCTGCACGATAAGACCGTCTGACAGCTTGCAGCTTGCCACGGCAAAGTGGAGCCGCCCGCTTGCTTCGTCCGTCAAACGAAATAACCTGTCCTGTATGCGGCAGAACGTGTCCTCAAGGCAGAGGTAAAGCACATCGCCCTCCATTGTCGGCATATCCCATAAAGGGATTCCCTGCGACACGCATAAGCATAGCTTCAGCATGAGCCAGCTTTTGCCTATCTTCTGTGAGCCGCAGAACAGCGATAAGCCTGTCGGGATAAGGCTGTCCACCACAAAGGATGGTTTCTCAAGCGGTTCATAAAGGAGCGTTTCGGCGTTGACTGTCTGTAACTTCTGCATGGCTTTCCTCCTTTCGGGCGGTGTCTTTGTTTTCGTTGCACATAGGCGTTGACCTCCTTAAAAATAGATTTACTCCCACGGAAAAAAGTGAGAGTATGTAATGCCGCCAATCCCACACAAATAAAAAACAGATTTCTTTTTCGGGCGGTGTCGGTCACGGTTGGAGATATTTCTTCAATTTCCGCCTTTACTTTCTCCTTTGCAATCGCAACAGATTTCTGTATTGCCGAAGCGGTGCAATGCTCCATAGCGGCGATTTGGTAAAAATTGAACTCATACTCGTAGTAGAGCAGGAAACGCCGCCTTTGTATCTCTGGAAGGCTCCCAACCGCCTTATAGAGCGTTTCATTCCGTTCTTCCTCAACCATGCGTTCATCAAGGCTCTTAGGCACACGCAACGCCCGTCTGTAAAGGGTTTCGTCCCATACCTCGTTAAACTCCCTGTGCCGCTCGTCCCATTAGAAAAGATTCCTGTTCCTGCGCTCCATCTGCCGAAACTCCATAAAGAACTGTTCCGACACTTCCAACTCGTGGGATTTGCCCTGCCCGTCCTTAAAGCTGATAAAATACCTTGTGCCGCTTTCCGTGGATTCCTCCCGAAGCGTGTATGCCTTAACCCTGTATGCCATCCTGTTGTCCTCCTGCAAAAAATGAGTGAGGGGATTTCCATCCCTCACCCAGTAGCCCGCAGGATGGCAGGCTGTTTTAGAAGCTATAAAATTTTCCGCAGCTTCTTCCGCAGATGGTCTAACCTCGCATAGATGGCACCAGTCGTCAAATGCACAAGCGGGGCAATCTCCTTTGTGGAATACCCCTGCATTTTCAGCAGGACGATTTTCAAGGTACGCCCGTCCACCGTGACTAATACTTGATAGAGATTTTCGCTCTCAATCTCTTCCAGTAACTCCGCAACCGTACCCACTTCCGCCTGCCGCTCCCTGCCTGCCATGTCCTCAAGATATTCCGCAACGTCATTCGTCCATCGGTAAAACCGCCTGTTGGAATTGAAGTCTGCCCTGTCCGCCATGCGTATCTGCTCAATGGTCGCTTCATCAACGCCGCACTCACGCAGCAGCTTTTCCTCCGCTTCTTTCCAGATACGCCATTTCCTGTCCTCCCGTCCGTGGTTGTATGCCATTCTTACTTCCTCCAATCAGAATTGATTGAGAGGGCAGAGAAAAGCCCCCTCATCTTCCCAAAGGAAAAAACAAGGGGGCTGAACGCCTTAAATTTTAATTTTCTATTATCTTTCTTAGTTTTATTAGGATTCTGGCTTTGCGTTTGTTTACAACGCTCTGGGTTATGCCCAACCTCGCCCCGACTTCACGCTCGGAAAGTCCGTCAAAAAAGATTGCCTGTATCAGCTCCTGTTCACTATCCGACAGCAAAGGCAGGGCGGCTTTCAGCCTGTCCACCATGACCGCATTGACAACGGTTTCTGCAATGTCCACCGCTTCATCAGTGATAAAGTCCAGAGGATTCCCCTCGCTGTCCGTAAATCCGTCGAGAGATAGCAGTCTATTCTTTGTATCTAATTTTTGCAGATAACGCCACCGTTCCTTGTCACGGTAGAAGTCTGTGTATTGCTCCCTCACGACTTCAAGCAGACAGCCTTGAATGGGGATAAACAGCTTGTCCATATAGGTCTGGTCGGATTCCCTGCAACGGCAGAACTCCGTGTAGGATAATTCCACATAGCCGCCACTTTCTCTGATATATACCTTTCTTGGTGCATATTTCACCATAAATACCTCCCATCTGAATTTTTGAAATGTAAAAAATCCAGATGGAGAGGCGGAGAACGACACCGCATATCAGAAACAGCCCTACGGCACTTTCCAACAAAAATCGACAAAAGAAAAACCGCAAAGGCTCTGTGACCTTTACGGTTATAGGAAATAGTAATTCTATTGTATGGAGATTGTACTTCTACTTTCAAGGTGAGAAGTACCGTTGCACTGGCAGAAATTTTTTTAACTGGTTTCCTGCCGTTCTCTGATATGCTATGTATTGATAAATTTTGCTTCGTATGAGCAGATAGATAACTGCCCGAAAAAAGGACATAAAAAAATCCCTCCAAATTTAAAAACAAATTCAGAGGGTAATTTAGGGTATAACAAAATAACCCACCCGAATATCGTTTTTTTTATTTGGTGAGTTTGTTCTTTCAAATACGAAACAAAAAGAGCCGATGATTCGTGAATTGTTCCACAATTTCATCGGCTCTGCGTCTTAAGCGTCTGGCTCTTTGATGACAGTTATCTTCAAGTTGT